>OLSB01003688.1_pt1 | contig 10822 bp, 8 predicted proteins | sample 1672071 | NCBI WGS metagenome assembly OLSB01 (sample SAMEA3136642, study PRJEB25190) | human gut metagenome | biome: human gut; feature: human-associated habitat; material: faeces | place: Austria | collected 2013
TTCTATGAAACACTTTAAGCGAAAATTGACTGATTATTTGGACTATAACAACAGCCACCGTATAAAGGCAAAGCTAAAGGGCTTGCCGCCTGCTCTTCACAGACAACAAGCCCTTTTAGTTGCTTGAACAATTTTTCCTTTAAAATAATGTCTAACTTTTTGGGGTCACTTCATCTATGGTGACTGTTATTATTTTGATATTAGTGCTAGTTTAAATGCTCCGAAAGCTCAGATATCCATTTCGGGCGGGCATTGCCTTTAACAACAAGTTCGCCGTTTGCATATTCAACAACCTCGGCAAATCCGTTGTCATTATCGCGAAAAACCTTGCTTCAGGCTGCTTTTGCCCGTGCCGTTGACGCCACCTATGATGATGTATATCTTCATTCTTCGGCCTCCTCGCTCTCATAGATCAGTATATCTCCCGGCTGGCAGTTCAGTAGCTTGCAAATTGTCTCGATAGTTTTTCACGAAACAAGTTCACCACGTCGCAGCTGTGTTAATGCGGAGTAACGGTAGAACAGAAACATGTGAAGTGAGAGGAAACGGTAAGCCAGTCTCAATTCACAACAGAATGCAACAAAGATAACGGCGCGGGAGTCATTTACGAACTTTTGGGAAATCAAGAGCGGGACAGTTCAAAATGACAGAGTGGGCTTTTGCTTGTTTATTTGAGAAGTATAGCCGACATGAAAACGGGCTGATAATTACACGAATCAAACGATTATGTAATGCAAGTTGCTTTGCTCGAAGAGGTTGATCCAGTTTTTGCTTATTCCGCTATCTGTAATAACTGTGTCAAACTCGGAAAGATTGGAGAACATACAGGGGCGCATTTTACCGAATTTCGATGAATCAATTAATAAAATTCTTGAAGACGAAGAATTGATCGCTGCTTTTTTGTACGGCAACTCATACGGCTCGATGCATGAAAGATTCCCTTTTGCGGTTACTCCGGCAGCTGCCATAAAGCATTTATTTATGTTAAGTCTGGATATAAGCTCAACGCCCTCGGGACAGTCGAAGAGCTCGGTATTCCTATGGTAGAATCCGCCGCCGCAAATAAGAGAGATGTTGCTTCTGTTCTGGCAGGCAACCATGGTGCTTAAGGTGTATCCAACGACCGTTATAGGAAAATCCAGGGTTAAGTGCTTTAGCATGCACTCAGTGGTAGAGCCCGTATCAATTAAAATAATATCGTTTGGCTCAATGAGCTTACAGGCTTCCAAACCGATAGCTTCCTTGCTGCTGGACATGCTCTGCCTCTCATCATGAATAAAATAGTCCTTCTTTATCTTGGAGCCGTCCTGATTGTCGTTCAATATCGCCACACCGTTGATTACGGTGGTGTAGCCCTGTGAGGATAGCTCATGGAGGTCACGGCGTATTGTCATATCTGACACACCGATCTCCGAGGCAAGCGTACTTATTGATTCACCCACTCTATTAGCCAGAATGGAAAGAATAATACTGATACGCTCATGCTTGTTCTTCATAAATAAACCTTCTTTTTGATTGGCGTTTAACAAAACACTCTTGAAAATTTAACTTTATAACAAATTTAACATAGCAGCAGAGAAAATTCAATAGTATTCAAGACGGTTGACACCGGCAATTTGACAAATTTTCCAGTGCAGTGTGGCATTTTATAAAAATTATGAGTGGAATATTAATAGCGTATCAGAAAAAAGAGATCGAGATTCCGCACTATTTTATCAAATTATGCATGTGCGTCAAAAGAGAAAGAATAATTCAGCGCTTTATGAAAATCCTTACGATAAAATGTTGAGATCGCAACAAATACTGTTAACAAATACTACTAATTAACAACAAAACAGAGCATATGTTCAAAATATTGTTGGCTTTATACAAACAATGCTGTTATAAATTAATGCTATTCACAAAAAGTGTTTGAAATATTGACTCGTATTTTGTCGTATGTTAGTATATGTTATATGATAAACAAATCTTATGGGCAAATAGATAAATATTTTTACAAAAGCTGAAAGGATATATAACATTGAAGAAAGAAGAAGTATACGGACACATTGATCATACGCTTCTCAAGGCGTTTTGTACAACGGAGCAGATTGAGGCCATTGCAGAGGAGTCATTGAAATACGGTACTGCATCTATATGTATTCCGGCCAGTTTTGTTAATCACATTCACAACAAGTATAAGGACGTTAATATCTGCACCGTCATCGGGTTTCCTCTTGGATATTCTACCACATCAATTAAGGTTGCCGAGGCAAAGCAGGCAATAGAAGACGGAGCAAATGAAATTGACATGGTGATTAATATCGGCTGGGCAAAGGAGCACAAGTTCGACGATATTACAGAAGAGGTCAAGGCTGTCAAAGCGGCGTGTAAAGAGAAAATTCTCAAGGTCATAATTGAGACCTGCTATCTAACAGACGATGAAAAAATTGCACTTTGTAAGTGCGTATCGGATGCCAAAGCCGACTACATAAAGACGTCAACAGGCTTTGGAACGGGAGGAGCAACGCTGGAGGATGTAAAACTGATGAAGGCCCATGTTGCACCTTGCGTAAAAGTAAAAGCAGCGGGCGGCATGAAGGTCAGAGAAGACCTCTTTGCTTTTCTTGAGGCCGGCGCGGACAGGCTCGGTACAAGCTCAGGAATAAAGCTTCTCAACGAATAATTTTTTTGATGGTGATAATTGATGAGTAATCGTTTCCTTCTTGAAGCTAAACATATAATTAAGACTTTCCCGCCTACGGTTGCATTGAATGATGTTCACTTTTGTCTCAGACCCGGCGAAATCCACGGTCTTATGGGTGAGAATGGTTCAGGCAAGAGCACGATGTGCTCAATAATATCGGGCATATATCCCTGTGATTCAGGCGAACTCTTCCTGGAAGGTGAGCCGTATTCCCCTAAGAATATGATTGATGCAGCAGCAAAAGGTATCTGTATGATTGTTCAGGAGCAGGGTACTTTCGCAAGCACAACTGTTGCTGAAAACATATTTATCGGAAAAGAGAAACAGTTCCATAACGGAATAATGTTGGACACGAAAAAAATGGCAAAGGCTGCGCAGAAGATACTTGATGATCTTGAGATGCAGCACATAGATGCCAGAATGACCTGCGGCAGGCTCTCCTTCGAGGACAGAAAGCTTATTGAGATAGCCAGGGCAATGTATTCAGACCCCAAGGTTCTGATAATTGACGAGACTACCAGTGCACTGTCCAAAAACGGTCGAGATATACTCTATGCTCTGATGGAAAAAATGAAGTCAGAAGGCAAATCCGTAATATTCATCTCCCACGATATAGATGAGCTTATGGAAAAGTGCGACTATCTGACCGTTTTCAGAGACGGTATATACATAGACGAGGTACCGAAAGAGAAGTTCAACGCTAACTTGATCAAGCAGTTGATGGTTGGCAGAGAAATGGTCGGAGCTTATTACCGCGAGGATTTTGAGCCTAGCCACGAGGATGAGGTTATTCTGTCGGTTGAGCATATTACACAAGGCATCGTTACGGATGTTTCATTCAAGGCTTATAAGGGCGAGATACTCGGCATAGGCGGCTTGAATGAGTGTGGTATGCATGAGTTGGGCAAGCTGATCTTCGGTCTTGAGCCGCGTACGATCGGTGTTACCAAATATCAGGACAGCATAGAGTTCAAAAATCCGACTGACGCAATGAAGCTGGGTGTTGGTTACATATCCAAGGACCGCGACAAGGAAGCAATTCTAACCGCGGGAAGCATTCGCGATAACATTTGCCTCCCCTCTCTGAACAAGCTGCAGAAGGGAATATTTATTACGGATAAAAAAGAGAAGGAGTTTACCAATTCCTATATAAATACACTCGAAATCAAGACCAGCGGAATGGAACAGCTCTGCATGCATCTGTCCGGAGGCAACAAACAGAAGGTTGTTATCGCAAAATGGGTGGGCTTTAATGCATCTGTTCTGATAATGGACTGCCCCACCAGAGGCATAGATATTGGCGTTAAAGCAGAGATTTACCGCATCATGGAAAAGATGAAGGCAGACGGCCGAACTATAATACTGATTTCTGAGGAATTGCCCGAGCTGATAGGTATGAGTGACAGACTGCTGATCATGAAAGACGGCAAAATCACAAAAGAGTTCCTGAGGAGCAAAGAGCTTTCTGACAGAGATATTATTAATTACATGATATAGGTGCTTTCGAATGAAAACGGATATAAAAAAACAGGAAAACGATAGCGTAAAAAATTGGATAAAATCACATCTGTCTGACATTATTCCCGTATTGGGCCTCGTACTCGTGTTGATATTCTTCAATGCGGTCAGCGGTGGAAAGGTATTTACAAAGACCAACTTCAACACCCTTTTTAACGAAGCATTCAGTCTCCTGATTGTTACTTACGCACTGATTTTTGTTATGGCACAGGGAAAAAATGATATGTCATTGGGCGGAATCGTGGCTTTGGCTGCGGCCCTGGCGGCACACGCTTCCTCGATTAACGGAAATCTGGTTCTACCCGTTGCGCTGTTAGTCGGACTTTTGTGCGGCTTACTCAACGGCTTGATTGTAACTGAGCTAAGAATCGACTCGTTTATTGCGACAATAGCAATGTCATTCATTTTGAAGGGCTTTGTTGAGTTGCTCCTTCAATCCGGTGTCAAGTCCATACCGATAAAGATGATGATGCTGGATACACAGCAGTTGAAAATCATAGTAGCTTTGGTATTTGGTATAGTAAGCTTCATTCTGTTTAAGTTTACTATGTTCGGCAAGCATTGCCGTGCAATAGGCTCAAGGCTGGAAGTCTGCAGACAGTCTGGCGTAAGAGTAAAGCTTGTTCAGTACGCAAGCTATGTGTTTACCGGTTTAGCATCTGGCCTTGTGGCATTCTTCTTCCTTATTCGCTCCGGTGCTGCGAATATTGGTACTGCAAGCAATCTGGAATTTAATGCGCTGCAGGCGCTGATGCTCGGTGGCGTGCTTATAACCGGCGGTTCTTCCGTCAAGTTCAGAAGTGCGGTAATCGGCAGTATCACAATGGCAGCACTTGCAAACGGAATGACCCTGTGGGGGGTTGAGACCCTTACACAGCAACTTATTAAGGGCTTCATATTCCTCATCGTAATTGCCCTCACTTTTGAAAGAAAGAGCGTAGAAGTAATCAAGTAAAATATGTAATTCTCATTACGAGCAAGTAATGAAAAAATAAAAAAGGAGTAAAAAAATGAAAAAAGTTATCGCCCTCTTGCTGACTGTAATTATGGTGTTTGCACTTTGTGCATGCGGCCAGCAAGGAGCTACGGGTGGCGATCCCGCAGCAGAACTTCCCGAGTTTAAGCTTGGCATCCCCATGGAAAACACAGCAAACCCTGCACAGTATTCCTACCTTCAAAACATGGTTTACCTGTGCGGCAACTTCCCCAACGGCGGCACTGCAGTTGCAGAGGCTGACGATCTGACCGACCCCGATCATATGATCTCCAGCGTTGAGAAGCTTATCTCCGCAGGCTGCAATATGATCACCATCTGCCCCTGCAACGATACTATGCTCATCAAGGTTGCAAAGCTTTGTGAAGAGAACCAGGTTTACTGGGCAGTTGCATGGCGTGACATCCTCGACCCCGAGGTACATGACGTTGTATACGCATCTCCCTACTTCTGCGGCACTGCAGTTCAGTCCGACCTGAATGCAGGTTATGAAGCAGTCAAGGCAATGGGCGAAGCCGGTATGAAGAAGATCGGCTTGATCTCTCTGGACAAGAGCAGCTCCTGCGCAGCACTCCGCGAGCAGGGCATGCAGAAGGCACTTGACGAGTACGGCATGGAAGTTGTTGCCGAGGCAAGAGACCTTCAGCAGGCAGCAGATGCAGCACAGGCAGTTGAAAGCTTCATCGTTGCAAATCCCGACCTCGACGGTGTTTACATCGCTTGCTCCATGGGCATGAACATTCTCGACGGCACTCTCTCCGCACTTGAGCAGTACGATCCCGACAACCACATCAAGATCAGTGTTATCGACTTCCTGACTGGCCTCGATACCTGCTTCGAAAAGGACAGAATCGTATGCGCACAGGGTGGCATTTACATCCCCGTTCAGATCGCCTGCGGCATGCTCGAAATGAACGCAATCCTCAATGGCGGCCGCCTCGGCGGACAGGCATGGGATGTTCCCATCTCCTTCGGTGCAGTCGGCTCTGCTGATGAGTTCAAAGATTACAGCAAGTTCTGCGAAGGAGCACTTCCTGCATACACCTTTGAAGAACTCCAGAACCTGTTTATTACCTACAATCCCGATGTAACCGGTGATGACATTATTGCTTGGGGCAAAGCATTCAGCCTGACCGACATTTATGCTGCACACGCTGATCTCGCAGCTCCTGTAAAGGGACCCAACGGCGTTGAATACGTTCCCTTTGCAAAGTAATTAATCTTAAACCCGACACCACATTAATTATGGGGGAGATTTATTCTCCCCCCTCTTAAAAATTTGATACTCACCTTTGCGTTTTTACTGAAACATGTATTATATGAATAATACATGTTTACGTCCCGCTAAATGTAATGCAGGAGCTGCATTATTAGTAACAATAATAGTTGTTAAAGGTTTACTGTTATGAAGGAAAAAAAGAACAATATACTTATCGTCCTTGCCGTACCTGTGGTCATCTTTCTAATTCTGACTGCTTGCATAGATAATTACGGCTTTAATTCTCTGAAGATTGTTCTATCTCAAGCTATTATTCCTACAATTCTGGGATATGCTATGTGCTTTACCAATGCTGTTGGTATGTTTGATCTTAGCTGTGCGTCTGCTATGATCATTGCTGCAATGATAGGTGGTTCTCTTGGAAATACACTGGGACTTCCCGGACTTATCATTGGCTGCATAGTTGTGGGCGTTGTGCTGGGAGTAATAAACGGCACAGTCTATAAGCTGCTGAAGATTCCGTGCCTGATCGTATCTCTGGGCCTTTTGCTTATCTACGAGATACTTGCACAGAAGATCGGTCTCGGTGTCAGCAAGACAATTCCCGCCGCTGTCGGCGTTATCGGCAAATTTCCGTATAGTTTGATTATATTTGGAGCAAGCGCAATCTTGTTCTATTACATATACAATAAAACGTGCATTGCATGCCACATTCGTGCGGTAGGCAATGAGGAGCTTCTCTCAAATGCACTTGGTGTTAATGCGATGAATACCAAGTATATGACCTTTGTGCTTGCAGGCATATTTATCGGCATCACCGCAATTCTGCAGATTTCGTATGCAAACAGCATTACCACGGTGTCTTCCCTGAGGAGTATCTCCATGATATTCCAGCCTCTTATGGGCGTGCTGATTGCGTTCGCAATTCAGGAGTGGTGCAACCTGACTCTTGGCGTATTCATCAGCCAGTTCACCCTTTCTATGATGTTCAATGCGTTGATTGCTCTTGGTGTCCCGAGCAAGATGCAGGATGTTGTGCTGGGCGTTATGCTCATAATTGTAATGGGCATTGCATTAAACAATAAGCGTATTAAGGGATACTTTGAAAGAAAAGCCAGAAGAAAAGAACTAATGAAAGAGCCTAATTGAATTCAATTAGGCTCTTTCAAAAATTGGGAGTGTATTATGGGATTGAAATATCTTGACAAATACAGACGCTATAACTGCGATATGCATGTAAATGCAAACAGGGAAGAATTCTTCTCGGAATTTGATAGAGAAAATTTCCTGAAGAATATCTTTACAACAAACGCAAACGCTGTAATGCTGTACCTTCATTCGCACTACGGATACGCATATTGGCCGTCGGAGGTTGGCGAAATTCACCCCGGCTTGGTCGGAAAAGAGTGGGACTTTCAGTATGTTGCTAATAAGCTGCATGAAAAAAATATAGATCTGATTGTTTATGCAAGCTATATTTATAATAACTGGGCCTATGACCATCATCCTGAGTGGAGAATTAAGGACATAGACGGGAACTATTCCCGTGACAAGGGCAGAAGATTCGGCCTTTGCTGCCCGAATAGTGAAGGATATAGAGAATACTGCAGAGATCAGATAAGGGAATATACTGAGTACCTCGGCAGCTATGAGGCCGTGTTTGTTGATATGACCTTCTGGCCTACCGTCTGCTACTGCGACAATTGCAGAGCAAGATGGAAAAAAGAAGTCGGCGGAGAAATGCCGAGAGTTGTTGACTGGAAGGACGAGCGCTGGAAGCTTTTCCAGCAGAAGCGAGAAGAGTGGCTGCAGGACTATATGCAGTACATCTACGACTCCGTCAAGATGGTCAATCCCGGTGCAGTTGTTGAAATGCAGAACTCCACCATGCCGGGCAGCTGGATGATGGGTGTAACCGAAAACGCCACAATCGCAAGCGATGCAGTTTCCGGTGACCTGTACGGTGGCTTCTCTCAGCAGACCTTTGCCTGCAAAATGTACTATAATATGACACCCAACCTGCCGTTTAACTATACCACCTCAAGATGTGAGCCGTCTCTGGATGAGCACACCACCATTAAATCTGAGGTTATGATGAAGCTCCACGCAATGTTGTCATTTATAAATCACGGAAGCAACATATTTGTTGACGCAGTGGATATGGTCGGCACATATGAGCCACTGGTATACAGCCGCCTGAAGAATGTATATGATGATGCAGCAAAGTTTGAAAAATACTTCTCAAAGGGCAAACCCTGTGTGGATATAGGAATTTACTTTAATCTGCATGGTAAGTACGATGAAGAGATGCCTCCTATGGATATTTCCCAAAGCAAGCACATAAGCAGAGAGGTGCCGCATCTAAACAGCAGTATAAACGTCAGCGAAACGCTGCAGCGAGCGCATATTCCTTACAGTGTATATACCAGCTTCCATCCCGAGCAGTGGAGCAAAGCAAAAATGCTTATAGTCAGTGACGCACCGAACATCAGTAAGGAAAACATGGCAGATCTGAAAGCGTATATGGAAAACGGCGGTATAGCATACATCAGCGGCCACAGTGCACAGCCTCTGGTAGAAGAGATATTCGGCGGAAAGATAACAAGACGAACCGACGAAACCATAACCTATATTGCCCCGAAGGATGAGGTTGCACCGCTGTTTGGCGAGTACAGCAGAAAATATCCTTTAACAGTGTACGACAGCGCATATATTCTTGAAGGAGCAACGAACGGTAAGGTGCTTGCAACTCTGACGCTTCCGTATTCGCTGCAGGCAAGCACATTCCTGGTATGCGCAGATCTTGAGCTTCAGGTTGAATCAGATCCGAATGATCCGCGCAATGAAAGCGCCTCCATGCACTCAGATCCTCCCGGAATTGCAACAGACTACCCTGCGCTGCTGGAAGCAAAAGTGGGGAAGGGCAAGATAATCTGGGCATGTGCACCTTTTGAGAACACAAGCCTGACCCAGCCGAGAAAGGTATTTACATCATTCATAAAGAAGTATGTGGCTGAGATGAGCTTCAGCTCCGATGATACGCCTTATGTAGTTGAATACCAGCTGTGGGAGGATGAAGAGGGCAAATATCTGTCGGCAATCAATCTGCAGTATGCAGATGAGGTGTTGCCTGTGTTTGACTTCAATATCAGCATAAACACAGAAAAGCCGAAGAAGATCACCAGGGTATCAGACGGCAGGGAAATGGACTTTGAGTATTCAGACGGCAAGCTAATTCTGCATATTGACAGACTTGACCTTTACGAAATATTCGATATTCAAAAATAATTGTGATAGCTGTACCGTGTTAACAAAAGGAGAAAAGCAATGGAAAACAAAAAAATAGTAGTGTTTGGCAGCTATGTTACTGACCTTACAGGACGAACCCCGAAGTTCCCGGCAGAGGGCGAGACAGTAATGGGCAAGTCATTCAAGAGCGGCCCGGGAGGAAAAGGCTCAAACCAAGCAGTTGCCGCAAAGAGAGCCGGAGGTGATGTAACGCTTATAACCCGACTGGGAGAGGATGACTTCGGAAAGCTCGCGTTGGATTTCTACGGCAGAGAGGGAATTGATTTCTCCAAAATCATTGTCGATAAGAACTCCGATACAGGTGCTGCACTAATAATAGTAAACGAAATCACTGGTCAGAATGAGATCGTTGTAATAATCGGTGCCTGCGGAGAGTTTAAGCTAGAGGAGGTCAAAGCGTTTGAAAGCACTGTTGCCTCGGCAGGAATAGTTCTTTGCCAGCTTGAAACGAATCCGGAGGCAACCTACAAGGTACTTGAAATGGCAAAAAAGGCAGGGGTACCTACTGTTCTTAACCCTGCACCCGCAAGAAAACTGCCTGATGAGGTCTTGAACGGCATCGACTACATCACCCCCAACGAAACAGAGGCTGAAATCATAACAGGGATTACAGTTACTGATTATGAAAGTTCATCAAAGGCAGCAGATGTTCTCCTGAATAAGGGCGTAAAGAATGTAGTCATCACGCTCGGAAGCAAAGGATACTACGCGAAAAATGCAGAGTCAGAGTTTACCGGTACGCCAATTGAAGTAACTGTTGTTGAAACAACGGGCGCGGGAGATGCTTTTAACGGCGGCTTCACGGCAGCACTTGCGGCAAGAATGAGCTTTGAGGATGCACTGAAATTCGGTAATGTTGCCGGCGGATTGTCAGTAGGAAAACTTGGTACAGCCCCGGCAATGCCTTATAAAGAAGATATTGAAGCAGTACTGAATAAATAATTATTTGAACAGGTGTAGAAGCAAAAACTTCTACACCTGTTTCGTTAGTTGCAGATTCCCCAAATCAATTAACAGATTTGTTTACCAAGCAAATCTGTCAATAATGTATGAGTGAATCACCATATTCCGGCTCAGCATATGGCTTCAGGACGGG
>OLSB01003694.1_pt1 | contig 10805 bp, 7 predicted proteins | sample 1672071 | NCBI WGS metagenome assembly OLSB01 (sample SAMEA3136642, study PRJEB25190) | human gut metagenome | biome: human gut; feature: human-associated habitat; material: faeces | place: Austria | collected 2013
GAGGGTCAAGTCCCCTCCCTACAATATGGAAGATTAAATTGCAGTAACGGCAAGGTGGAGGGCCGGGCATGCCCGGCCCCTACCGAGTGGTAAATGGATAAGTTTACGCTATATGTTTCAACATTGTTTGGCTGACGTTGTGGAAAAGTCTTGCAATTTGTACCTTATTATAATAGTATAAAGACAATATGTTTGAAATGAGGTTTTCCCATGATCCTGGCATTGAATATTGGCAACTCCAACATTACGTTCGGCGGGTATACGCCGGACGGCAAGCTGGTGTTTTCGTCGCGGCTGTTTGCGGACACCGCACTGAGCAGCGATGAGCTGTTATATAAAATCGTAAATATGTTGGCCCTGTATGGGGCGGAGCCGCAGCAGATCACAGCGGTCATCTTTTCCAGCGTGGTGCCGGCGCTGACGCCGCGCCTGCGCGAGGCCCTGCGCAAGATGTGCGAGTGCCAGATCATGGAGGTCGGCCCCGGGCTGAAAAGCGGGGTGCGTATCCGCATGGATAACCCGGCCCAGCTGGGCGGCGAGCTGCTGTGCGCCATCGTGGGTGCGCTGCAGCACTGCACGCCACCTTGTGTGGTGGTGAACTTTGACACCGCCACCACGCTGCTGGCCGTGGATACCACCGGTGCGCTGGTGGGCGGCGCGATTTTGCCCGGGCCGCAGTGCTCGCTGGGGGCGCTGATCCGCAACACAGCGCAGCTGCCCCAGGTGGAGCTGGAGGCCCGCCCCCGCAAGCTGCTGGGAACCAACACGGCGGACTGCCTGCACAGCGGCATCGTGTACGGCACGGCGGCCATGCTGGACGGCATGGTGGCGCAGATACGCGGTATGCTGGGGGCCAGCGAGGCCCCGGTCGTGGCGACAGGCACGCTGCCGGACAGTGTGCGTGCGGCCTGCACGACTGAAATACACTACCGTGAGACGCTGATTCTGGAAGGTTTGTATGTGATTTGGAAGAAGAATGCGCGGAAGTGAGTTATAAGGCTAAGGCTGGCGGAGCAGAGCCCCGCCCCTACGGTTCGCTAAAAGGGTAAGCTGCAATAATGATAAGGCTGCGGGCCGGGCATACCCGGCCCCTACTTTATTTTTATAAATGGGTATGTTATAATGCACTATGTATATTTCTGTACAAATTCATAGAGAAAGGGCATTTATCATCACCCATGCAACATTTTAAACAAATCAACTGGAAGAAATTTCTCTTACAGGGGGTACTCCCCTGCCTGCTGGCTGTGGCGGTCGGGTTTATCTCCCGCTATCAGCTGGAATTATCCGACGGCGTCACGCCCAGCTTTCTGGAATTGCAGTGGCCGCTCTACGCGCCGCTGAACGCCCTGACGGCCTTCTGCCTGACGCTGATCCTGTTTGCCGTGCTGGGCAAGTGGAGCCGCGCCACCGGCATTTCCGGCGCAGTGTTCACCGTTATCGCGCTCATCAACTACTATACCCGCGACCTGCACGGTTCAGCGCTGATGCCCCAGGACATCTTAAACCTGGGCACCGCCGCTGAGGTCATGGGCAGCTACACGCTGAAAATCACGAAAGACGTTGTGACCATCGCCCTGCTCTACCTGCCGATTCTGGCAATCGCCTTTGTGCAGGCGCAGCTGGTCAAGGGCGCCCCCAAGCACGCCAGCTGGAAGATGCACGGCGTGCGCGTGGCAGGCAGTGCGCTGGGCGTGTTCCTCGTCATGTTCTTCGGCTACTTCGGGCCTGTGACCATCAAGCCCAAGACCACCTACGGCTGGGCGTGGCAGAACACCTACTACACCTACGGCTACCTGGCCGGAACCATCGAGGCCACGAGCCTGATGTCCGACCCCATCATCGAACCAGAAAACTACACTGACACTGCCGTGCAGACCGCCGCACAGAAAGCCGGTGACTACGTGGCCCCCGCCAGCCCCGAGAGCGCCGAGGACTACCCCGACGTCGTGCTGATCCTTTCCGAGAGCTTCTACGACTTTGACCTTGTGACCGACCTGCAGGCCGACACCGACATTATGCCGGTCACGAAAAACCTGCCCAACTCGGTCTACGGCCACACGATCAGCCCCCATGTGGGCGGCGGCACCAACTCGACCGAGTACGAGATGCTGACCTCCAACTCGCTGATCCTGATGCCCAGCATCACGCCGTTCAACTGGCTGAACCTGTACAACGCCAACAGCGTTGTCAGCTACCTGAAGGGGCTGGGCTACTCCACGATGGCCGCCCACCCCTACACCAACTCCAACTACCGGCGCGACTCTGCCTGGCTGGCGCTGGGCTTTGACGAGACGCACTTCCAGGACGACTTCACGAGCCAGGAATACTATGGCAGCCGCCCCTACCAGACGGACTCCGCCACCTACCGGGATTGGGAGAAGATGTACGAGGCCATGCCCGAGGACAAGCCCCGGTTCAGCTTCTTAGTCTCCATCCAGAGCCACGGCGACTACGATATGAACGATGCTTCGCTGGATATTGTCCACGCGGGCACCGACTACGGCGAGTACGACGAGCTGATGAACGAGTACCTGAGCTGCATCAAGATGACCGACGCCGCCGTGCAGGAGCTGTGCGACTATTTCACCGAGCAGTACGAAAAGACCGGCCGCAAGGTCATTGTGGCCATGGCCGGCGACCACGCGCCCAGCTTTGTCAAGCATGTGGCTGACGCAAGCTTTGCCGCCACCAACAACGATTTGCAGATTTTGGAGCGCAGCACGCCGTTCTTCATCTGGGCGAACTACCCGCTGGAGCACACGGCCGCCGCCACCAGCACCACCGACCCGCTGAACCGCATGGACATGGTGATGCTGACCCCCACCCTGTTGCAGCAGGCCGGGCTGCCGCTGAGCGATTATTATAAGTATCTGCTGGAAATGAAGCACAACACGCCGGTCGTGACCGCCGCCAACGACTACATGAAGGTGGACGGCACCACAGCCGAGTACGGCACAGACCCCGCGCTGGACGAGTGGGCCAAGGGCTACCTGGCGCTGGAATACAACAACATTGGTGTGCACGCCAAGCGTGACCAGAGCATTTTTACCCCCGCAGAATAACTGGGAGGAATCCGTATGACAGGTCTTAGACGAACCCCGCGCAGCCGCGGCGGCTTTACGCTGGTGGAGTTGGTGGTGGTGCTGGTGACTTTGGGCATAGCGGCGAGCTTTGCCGTGCCCGCGCTGACCGGGTACATTGACAGCGCCAAGGAAAAGCAGGCCGTCAGTGAGGCGCAGGCGTGCGTGATGGCGGCGACCCGGTTGGGTGCGGCCCAGTATGCCAAGGTGCAGCAGCACAATGTAAATGTACCGCTCAACAGCGGCGCAGGCGCGGCAAAGGATGACAGCCTGGACAACTGGGCACCTGTGGACGGGCAATCGGCACCCGAAATCACCGGCGGTGACGTGGCCCTGACCGAAGGCAGCGGCCAATATTTGCTGCACGTAACGGACGCACCGGCAGGCAGCTTTCTCGGGGATGTTTCGGCCTTTACAACGGCGGCCGAGGTGGACGGCAGCGTCAAAACGCTGACCTTCAACAGCAACGGCCAGCTGCTCTACCTGGTCTACACCAGCACCGACGGCATCCAGGTCGTCTACACGAACGCGGGAACCACCGCGAGTGTAAATATCGGCAGTGATGAGGCTGTTGTTGTGCCGACGCCGAAGAAGAATGACAACTCCGGCGGGGGTGAAACCGGCGGGGGTAGCACCGGGGGCGGCATTTCCGGCGGCGGCGGTACGACCGGCGGCACTGTTACAGCAGATGAACATCACTTCATTATCCACTTGCAGGATGTTAAAACTGCAAACTCTAAGCCTTTTGCAAAAAGAACATATCGCATTAAAAGCGGTGAAAACGCCTTTGATGTGACCTCTGATAATAACGGTGATATTCTGTTGAAAATTTCTCCTAAGGAGAAACCTCTTCCCGATACTGTTATCGGGGATACGGAGACTACTATCACCGAAGCTGAAGTTCCTGATGGCTACCAAGTCATTCCCAGCAGTACAAAAATCTATATCAGTGTTTGGTTTGAGGGAAACGACTATTATCTCAAATCCATAGAGGATGACAGACATAACAATCCATTTGCTATCGATATGGATAAAAGGCAGCTTACCATTATGCGCTTTCCCGTTGCCAAATTGAAGCTGCGCGTCACTGACCCTGATGGAAAGGCGCTGTCCGGTGCTACCTTTACTATTAAGAACGGCTCAACCCTTGTTGGCGAATTCACCAGTGGTAGTAACGGAGAATGCTCCATTCCTGTCAAACTGCATGATGGAGATAACATCGGGTATTCTGCTGCTTGCCTAACTACCGGAGACCAAAATCACCAAACTTATAATATAACGGAAATCTGCCCGCCTGAAGGATATCAGGGAGGCTTCACATGTTCGTTTCATTTATATTATAAGGCATATCCCTCTACTCCGACTCCCCATTATACAACCTGGTTCCGTATTGATGCTTTTAATGGTACATATAGTCTGGAAAGCACTGTTGGTGAGCAGGATACTTTTCATGTCACAAACAAAAAACTCTAACTCTGCACTGTCTATATCCGTAAAATTGATAACGCCGGAAATCCTGTATCCAACGCCAATCTAAAAGCTGACAATACCGGCAGCTTCGTTACGCCAGAGCATAAACTACAGGATACAACCAAAATATAGCAGACTGTCGAAAAACGCTTGTAGGGGCGAGCATTGCTCGCCCGTGCCCGTTTGCCTTGCAAAAAGCTGTCCCGGAAAATGCGTTGCTGCGGTAAGTTGGCGGGCGACCAATGGTCGCCCCTACGCACGCAATAAGGCAAGAATGCAATTTATTGACGGTCTGCTATATAATTTCACCCTCAATCAATAAGAAAGCCCCCACCCAGCCGCAGAACATCTACGGTTGGGTGGGGGTGGTTTATTTGTAGAGATTGCAGGGGCGCGGCGGCAGCGGCAACACTCCCGGGCGGATATGGGATCCGCCCCTGCATTCTCTGCCAATCACAAAAACTCTTTCCAGTAAATTTCTGCGCTTCTGGTCATTTCCTGGGAAAAGTCGCTGGCGTATTTGCGGTTGCAAAAGGCGGTGACGGCTTTATCAAAGTCGTAGTCGGGCTGGCCGTTGGCGGCGGCGCGGGCGGTGAAGTCGGCGCGCAGCTCGTCGGGGGTGCGGTCGCGGTAGATGTTCTCGCAGACGACGGCGGCCTCGGCAAAGCGGGCGGGCTTGGGGCGGCGCTGCTGCTGTTCGGTCGGGCGGCCAAACACCAGCATACAGGCGGGCACCACAAAATCCGGCAGGTGCAGCGCGTCCCGCATGGCCTCGACGTTCTCGATGACGTCGCCAATGTAGCAGCTGCCGATGCCCATAGATTCCGCGGCGACGACGGCGTTCTGCGCAGCGATGCAGGTGTCGGCCATAGCCAGCATCAAATCGCCCGCGCCGGGCTTGCGCACGTCCTCGATGCCCGCCGCATGGTAGGCGTTCAGCCAGCGGCGGCAGTCGGCCAGGAACACCAGTACCAACGGCGCTTTGGCGATGAACGGCTGGTGGTCGCACAGGTCCGCCAGCGTGGCTTTCAGCGCCGGGTCGGTGATATCCAGAATCGTGTACAGCTGCTGGTTGCCCGCCGTGGGTGCCTGGAACGCTGCGTTCAGGATGGCCGCCCGCTCGTCCGGCGTGACGGGGTCGGGGGTGAATACCCGCACGCTTTTGCGGGCGGTGAGGGCGGATAAAATCGTATTTTGGATCATAGAAAATCTCCCTTTTTATAAACCAGCAGGGGCAAGGCATACCTTGCCTTTACGCTGTGCTTACGGTAAAGTTGAGGGCCGGGCATACCCGGCCCCTACAATCTCTGCTTATTTTTTCTTCTTCACAAACTTCGCCAGCAGCGTATCCAGCATACTCAGCACCTCGCGGATGTTCATGACGCAGACCACCGCGGTGATGCCTACCACCGGCAGGGCCCAGCGCTCCAGGTTCATCATGCACCAGATCTCGCCCAGCACCAGCGCCAGGTTCAGCACCAGCCACGCGGGGTGGAAGTCTATTTCCAGCAGCCCGCGTGTGGAGTAGGCGCGCAGCAGGAACACCAGCATCAGGCTCAGGAAGCTGGCCAGGGTGACGCCCCATGGCCCCCAATGCAGAATGAACAGGTAGTTCAGAATCAGGTTCAGCACCGCACCCGCCAGCATCGTGAACAGCGACCCGGTCGACCGCTTATACACGACGTAGATGCTGTTCAAAAACTGGTTCAGGCAGGTCAGCATCGAGCAGAGCGTCAGGAACGGCACGAACGTCCAGGCGTCGAAATATTCGGCCTTGAACACCCGCATGAGCACCTGGCACAGCATGATGATACCCGCCACGCAGCAGAACAAAACGCTGGCATACACGCGGAAAATTTTGGAGAAAAACGCCTCGCGGTCGGTCTCCTCGGTCACGGCGGAGAGCTGCCATGCCTCGTAGAAAATGCTGCCCAGGATCGTGATGATCTGCGGCAGGAAGTACCCCGCCGACAGCAGGCCGACCCAGTGGTTGCCGCTGCGGCCGCCATAGTTCTCGCACATGCCCTGCACAAAGAACATATCGCTGGCGTTGATGATCCAAAAGCTGATGGACGCCGGGATCATCGGCAGGCAGTAGCGCAGCATATCCTTCCACAGCGCCGTGTTGAACGCTTTGGGTTTGAAGTACCGCCAGCATCCGCCCGCGATGAACACAAACACCATGGATGTCAAATCAGCCAGCGCGTTTGCCAGCAAAAAGCCGGTCGCGCCCATTTTAAACACGCTGAGGAACAAGAGATAATACAGCAGCAGGCTCAGCGTCGTCAGCACGCCGTCTATCGCCACCAGTCGGTTCAGCATCCGCGCGCGGATGAACTGGGTACACAGCGTGCGCAGGCAGCTTGCCAGCACGCAAAGGTACAAGAAGCCCATATATTCCGCCGCATTGGGTATCAGCCGCACCAGCGGCATGGCCAGCAGCAACACCACAAAGCCCAGGCTGATCGTAGCCGCGCCGTTGACGAACACGCTGGATTTGTCGGTTTCCTTATCCAGGCCAAACCGGATGACCGCGTAGGCCACGCCCAGGCTGACCACCGGGATGAGCAGGTTGGTGGCCTGCTGCAAAAGGCTCGACACGCCCATGACATCCGGCGAGTCCAGCGCGTAGCTCAAGTAAGGCCGGATGAAGAAGCTGAGCAGCTTGGAGCTGAAGTTGGAGATGGCAAACAACAGCGTATTGCTGACAAGCGTCGTGTATTTTTTCTGTGGAGATGGCAAGATAGGACCTCCCTTTTGGATGTTATTGGATTGTAGGGACGGGCATCCCCGCCGCCGAGCTTTGGCTTCCCCCTGGGGGGAAGCTGCCGCCCGCAGGCGGCTGATGAGGGGAGGGTCTGCCGCTGTTGCCCCTTTCCCGGGCGGGCATCCATAAACACGCCCCTCATCCGGCCTTACGGCCACCTTCCCCCCTGGGGGAAGGCTTTCCCGGCCGTCACCGCATTTTCAACAACTTTTCCCTCTGTTTATAATCCGGCATGACCCTTGCTACGGCCGCCCAAAACGCCGGGCTGTGGTCCGGGTGGGCAAAATGGCAAAATTCATGCACGACCACATATTCCTGTGCCGCCAGCGGCATCACACAGAGCCGCCGCGCAAAGGCCAGCGTGCCGGTGCGCAGGCTGCACGACCCCCAGCGGGTGGTCATGTCCCGCACGGCGATTTTGGGCATACGTCCGCCCGGGCAGCTGGCCGCGAACTGCGGATAGTATACCCGGCAAAGCGCCTGCATATGGGCCAGTGCATCCGCCTTTGCGGGCAGCTCGGGGCGCTCGGCCTCCTCGCGCTCGCGCCGGACGGCGGCCCGGGCCTGTGCGCTGCGCACCCAATCGGCTCGTGCGGCCACAAAGGCATCCACATAGCTTACCGGCACCCGCACCGACGCACTGGCCGCCACGGAACCATCGGCCCGCACGCGCAGGTTGATATTGCGCACCCGCCGCCGCGTCAGTGTGTAGGCAATGCCCCCTGCCGTGCGTTGCTGCACCTTTTGTGCCGCCAAACTGCCGCCCCCTTTTTATAAAGAATATATGCAATATTGTACACGCATTTGCGCCAAAGTGCAAGCAAAAAGGCGGACACGCCGCCCGCCTGAAATTTTTTCGCATTTGTCTTAACTTTTCGCCGCCGTGCCCCTATATAGAGAGTGAACCTACTGATAAGCTGCAAACAGAAAGGACGTATTTGCTATGAAATCTACTCATCAGACGTTACTTGCACTCTCCGTTTCCTGCGTGCTGGCGGCCAGTCTGGCAGGCTGCGGCGTCCAGATCACCGGCGTAGCGCTGGACCTGCCGGACAGTCTGGAAAAAGGCGCGGTCATCACCGCCGAACCCGAATACATTTTTGACGGTGCAACGCCCGAGAGCGCCGCCCTTGCCAAAAAGCTGGACGCACTGGGCATAGGCTATGTGTCCAGCGATCCCACCGTCGTAATGGTAGACGACTTCGGCAACCTTGCCGCGCTCAAGGCGGGCACGGCCGAGGTAGCGCTGTCCAGCCAGGACGGCACCCTCACTGCCAGCAAGACGATTGAGGTCGTTGTCACGCCGACGGGCATTACCACCACGGACACGCTGACCCTGACCACTGGTGAAACCGCCGCGCTGGAAACCGCCGTGGCCCCGGAGGACGCGACCCATGTTGCCATTACTTACACTTCTTCCGACGATGCCATTGCCACGGTCAGCGACGCGGGCGAGGTCACAGCCGTGGCGGCGGGCGAAGCGGATATCACCGCCGCTGTGGACGGCACGGAGCTTGCGGCTGTCTGCCAGGTCACGGTTCTGCCTGCGATTGAAAGCGTCGAATTGAGCGACACCGCGCTGACCCTGCAGCCCGAGGAAGCGGCGCAGCTTACCTATACCGTAGCCCCCGAAGAAGCCCTTGCCGACAATGTTACTTATACCAGCAGTGACGAAACCGTTGCCACGGTGGACGCGGAGGGCAATGTCACCGCTGTTGCTGACGGTACGGCCACTATTACAGTTGATGTAAACGGTGTGACGGCTGAATGTGAAGTCACGGTCGCCACCAAGGCCGCCAGCACAGTGGGCAACAGCAATAATGGTTCTTCTACCACTTCCAGCGGTCAGGCACAAAATTCTAGTGCCGCGGCTTCTTCCAGTTTTGAATATGGCGCAATTCCGTTTAGTAATGCGAACGATGGAACGTGGTGGTACATCGACCAAGCCGATTCTCCCTATTGGGCTGTACTCAACAATATCAATGCCATGCGTGCGGCTGGCGGCCTTTCTGCTTTGTCGGCCAGTAGCGGTCTTGACAGCATTGCTTATAGTAGATGTGACTACCAGTTAAAAAATAATACATTGTCTCACGATGGAGCACAGACTCCCGAAATTCTCGCTCAAAGTCAAAAGAGTGCTTCGGAAGTTTGTAGTGCATGGCAAAACAGCCCCAGCCACTACGCTGTTATTATGAACCCCAATTTTACGCAAATTGGTATCTGCTGTTATTTTGAGATTGGCGGTAAGACCATTTGGTGTTGCACGTTTGGGTAAGAGGAATATCCTGATTTTAAATCTAGTATAACTATACCACAAGTAATTTCAAAAATTTACTATATATCATCATATTTTTAGCAGAGCAAAAATAAAAAGCACCAAAATCTAACAAAACGCTAAATTCTGGTGCTTTTTGGTGACCCGTACGTCCATCTCCCCCGCCCTAAAAACAGCCCACAGGGCTGTTTTTGCCCTGCGGGACGCGGACGCAGGGCCCGGGCTTTTCGATTCCCGTATGGGTCACCATTTACGCCCGACACCTGTTGAAAAGTAAATATAAAGAAAAAAGCACTACCTCAAGTGAAGTAGTGCTTTTTGGTGACCCGTACGGGAATCGAACCCATGTTACAGCCGTGAAAGGGCCGTGTCTTAACCGCTTGACCAACGGGCCTTACAAATACAGAGCTTCGCTAAAACCTCCGACTTTCATCGTCCACTACTGCGGACGACCGTCCCCCTTATCTTAGCGAAACTCTGTAACGTGGTAGCGGTAACTGGATTTGAACCGGTGACACTTCGGGTATGAACCGAATGCTCTAGCCAACTGAGCTATACCGCCACATTTGTGAGCTGCGCTCTCGAGAACGCTATATTATTATAGCCGACAGTGCCCCCTATGTCAAGTAGTTTTCCCCGAAAAAATTCAAAAAATACAAAAAAAATCCCGCATTGCGGGTGCAATGCGGGAAAAACTCTAAAGGCTTCCCCAAAAGGGGAAGCCTCTTTCAAAATTACTTCTTGTTGGGCACCAACACGGCCTTGCCGCCCATGTAGGGGCGCAGGACCTCGGGGATGGTGACGGTGCCGTCAGCCTGCAGGTGGTTCTCCAGGAAGGCGATCAGCATACGCGGCGGGGCCACGCAGGTGTTGTTCAGCGTGTGGGCCAGCTGGGTCTTGCCATTCTCATCCTTAAAGCGGATGCGCAGGCGGCGGGCCTGGGCGTCGCCCAGGTTGGAGCAGGAGCAGACCTCAAAGTACTTCTGCTGGCGCGGGCTCCAAGCCTCGATATCGCAGCTCTTGACCTTCAGATCGGCCAGATCGCCGGAGCAGCACTCCAGCTGGCGGACAGGGATCTCCATGGAGCGGAACAGCTCGACAGAGTTCTTCCACAGCTTATCGTACCAATCCATGCTGTCCTCGGGCTTGCAGACGACGATCATCTCCTGCTTCTCGAACTGGTGGATGCGGTAGATGCCGCGCTCCTCGA
>OLSB01003697.1_pt1 | contig 10799 bp, 12 predicted proteins | sample 1672071 | NCBI WGS metagenome assembly OLSB01 (sample SAMEA3136642, study PRJEB25190) | human gut metagenome | biome: human gut; feature: human-associated habitat; material: faeces | place: Austria | collected 2013
ATGGTCGCCTCGGTTGCGCTGCTCGTCCCCGGCCTTATCCTCTCGTATGCCTACGGCATGGCCCCGTATTTGCAGGTCGATCATCCCGACTGGTCGCCGATACGCTGTATGCGGGAGAGCCGCATAATGATGCGCGGACACAAATGGGATCTGTTTGTATTGCAGCTGAGCTTTCTCGGCTGGCAGATTCTTGCGACGATTCCGGGTGTTTCCGTTTTCGTGAAACCTTATGTATCGCTCACCGAGACGGTGTTCTACGAAAATCTCCGCGTATCGAATCCTCAGCTTCCGGTCGATTTCTAAAAGAGTTAAAAAGCAGATACCGGCTGGCGAACGCCGGCCGGTATTATGCAAAGGAGAATGGACATGAAAAAAATCGCCGTCATCACGGGCGCATCGAGCGGCATGGGCCGCCGTTTTGCGGAAACGCTGCAGGAGTTCGGAACGTATGATGAAATCTGGGCAATCGCCCGGCGCGCCGACCGGCTGGAGGAGCTGAAAAACCATACGGCGTTCCCGGTACGCGCCATTGCGCTGGATCTTTCCGATGCGGCGTCGTATGAAACGTATGCCGCGCTTCTGCAAGAGGAGCAGCCGGAGGTCGGCCTTCTTATCAACGCGAGCGGCTTCGGCAAGTTCTGCGCCGTGATGGACACGCCGCTGGACGTGAATCTCAACATGGTCGATCTCAACGGCAAGGCGGTCATGGCGCTCTGCCAGCTCACGGTACCGTACATGCCTTCGGGCAGCCAGATCATCAACATTGCCTCGGTCGCGGCGTTTCAGCCGATCCCGTACATCAACGTGTACGGCGCGACGAAGGCCCTTGTTCTGCACTACAGCCGCGCTCTGAACCGGGAGCTGAAAAAGAACGGCATCCGCGTTATGGCGGTATGCCCGTTCTGGACAAAAACCGAGTTTTTTGACCGTGCTGTGGCGGACGGAGAAAAGCCGGTTGTCAAGAAATATGTCGCCATGTACAAGCCGGAGGAGATTGTCACGCAGGCCTGGAAGGACGCGAAGAAGGGAAAGGACATGAGCAAACACGGCTTCAAGGCGCGTTTGCAGGCGCTCGGCGTGAAGATTCTGCCGCACAGTGTGGTAATGGACACATGGCTCCGACAGCAGGAGCTGGATGAATAAAACAGAAACCGGGGCTGCACAGCCGGCAAAGCCGCGCAGCCCCGGTTTATATTATGCGGTTTACGCCTTTTCGCTTCTGCGGCGGCGGTGTCCGCGCCCGCGGCGGCGGCTCTGCGTCGCTTTGTCGCGGTAGAATTTCTCCATTTCGTCATCGGCGCGATAGACAATACGGTTCACCGACCAGCTGTCGTTTTCCGTTTTATGGAATTTGAGCCGGACGAGGAATTTGCGGTGCTCTTCGCATGTGCCGATCGTCATATACCGCCGGTCGCCCTGATTGACCCAGCGCGTCAGCTCCAGCGGCTCGCCGCAGTCGGGACAGACGGCGCTTATGACCTGCGTGTCCAGAAACGCCTCGGAGCGGGAGCTGTATCCGGTGAAAGCGCGATGCTCCAGCGCGTCCGGTTCATCGGTGCGGTGCTTATCCTCCGGCAGACGTGTGGCGAGAAGGGAGGCGGCGTTGTCATATTGCTCCAGTCCCTCGGCAAAGTCGAGCTTTGAACAGACGAGCGCCGTGTTGTAGGCGTCGCCGAGCGCGTCATGCGCCATGCGGGTCTGTTCAATAGCAAAATGCTCCATCGCCGTGGCGAGGGATTTCTGGTTTTTGTCTCCGCCGGTTTGGATGTTGTAGATGAGCTGGAGATTGATCCAGTCCGCGATCCAGTCCCAGTCAAGATCGTGAATGATGATGTTCTGCTCCATGATCCGCCGGTCGTCATAGCCCCAGGTGACGAACACCGGATCCTCGCCGCACCACTCGCGGAAGCGCTCGAACACGGTGGGAAACATATCGCTGCGGCTGAGCCGTTCCTTGTCAATGCCGGTCAGCTTTTTCACCTTATAATGCATGCTGCGGAAGTAGACGGGCCGCACGTCGGACTGAAATTCTTCCGCGGGGCAGAAATCATCGTCGAGCTTCACCGCGCCGATCTGGATGATCTCGCCGCTCAGATGGATGGGAAGACGGTTGAAAACGGAAGCGTTGGAGCTCATTGCCTGGTTCCACTCCAGGTCAAGGACAATATAGGACATTCGGATTACCGACCTTTCTTATAACCGCGCCATTATACCAATAAGACGGGAAAATAACAATCCCTTTTTCCGGAAAAATCATAGTCTGCAGCGTAGAAACCGGAGCAAACACACTTTTTGCAGAGCGAAAAGCAACTTCTCGGAAAAAGTACTGAAAAATCAATGGCTCTGTGGCACGGGGCGTTGCGAAGTGCAACATCTGTGCAACAGAGCCATTCTTTTTATCCCAGAGCTTCCCGTACTTTCTTTGCCGTACTCTGACTTCTCTGGGCTTCACGGTAGTGCGTGTAGACGCGGAGAGTGACGCTCGGGTCAGCGTGCCCGACGACCCGCTGTATCTCCTTGATGTCCAGCCCGGCCTCAAACAGCGTCGTGATGTATGTGTGGCGGAGCTGGTGGGGGCGCGCCGGAAAATCCACACGTGACGCAGCAGTTTGCCATGCGGAGTCGAAAGCGCTGCCGGAGTAACAGCAGCCTCTGCTATTCGGGAATACAAAGACGGAGGATGCGGTGCGGCGGCGTTCCTGTAGCCAGCAGGCAAAGGTCCGTGTGATAGGGATGTCGCGTACACCCGCGTCTGTCTTTGCGCCTTCCTTGACCTCCACTCTGCCGGAGACGTCTGTAACGGCGTGGCGGCGGATGCGGATGACAAGGTTCTCCGTGTCCACGTCGCTCCAGAGAAGACCAGCAACTTCACCGCGGCGCATACCCGTCTGACTAATAGCGTAGATGGCCGGCCAGATGGAAAGATCACGGGTCTTTTCCAAAAACTCACTGAGCTGCGCTGTGGTGAGCGCCTCTGTTTCCGCTGTGGAGACTCCGCCAGCCCGAAGAGTCAGAGGAACAGGACTACGGAGGATGAGGCCGTCATCCACCGCCGCGTTGAAAATGGCGCGCAGATTGCCGAGGAGCGCCGACTGCAAACCGCGGGATTTATCGGAGCACTGCCTTACTACATTTAATATATGAGACGCGCGGACATCCCGTATTCGCATGGAGCCGATGTACGGATAGACGTGGTTCTTTAGCCGGGCTCGCAGGTACGCTTCTGTATTCTCGCTGACCCGGCCGGTTTTGGTAAGCCGCAGCCAGAGCTCGGCGTACTCCTTCACCGTAGTCGTGTCGCTGATGTCGACGCCGAGACCTGCTTCCGTCTTGGCAGCGGCGAGCTTCTTGGCAAGCTCTGTCTTTGTCGCGGCGCGGATGTACTTGCGCTTTCCGTTCGGGAGCGTGAATGTCGCGGTGAGATACTTACCCATAAATAGCAAACCTCCTTGAAATTTCTTCCCCGGTCTGCTATAATGCAAAGCGACCGGGTGATCCTTGACATTGGTAGTGTGGGGGATTTCGGTTATTCCCGCTTCTGTGTGCCAGCACAGGAGCGGGATTTTTTGTTATTCAATTAGCTCCGGCTCTGCTTTCTTCTTTCGCGTCCGTGGCTTTTTCGGTGGCTCGACCAGCTCCCCGTTTGAGCCGTCCGGGCCCTCATCGAGCGAACGGCGCGCCTCCTCGTAGGTCAGCGGCGGATCACCATTATAATATCGGAAGCGGTTCTGCGTGTAGAGCGCGTACTTGTACCCCTCGGAGTGGCCGAGGGAGTAGCCCTCCTCACGACCTTGGGCGAGGCCATCCGTGACTCCTGCATCGTATCCATCCACGTACCATGCTTCGTTCGCGGCGTCGACCTTTTCTTCGAGTTCCTTCTGCAACTGAAGGATGCGCTCTTGTAGTTCGGCCCGTTCTTGCCGCCCTTCTTCGCGCCAGCGCCGCTCGTCATCTAAGTCCCCCTGCTTTGCGCGCAGCTCCTCCTGCGCCTTCGCAAGTTCGCGCCCGTGCCTGTCCCTCTCTTCTTCTCTGTCGTCCTGCTCATTACTGTACAGAAATGCGGACAGAATCGGCAGGACGATGAGCAGAAGATATGTCAGTGCGGAGATAACCCACGAGCCCTTGTCTCCAAATTCGATGCCGAACGCATGACACGCCAAGTCTACAGTTTTGCCAAGAAGGGCAAGGGGGACTCCAAATACGACGACAAACCAACCAACATAGCGAATCACAAAATAAAGTGGGAGGAACGGGAGTAAGATAACAGAGATGATCTTCCCGACCGGTGTGTTAGAAAACTTATCCAGCCGTTGGGCTATTGGGCGGAGTCTTGGAGCAATGACCCGCTCGAAGAAAGACTTAACCCAATGGATCAGCTTATATAGCAGCATGAGCTTTACTCTCCTTTCATCGCGCGGAAGATGCGGATCATCTGCCGGACTTCTTCGGCGGAAGAAGATTCAGCGAGGGCAACGAGCTCCTCGATCTCGGGGCGGCGCGGCGGGTCGGGCTGGGGAGCAGGGGAAGAGTCGGAGTAGCCAAGCAAAAGATACACGGGGTCGATGTTAAGTGCAGACGCGATCAGGGCCAAGACATAGCTTGGAACCTTTTCTATCGCGCCGTTTTCATAGCGGAACATCGTTGCGCGCGAGACGCCAATGCGGCTCGCCAGCTGATCGGCGGAGATACCGAGCTCTTTCCTCCGTGCCTTGATACGTTCTCCCGTAGTCAATGGCGCGACCTCCTTTCGGTAAATAAATAGTAGCACAGCATGCGCAGAAATGCAACACTTATTTTGGATGAATAACAAAAAATCTCAAAAACGATATTTTTGGGCTTGACAAAGCACACAAACTCAAGCGGAAACTGAACAAGGAGATTCGCCGGGCGCGCGGCAAGAGTGCGCAGGAAGCCGCGATAGCGGAGAACCGGCGCCACCGCGACATCCGGACCGAAGGGCGCACGCTGGAGCAGGTTTTCGAGGGCGTACAACGACAGTCCGGTATCGACTCGATCCTGACCTACGAGGAGTTCCGCAAATCGGGTATGGCGAGGAGCGCCAACACCGGAACCGACGAGAGCAGCGCGGCGCTGGACTCCCTCGACATTCGCGGGCAGTACTACAGCTATCTGACGGGGATCGGCCTGACCCACGCGGAGGCAGACGCGATCATGCGCGTCCAGCCGTTGACAAAGGCGGAGTCCAGCGCCTATACTGAAAAGAAGACTGTAAAGGAGGACGTGAAGGATGGAAGAGCAGAAGGTGCTGACGACGGAGGAGATACGGAAAGCGTTCGACGAGTCGGAGGTTCTCTTCCCGACGGGGATAGCGATGCAGCTGCTGGAGGACCTGCTGAGCAGATACCCGGGGCTGGATCTGAACAGCCCGGAGGGCGACCTTCTGGCGAGGGAGACGCTGACGCCGCTGGCACTACATTGCATCCGGATGACGGAGAACTCGAGGAAACTATCGCGGGGGGATCAAATAACCGACTGACTTCTTTTTCCGAGGAAGAAAAGGAGCTCGTGAAACAGGCTGACCCCGACGTAACGATAGATCACTGGACCGACGCACCGATCTCACAACTGAGCGATACAGAGGCAACGTTGTTCAACAAGATAATGGACTGGATTATCGACCTGTCCGGGGCAAAGGTGTTCTTGGTGAACACAGACGGGATAGGAGCGTATCCATACTACGATCCGGACGCGAAGGGCCCGACGCCGTTCGTGTCCGGCCTCACACTCAGAGGAAACCCGTCGGGAATAGTTATCGCCGCGGATGCGCAACACCGGCCCGGCGTTTCCCTCGCAAGGACGCTGACGCACGAAGGGCTGCACGCATTGATCCGGAAGTTCGGCTTTAAGGAGACTCGCGGAAAGCTGCGCGTCACGATTAAGGAGTATCTGCTGACCGAAGAGCAGCAAGCGAAGTATGTGGAGATCAGCCACGCGACGTACAACGACGCGGTGCTTACAATCATCACAGACCCGAGCTACGCGAGGCTCACTGACGCGCAGAAGGCGGAGCGCCTCAACGCAATGCGAAGCAGGCTGGCCGAGGTCGTGAGGAATGAGTTCCTGCTCTGGCTCTCTCAGAACACCACCTCAACCGATAGGGAAGATCCCAAGGTAAGCAAGGAGACCTCGGCATACGTTAAGAAGCTCCTCGGCTGGTAAGACCGAAGACCCGCTCGTGAAAATTTTTTTTGCGAGCGGGTCATTTTACTGTTGACAGTTAAACAAAATACGCGTATACTGTAGACAGTAAATACGAAAGGAGCCACGCGTATGAACAACAATCCGAACAAAGAATGGGACAAGGAAAACATGAGGACGGTATCCTGCCGGTTGCGCAAGGAGGACGCTGTAGCGTTCAAGAATCTCTGCGCGAGCAAGGGGACGACGGTACACGCCGCGCTTTCCCGGTACATCCACACGGCCCTACAGAACATCCCCATTGATGCCTCAGCGGAGGAGAAGAGCCTCGTCAATCAGAACATCGCGCTCCGGCAGAAACTCGCCGTCGTTACGCAGCAGCGTGACAACTACGCACAGATCGCCAAGCAGCACGAGGAGATTATCGACCTCTGGCTCCGCAGCGCCGATCGGAAACTCTGAGGAGTATAACATTCGTGCAACAGTTAGTGTGGCTTACTACTGTAGTTAGAGTGTGGTAAAGAAGAAAATACCCGTACAGATTTGTTAAATTTGTACGGGTATTTTATGTTTATCGGCGTAAAAAATTTGTTAGAGCGAAAAGCAAATATTGTGTTTTCATTCTTCCGTGCATGATGTATAATAATATGAAATGCTACCATGGGAGGCATGACTCATGTACATAGCTGTTATCTGCGGCGGATTGAGCGCCGAGCGTGATGTTTCCATCAGCTCCGGCACGGGCGCGGCGCGCGCGCTGCGCGCGCGCGGCCACAAGGTCGCGCTGGTCGATCTCTTTCTCGGAAACCCCTCCGCGATGTCCGATCCCCGCAGCGCCTTTACATCCGACGCCGGAGACTCGGTTTACTCCGTCCGGGAGACCGAGCCCGATCTTGACAAGATCCGCGCCCAGCGCGGCGGCAAAGGGCTGATCGGCCCCGGCGTGATTGAAATCTGCCGCGCTGCGGATATCGCGTTCCTTGCGCTGCACGGTGCGGAGGGCGAAAACGGAAAGCTGCAGGCCTGCCTGGACCTTTACGGCGTGCCGTATACCGGCAGCGGCTATCTTGGCAGCGCTCTCGCGATGGATAAGGAACTGAGCAAGACCCTCTTCCGCAGCAGCGGCATCCCCACGCCCCCGGGCGTTACGCTTCGCCGCGGCGAAGCCGTGCCGGAGAGTATTGGATTTCCGTGCGTCGTAAAGCCCTGCTCCGGCGGCTCTTCCGTCGGTACGAGCATCGTCACCGAGCCGGAAAAGCTCCCCGCCGCGCTTGCGGAAGCGTTCTCGTGCGATGAGGCGGTGTTGGTGGAGAAGTATATCCGCGCCCGCGAGCTGACCGTCGGCGTCATGGACGGCCGCGCCATGGCGGTCATCGAGATCATCCCCAAGACCGGGTTTTATGATTATAAGAACAAGTATCAGGCGGGGCTTACGGAGGAGATCTGCCCTGCGCCGATCAGCCCGGAGGACACCGCGCGCGTGCAGCGCCTCGCCGAGCGCGTATACGAAGCTCTCCACCTCGAAGCCTACGGACGCGTTGATTTTCTGATGGACAAAGCAGACGGCGAGCTCTACTGCCTTGAGGCCAATACGCTTCCCGGCATGACGCCGACGAGCCTTATCCCGCAGATGGCGGCGGCCGAGGGGATGGATTACGGCGAGCTGTGTGAGAAGATCATCGAAGTTTCTTTGAAGAAGTATAAGAAATGAACGGAATGACGATCGGCGAAATGCTCCGCGCCTGCTGCGGCGAATGGCAGGGAAACAAAGAGACGCTTGACAAAACGCCCGTGTCCGTCGTGACCGACAGCCGGCAGGCGGGGGAGGGGAGCCTTTTCCTTGCGCTGCGCGGCGAGAAAACGGACGGACATAAGTACATCCCCGACGTGCTGCAGAAGGGCGCGCTTGCGGTGCTGTGCGAGGAGCGCGGCGCGGCGGGCGAGCCGCGCATCGTCGTACCGGACACGCTGGCAGCCATGCAGCAGATTGCCGCGGCAAGCCGGAAGCGCTGGGACATTCCATTTATCGGCGTCACCGGCAGCGTCGGCAAGACGACGGCAAAGGAAATGCTCGCCGCCGCGCTCTCCGGGAAGTATTCGGTATTCAAAACCCCGGGGAGCATGAACGGGCAGATCGGCATTCCGGTTTCGCTCATTGGTCTGCGCGGAGACTATGACGCTGCCGTGATCGAAATGGGCGTTTCTCTTTTTGGAGAGATGACGCGTCTTACGAACATGGTGCAGCCCGATATGGCCGTGTTTACGAACATTGGCGACGCACATCTGGAAGCGCTCGGCGACCGCCCCGGCGTCCTGCGGGCAAAATCCGAGATATTGCAGGGCATGAAGAACGGCGCCGTCATCTTCGCCAACGGCGACGACGCGCTTCTCTCCAAGGCGGACTTCGGGCGGGAAACCGTTCTCTTCGGCCTCGGCGAAAACTGCGCCGTCCGCGCCGCGGATGTACAGCAAAACGGCGAGATCCTCTCCTGCCGTATTCTTGCGGAGGGCCGCGATTTTCCCGTGACCGTCCCGGCATACGGCACATATATGATCTATTCGGTCCTCAGCGCCGCGGCGGTATCGCTTAAGCTCGGCCTTTCGGATGAGGAGATCGCGCGCGGCCTTGCCCGGTATGAAACGGTCGGCCGCCGCTCCCGCGTTGTAAAGACCGGCTTCTGCACATTGGTGGATGACTCCTACAATGCCAATCCGACGTCCGACTGCGCGGCGATCGACTCGCTTGCGTCGCTTCCCGGACGGCGTGTTTGCATCCTCGGCGACATGCTGGAAATGGGCGGAAACGCCCCGGAGCTTCACCGGTCGGTCGGGGAATATGCCGTGACGCATGGCGTTGATCTTGTGATGACGCAGGGCGAGCTGGCCGGGCGCATTGCCGAAGGCGCGGGAGCGACCGGCGTGCATTTCGCAGACCGCGCCGAACTCCTCGAAGCGCTGCCGCGGTTGCTGCGTCCGGGCGATGTGGTGCTTGTCAAAGCCTCCCACGGCGCGCATTTCGAGGAAATCTCGGAAGCTGTCAAGCGGATCACCGGAGAATAATAAAAATCCTGTGCCCCGGCACAGGATTTTTTTGTAACGAAAAGGGCAAATCCTGCATTCATAAACGGAAGGACGGTGAGCGGTACCGTGCAGGACATGGAGAATATCTATCGGGAACATGCGCAGACGGTGTATCGGTATCTGCTTGCCCGGACGCATGACGCAGCTCTTGCCGAAGAGCTTACCCAGGAAACGTTTTATCAGGCGGTGCGCAGCGCCGGACGCTTCACCGGCGAGTGCAAAATCACCACATGGCTCTGCGGTATCGCCCGAAATGTGCTCCGCACCGAGCGCCGCCGGATACCGGAGGAAGCGCTTGCGGAGCCGGTCCCGGCGCGGGAAACGGCAGACGGCGCGCTGCTTGCCGGAGAGGAGCGCGTGGAGCTTCTGCGGCGGATGCAATCGCTCGGCAGCGACGTGCGCGAGGTGATGTACCTCCGGATCTTCGGCACGCTGAGTTTCCGCGAGATCGGGGATATTCTTTCAAGGAGCGAAAACTGGGCGCGCGTGACCTATTACCAGGGAAAGGAACGACTGCGAAAGGATGTGGAAAACGACAATGAAAAATGATTTGACCTGCGGTGTTGTGCGCGATCTCCTGCCGTCCTATGCCGACGGCATTGCCGGGGAAGAAACCGCCGCGGCGGTAGAACGGCATATGGCGGAGTGTGAGGAATGCCGCGCCGCGCTGCACCGCATGAAGGAGCCGGAGGACGCCGCGCCGCCGGAGGAAAAGGAGATCGATTATCTCAAAAAGGTGCGCTGCCGCGGCAGGCGCAAGGTGACGGCCGTTCTGGCGGCGGCTGCGCTGCTTGCAATGGCAGTGACGCTCGGGGTTTTATATAAGGGCGTTCCTGCCGAGCCGGGCGCGATCGCAGCGGTCGTCACGGTGAGAGACGGCACGGTTCGAGTGACCGGAACGCTCACCGACAGCGGACGAGCTCTGAGCCGGGCGCATATCACACAGGATGAGAGCGGCGCGGTGGAGGTACGGATCAATGTAACGCCGATGCCGATCGCGCATAGCGGGGATTTCACTTTGGAACATCCCGCAGCGAGAGAGGTCACCAGCGTCTCGGTGAACGGTCTGATTCTTTGGGAGAACGGCAAAGTCATCGACTGGATCGCGGCGCGGCTGTACGAGGCGAAAAATCCCTACGTCGGCGACATGAGCGCGAATGCCCATATCGCCTCGCTTCTCCGCATCGGAAACCGCGTCGGCAGCTTCACAAACGAATTGCAGACGGATGCCGAGCCTTACGGCTGGACGCTTCTCCTTGACGCCCCTGTCACGGCGGCGGACGAGACGGATATCCGGGACGAAATGCAAAAGTGCTCCTGCGTGCTCCTGGCAACGATCGATAATCTTGGTACAGTTACATGGAAGTATGAGACCGAAGCGGGGGAGAAGACCTTCACCGTCACGGCCTCGGATGCCTCAAAACTGGCGGGAAAGGATATCAAGGCCTGTGCCGCCTCCGCCTCGGAATTGCAAAATCTCTTGAATGACCTCGGATTTTAACACAAAAGCGCCCGTGCCGAAGCACGGGCGCTTTTGCGATATTGGATCAATCTTTTTC
>OLSB01003698.1_pt1 | contig 10797 bp, 8 predicted proteins | sample 1672071 | NCBI WGS metagenome assembly OLSB01 (sample SAMEA3136642, study PRJEB25190) | human gut metagenome | biome: human gut; feature: human-associated habitat; material: faeces | place: Austria | collected 2013
TCCTGAAGAACGGCGGTCACGTTCATCCTCGTCATCTTCATCGTCATAGTCATCATCATACTCGTCGTCTTCATCGTCGTAGTCATCATCATACTCGTCGTCTTCATCATCATAGTCTTCATCATACTCATCGTCCTCGTCATAACCACGCTCCCGCTGAAGACGTTCTACTTCTTCCGGTGACATAACAACAGTCCGGTCACTTCTCCGTCTGCCCCCAAGGACAACAAAATCGCCTTCCGGGTCAACCAGCGAGTGCTTCAGATCCTGTAACAGCTCATCGCAGCTCTGTTATCGCATCGCCGGATTTTTCTGCGTACATTTCATAATGATACATTCCAGACTGTACGGGATATCCGGTACTTCTTCCGCCGGAGACTTGATTTCCTCCTGCAGGTGCTTCAACGCCACTGTCACAGTAGAATCCCCATCAAACGGAACATGACCGGTGATCATCTCATACATGGTAATGCCGGCAGAATAAAGATCACTCTTCTCATCGACAATTCCGCCTCTTGCCTGCTCCGGTGATGTATAGTGAACGGATCCCATTACACTGGTGCTGATCGTTTGCGTAGACGTAGTCGCCCGTGCAATACCGAAATCTGTTACCTTTACTTTTCCTTCTTTCGAAATAATAATATTCTGAGGCTTGATATCCCTGTGAATAATATGACAGTTATGTGCCGCCTGAATCCCCGTCACCATCTGAATTGCAATGCTGATGGTCTCCTTGGCTGAAAGCTTTCCTTTTTTCTCGATATAATCTTTCAGCGTAATTCCTTCAACCAGTTCCATGACCATATAATATAAGCCACGATCCTGTCCTACATCATAAACGTTCACCACATTCGGATGCATCAGTCCTGCAGCCGCCTGTGCTTCGCTCAAAAACTTCTTAATAAATGTCTCGTCCGAACGGTAATCGCTCTTGAGAACCTTAATCGCAACAAAACGGTTCAGCTTATGGTCCTTGGCCTTATATACATCAGACATTCCACCCGTACCGATTTTTTCGAGTATTTCGTATCTGTCTCCAATTATCATTCCAATTTTGATCATCTTTTACCTCTTATATATCCTTCGCAAAGGCATCAATTATTATTACTGCAATGTTGTCTTTCCCACCATGCTCATTCGCACCATCGATCAGACACAGCGCCTTTTCCCTGATGGTATAGGCACTCTTCATAATCTTCAGAATCTCTTCATCCTCCAGCATGTTGGTCAGACCATCTGAACACATCAGAATCAGATCCCCCGGACGCAGCTCTTCATTAAAAAAATCTACCTCCACTTCTGTCCTGGCCCCCACGGCTCTCGTAATAATATTCTTGTCCGGATGGTTTCTGGCAGTTGTTTCGTCCATGCCGCCCATCCGTACCATCTCTTCTACCAGGGAATGATCCCTTGTAATCTGCCGTATTTCATCGTTTACGATATATAATCTGCTGTCACCCACATTCGCCACCTGAAGATAGTGCCCCATCAGGGTTGCTGCCACCATTGTGGTTCCCATCCCATACAGACTCACATCTTCACCTGCCTTACGGCGGATCTGGTCATTTGCCACTTTAATTGCCTTACCTAAAATCCGTACCGGACTCTTTTCAAAGCTTCCCTTTACTTCCCGTACAACGGTTTCCACTGCATATCGCGATGCATAATCACCGGCATTATGTCCTCCCATGCCATCTGCTACCAGAAACAGATTTGCCAGATTGCCTAAAGAAGTTTCCTGTGCAAACACATAATCCTGATTTAGTTGTCGTCTTTTTCCAATATCCGTAACCGAAAAAGCCTGTAACACTCCGTTACCTCCCACTGACTGCCCGGCAGGGCAAGTCACTCCATAATTGTTCTATATCATAGCATGATGGCTGAAAAAAAGCAAATCCGCAGGCGTTACGCTCTTTTGAATACCTGACAGCAATGTATCAGTTTTCTTCCCTGGCAAGTACTCTTCTCCTTAACTGTCCGCAGGCCCCGTCGATATCTCTCCCCATCTCGCGGCGCACCGTTACCTGGATACCGCTTCGCTCAAGCTTTCCTTTAAATGCCTGAATTGCTTTGGTTTCCGACTGTACATAATCCCGTTCCCTGATCGGGTTCACCGGAATCAGATTTACATGACAGTTGAGCGGCTTTACCAGTGCACACAGTTCTCTGGCATCCTCCGGTGTATCATTGACTCCTCCCACAAGGGAATACTCAAAGGTAAGTCTTCTTCCTGTCTGTTCAAAATAATTCTGACAGGCCTCCATCAGTTCTGCGATAGAATACTGATTGGCGATTGGCATGAGCTTCCTTCGCTTTTCATCCGTTGTGGCATGAAGGGAAAGCGCCAGGGTGATCTGCAGCTTTTCCTGTGCCAGCTTATAAATCTCCGGCACCAGTCCACAGGTTGAAACCGTCACATTCCGCTGGCTGATATGAAGTCCGTTCTCATTGGTAAGTAATTCAATGAACCGGAGCAAATTGTCATAATTATCAAGCGGTTCCCCGGTTCCCATGACCACCACATTGGAAACGCGCTCTTTCGTATCCTGCGTAATTGCATAAATCTGATCCAGCATCTCTGCCGGTGTCAGATTCCGTTCCCAGCCATCGAGAGTCGAGGCACAGAACCGACATCCCATTTTGCAGCCTACCTGGGAAGAAATGCACACACTGTTTCCATGCTTATAGCGCATGAACACACTCTCCACGAGATTCCCGTCCTTTAACTCAAACAGATATTTCCGTGTACCATCAAGCTTCGACTCCTGCATCCGTACTACCTTCAGTGTCGTGAGATCATAACGTTCCCTGCACCTTTCACGCAGAGCCACAGAAAGGTTGGTCATTTCATCAAAGCTCCGTGCCTGCCTGACATGGATCCATTCATATAGTTGTTTTGCCCGAAAGCTCTTTTCCCCGATTGCTGCCATTTCCTCCTGCAATTCAGGCAGAGTCATTGATTTGATATCCATTCCGGTCCGTTACTCCTTTTTCTCTACTCTGCGCAGCTTCGCAACGAAAAATCCATCCGTTTGATGAATTCCAGGCAAAAGCTGCAGCATGCCGTTCTCTTCACTGTCCCATAAATCCTCCGGCAGATGCTCCTTCATGCTCTGTCTCTCAAAGGGGAAATTCTGTGTGAACCACTGAACCATCTGTTCATTCTCTGCCCTGTGAATCGTACAGGTACTGTACATCAGCGTTCCGCCCGGCTTCACATACCGCCATATGACGGACATGATCTTCTGCTGAAGCTCTACAAGCTCCTCCATCTGCTCCGGATTCATCCGGTAACGGATGTCCCGCTTTTTTCCAAGAATGCCAAGTCCTGAGCAGGGAAGATCCGCATAGACTACATCGGCCTTTCCGATCATATTTTCATCCGGTTCCAACGCATCAAAGGTCTCGATCCGGATATTTGAGCAGTTGCATCTTCTGCTGTTTTCTTCAATCAAAGCGGTCTTACTGTCGGTAAGATCCCTCGAAATCACGTTTCCCTCTTTTAAGAGTCCTGCCGCATGCAGGCTTTTTCCTCCCGGTGCTGCACAGACATCCAGTAACAGCTCATCCCCAAGGAGCCCCGCTGCCTCGGTAACCAGCATGCTGCTCACATCCTGAACTGTGAAAAGACCTTCCTCATAGCCGGGGATACTCTGTACGCTCTCCCCTCCCTCTATCAAATAGGCATAGGAAAGATAAGGATGCTGCCGCAGGGTAATCTGTTGTGCCGCCACACTCTGCTTCCAGTCCTCTTTTTTCTCCTCCGGTCCGCAGTAACGCAGCACCACCGGATGAACCTTCTGCATCTCTTCGAAGATCTGCTTCGTAATTTCCGCTCCACGTTCCTCAAGAAACAGGGTTACCAGCCACTCCGGCATGGAATAGCGCACTGAATAGCATTTCACCGGATCTGTTTCATCGGGATAAGCAATCTGCGTTTTCGTCCTTGCAATGTTCCGGAGCACTCCGTTTACAAAGCCCTGTAAATTACGGAATCCTCTCTTTCCGGCAAGCTTTACTGCCTCATTGCATACTGCGCTGTCCGGAACGGAATCCATAAACAATAGCTGGTAAACACTAAGACGTAAAAGATTACGGATGAGTGGTTTCATTTTGGAAACCGGTGTCTTGGAACAGCTGTTTAATACATAATCAATCGTAATCTGTCTTTCAATTGTGCCCTCCGTCACCCGTTTGATAAAGGCCTTTGAGGGCTGCTTTAAATAATCATATTTATTCAGGACATTCCGGATCACCAGATGGGAATAGGTTCCCCTTTCCAGAATTTCCATCAGCATCTCCAGAATCAGTTCTCGTTCGTTCAACTTCGTATCTCCTGTGCTAATCCCGTCTTCTTCGTCCCGTCAGCATGAACAGCCGAAGAAGCTGTAATATTGCGGCTGCCGCTGCAGCTACATAAGTCATGGCGGCAGCTTTTAACACCTTACCGCTCTGGGATACCTCATCCGGCGCAAGCATTCCGTAATCCCGCAGCATATTAAGGGCACGGCTTGAAGCATTAAATTCAACCGGAAGTGTCACGATCTGGAACAGTACCGCAAAGGTAAAAATATACACTCCGATCTGTGCAAGTGAAAAATAAGTTCCGTCCGGGAGGTGGAAATTCAGACCCAAAATCAGTCCCAACAGGACAATCGGAATTCCAAGCTTAGACCCCAGATTGGCTGCCGGTACAAGGAGGGTACGGATCTTCATAGGAAGATATCCTTTGTGATGCTGTACCACATGTCCGCATTCATGCGCTGCCACGCCGATTGCAGCAACAGAAGTGCTTCCATATACACTGTCCGATAAGCGGACCACCTTTTGGGACGGATCATAATGATCCGTAAGCTTTCCGGACACGTGCTCAATGCGCACATCACTGATTCCGGACATCTGCAAAATCCGCTGCGCTGCCTGAGCCCCTGTCATTCCGGTACGGCTCTGTACCCTTGAATATTTACTGTAGGTGCTCTGTACAAAGCTGCTGGCAATCATGGAAAGGATTGCCCCAATGATTACTAAAATATAGGTTGGATCATATCCATAAAACATTGTCTCTTCCTCCTTTATCTATCAAATTGTAGCTGTTCAGCCTGTTACGTCAAAGTTCTCTTCCCTGACATCATAGCCCAACAGGAAGTCTTTTACTGACATTTTCTTCTTTCCTTCCAGCTGCACGGTCAAAACCCGGAGTGCCCCTTCGCCGCAGGCAATATCAAAGAATTCCTTTCCGGTCCGGATGACACTTCCCGGAACGGCTCCTTCCTTTCCTTCAACCACATCGGCGTCCCAGATCTTCAGAGTCTTTCCTTTATAAAAGGTATACGCGCTCGGCCAGGAATTCAGTCCCCGTATCAGCCGTTCAATGACCTCTGCCGGTTTCGTAAAGTCGATATGTCCCATTGCCTTATCCAGCTTCGCTGCATAAAATGTTGCAAGGCTTTCATCCTGCTTTTCGGGCGTAATCTTCCCTGCTTCAATGATTGGCAGCGTCTCTACAAGGAGCTTTGCTCCTGCCTCCATCAGCTTATCATGAAGGCTTTCTCCGGTTTCTTTTGCATCAATCGGAACGACCACACGGCTCCACATATCTCCGGTATCGAGTCCCTTTTCCATCTGCTGAATGGTGACACCGGTCTCCTTGTCCCCATTTAAAATCGCCCACTGGATTGGTGCTGCACCACGGTATTTCGGGAGCAGGGAAGCATGAAGATTGATGCATCCGAATTTCGGCATATTTAAAATTTCTTCGGACAGGAGCTGTCCGAATGCCACGACGACAAATATATCGGCTTCGTATTTCTTAAGCTCCTCCACAGCCTCCGGTGCCTTGATCTTTACAGGCTGTAACACCGGAATGCCATAGGAAAGTGCACATTCCTTCACCGGAGTCATGGAAACCTCTTTGCCACGGCCTTTCTGTTTATCCGGCTGTGTCACTACCGCCGTAACTGTATGTCCGGCTTCAATCAATGCCTTTAACGGTGCCACCGAAAAATCCGGCGTTCCCATATATACAATCTTCATCCTCTCTCTCCTTCCTACTCCTCATTAAGATCCTCGGTATTCATCAGTTCTCCTTCCACGCAGTCCACATAAAGCTTTCCATCGAGATGGTCAAGCTCATGGCAGATCGCACGTGCTAAAAGCTCCTCACCCTCTAAGGTAAACTCCTCCATATCCGCATTGTAAGCCTTCACCTTCACATGGTTCGGACGGGTCACCACACCGGTCTTGCCCGGAACACTTAAGCATCCTTCGTATCCGGTCTGTTCTCCATCGGTACTTAATATCACCGGATTAATAAGGAGAATGGGATCTTCTCCCGTTACATCGATCACGACAATCCGTTTCAGAATTCCAACCTGCGGTGCTGCAAGTCCCACACCATCTGCTTCATACATGGTATCAAACATATCATCAATCAGTTCCCGGGTACGGTCATTGACCTCTCTGACCTCCTTACATACCTTATTCAATACCGGATCTCCAATTTTTCTTACGTTCCTGATTGCCATTTCAAGGCTCCTTTCCTGTTAGTCATAATCGTAACTATTCAGAACCTCATTCGTAAAACCGCTGCTAACGTAGCGTAGTTTACCTCATGTGGTTACTTCGCCATATAAAATTGCTATTCTGTATGAATGTAAGCATTCACAGAAAGCAATTTTACATGGCTCTGAATAGTTACTCATAATCAAAAATAACGTTTTCTGTCTTTAATTCAAATCCGTTTATAAGAGCCTCCAGCCGTTCCTTCGCCTGCCGGATCGGCTCTTCCTTAAGGGATTTTAAGTAAATCATATAGCGGTAATAGTCCTTAACCTTCGATACGGCTGCGGGGGTCGGTCCGATCACATGGACATAGGCTCCTGCTTCCTTCGCAAGCCGTACTGCCAGTCCCTTGCATCGTTTTTCATCCTTAGAAACCACAAGGATTGTCAGCATATGGCCTGCCGGTGGATATTCAAGCAGCTCCCGGTACAGGATCTCTTCCTCATAAAAGGCTTCATAATCCTGCTTCGCTGCCTGCTGAATGCTGTAATGCTCCGGGCGGTAGGTCTGGATGATGGCCTCTCCCGGAAGCGTTCCTCTCCCGGCACGCCCTTCCGCCTGCGTCAGCAGCTGAAAGGTCTTTTCCCCGGCACGGTAATCGCTGTCATTTAGGGAAAGGTCTGCCGCAAGCACCCCCACCAGTGTTACATTGGGGAAATCATGCCCCTTTACAATCATCTGGGTTCCCAAAAGCACATCCGCTTCCCCTTCTGCGAAAGCGGACAGGATCTTCTCAAAGCTTCCCTTCTGCTTCGTGGTATCACCGTCCATACGCAGCACCCGGATCCCCGGAAACAGCTCATACAGCTGCCTCTCAATCTGCTGGGTTCCTGCCTTGAAGCCAAGGATATAATTGGAGCTGCAATTCGGGCAGCGTTTCGGCTGAACCGTTTCGTACCCGCAGTAGTGGCATACCATTTTCCCTCCGATATGCTGGGACAGGGACACATCACAGTGCGGACACTTCATCACATAGCCGCAGGAACGGCACGACACGAAGCCTGCATACCCACGACGGTTTAAGAACAGCATGATCTGCTGCTTTTTCCCTAACCGGTCACGGATCAGTTCCTGCAGGTCACTGCTGAAAATTGAACGGTTTCCCTTCCGGAGCTCCTGCCGCAGATCCACAATCCGGACATTGGCAAGCTCCCCGCCGTTTTTTCTGTTTTTCATGGTGAATAACCGGTATTCACCCTTTTTTGCTTTATAATAAGCCTCCAGCGACGGAGTCGCTGACCCCAGCACCAGGGATGCTTTCTTTAAGGAGGCAAGATACTCTGCGGTTTCTCTTGCATGGTAGCGTGGGGCATTCTCGCTGATATAGCTCCCCTCATGCTCTTCGTCTATCACGATCATGCCAAGATTGGGGAACGGCACAAAAAGTGCCGATCTCGGTCCGATCATCACATCAATTTCGCCCTTTCTTGCGCGCTCGCACTGGTCAAAACGCTCTCCCTGGGAAAGAGAGGAATTCATTACCGACACACGGTCTCCAAAGCGTTTATAAAACCGCAGTAACGTCTGATAGGTCAGAGCGATCTCCGGAATCAGCACAATGCACTGCTTCCCCCTCTTTATCATCTCCTCAATCAGGGCTAAATAAACCAGGGTCTTGCCACTTCCTGTAATTCCGTGAATAAGATATGTGTTCCGGATATTTTTATCATAATCGGAAAGAATCTGCTCCTTGATATAGCACTGTTCTTCCGACAGCTCCGGTCCGCTCTGCGCAGTAACATTAAGGCTCACCGGATTGCGGTAACTGCTCTCACTTTCGATCGTAATGGCTCCCTGATTCACCAGACTGTTTAAGGTTGCTGCCGACACATGCAGCTTTCCGGTTACCAGCTCATAGGGAAGCTCCTCTTCGGTAAGAAGCTCCTGCAATACCCGCACTTTCGCGTTCTGATGCTTGCGCATGCACTCTCCAAGGAGGGAGGTCAGTTCTTCTGCTGACAAACTGCGCCGGAGCTTTTTCTTTTCGACGGCCTTCACGGCACGCTTTACCGGAAGCACGGTTTTGAGTGCGGCAATCATGGTCGAGCCATAGGTCTGCCGCATCCAGGCGGCCAGCCTGATGGCATCTGCCTCTGCCGGAAGGTTATCGGTAATGATTCCGTCAATTTCCTTGATTTTCTCTTCCGGGTATTCATTTTTACCGGTAATTTCAATCACGTATCCCTTTCTCTTCCGGTTGCCCGTGCCGAAAGGAATCTGTACGCACATTCCAACGGCCAGCTTCTCCTTCAAAGAGTCCGGGATCCGGTATTGAAACGGTCTATCTACTTTTTCATGGGAAATGTCAATAATGACATTTGCATAGGTTCCATGATTCATGCTTTATTCCTGTTCTGTAAATTGTGTTGCAGCTGTTCATTACCTTCCCAGGTACCTTTCATTTATTTTCCTGCAAGGATATCCCGGATCAGATCCCTTTCATCCATAGGGTACTTTACACCCTTGATTTCCTGATAATCCTCATGTCCCTTACCGGCAAGCACGATGATATCTCCGGGCTGCCCATGATGGATCGCATAGGCAATGGCTTCCTTCCGGTCGCAGATTTCCACGTATTTTCCGTTGGTTTTCGCCATACCGGTCTTGATGTCATTGATAATATCCTGCGGTTCTTCATCTCTTGGATTATCCGATGTGATAATCGTCAGATCGGCAAGATTTCCACTCACTTCGCCCATCTCGTAACGGCGGATTTTGGAACGGTTTCCTCCACAGCCAAACAGACACACCAGACGCTTCGGCTCATATTCCCGTAAGGTAGTGAGAATACTCTTCAGGCTCATGGCATTATGCGCATAGTCAATGAGCAGGGTAAAATCGGGAGACACCGGAACCATCTCAATTCGTCCGCGCACATGTGCAGACAACAGTGCCTTTTGGATCTGCGGTACGGATACCTTGAAATGACGGCAGACGGCAATTGCTGTTAACGCATTGTAAACGCTGAACCTCCCGGGAGTCGGAACCTCCACACGGAAATCTGCCGGCGCATCCTTTACATTACTTTTTACAAGGAAATCAATTCCAAGCTCTCCGGGCTTTTTCACAAGCTCCAAGTCTTCCGCATACAGGTCAGCGGTTTTATCAAAGCCATAGGTTTCAATCGTACAGGTATGCCCCTTTAATAATTCTTCCAGATTTTCATCGTCTTTATTTACAATTCCATGACGGCACTGCTGAAATAATAATCCCTTACACATCCGGTATTCTTCAAAGTCCGCATGCTCATTCGGTCCGATATGGTCGGGCTCTAAATTGGTAAAAATACCAAGCTCGAAGGTAAAGCCCTGCGTTCTATGTAATTTCAGTCCCTGGGACGCTACCTCCATAACGACAATTTCACAGCCCGCCTTTTCCATCCTTGCGAAATACTCCTGTAAAAGGAAGGATTCCGGTGTGGTGTTGTTGGCCTTGATATGCTCGTCACCAATAATTGTTTCAATCGTACCGATCAATCCTACCTTATAGCCGGACTGCTCTAAGATCGACTTGATTAAATAAGTGGTCGTGGTCTTCCCCTTCGTTCCGGTAATTCCGATCACCTTCAGGCGGTCTGCCGGATGTCCGAAATAGGCTGCCGAAATAAATGCCATGGCATATCGGGTATCCTTTACCTTAATCACGGTTGCCTCGTATCCATCCGGCAGTACAATATCCTTCTGCACGACAAGCACGCTGGCGCCCTTCTGTATGGCCTCTATGGCAAAATCGTGTCCATCCGTCTTATATCCGCAGATACAGATAAACAGACATCCCTTCGTAATCTTTCTGGAGTCAGTCACGACCTCCGTAACCTCTGTGGTATCCTGACCTGCCACGCATTCGTAGTCAAGTCCCTTTAGTAAATCTTTACATACAAACATAAACACACCTCCAGGGCATAATAATCCATATAATAAGATAGCATGATTGAATCTTTTTTTCAATGTCATAAAAAGGAGACAGAAATTCTTTTTTACCTGCGTTTTACATAGATAAGAATTTGTTAATATTTTTTCTGATTTTTTTAGATTTCGGACACATTTTGAACACATTTATTCAGTATGATAACACCATAGATAGTTGATAACTCACTATCTCCCCCTCATAAGAATAGCAAGGCTCCCGGTTATGCCGGGAGCCTTTGCTATTGTCTGATCGATTGTCTATTATGATTCCGGATTCGTAACTGTTCAGTACCTTCACAGTTACGATGCAAAATCCATTCCAAATCGG
>OLSB01003699.1_pt1 | contig 10796 bp, 8 predicted proteins | sample 1672071 | NCBI WGS metagenome assembly OLSB01 (sample SAMEA3136642, study PRJEB25190) | human gut metagenome | biome: human gut; feature: human-associated habitat; material: faeces | place: Austria | collected 2013
CGCGCCTTTGGCGCTATAAAAAGCTTTTCAAGCTTTTTAACAGATTCCAGTATAACACAGCAATCCCGCTATGTCAACTCGGTCATATTGGTATAAAGCTGATAATACTTTCCCTTGTGGTCGAGCAGGTCCTGATGGCTGCCGCGCTCGATGACCCTGCCGTTTTCCAGCACCAAAATCGCATCGGCGTTGCGGACCGTAGACAGGCGGTGGGCAATCACGAACACCGTCCGCCCGTGCATCAGCCCGTCCAGCCCGCGCTCGATGAGCTTTTCCGTACGGGTATCGACGGAGGAGGTCGCCTCGTCGAGGATGAGCACCGGCGCCTCGCTGACCGCCGCCCGCGCAATGGCTAAGAGCTGCCGCTGTCCCTGCGAGAGGTTCGCGCCGTCGGAATAGAGCATGGTGTCGTAGCCCTGCGGCAGATGGGAGATGAAATAGTGCGCGTTGGCGATCTTGGCGGCGCGGATGCAGTCGTCGTCCGTCGCGTCGAGCTTGCCGTAGCGGATGTTCTCCATGACGGTGCCGGTGAACAGGTGCGTGTCCTGCAAAACGATGCCGAGCGAGCGGCGGAGGTCGTTTTTGCGGATGTCGCGCACGTCGATGCCGTCGTAGGTGATTTGTCCGCCCTGAATGTCGTAAAAGCGGTTGATGAGGTTTGTAATGGTCGTCTTGCCCGCGCCGGTCGAGCCGACGAAGGCGATCTTCTGCCCGGGCTTGGCGTAAAGGGAAAGCTTTTGCAGCACGGGCTTTTCCGGAACGTAGGCAAAGTCCACGTCATAGAATCGCACGTCGCCCCGCAGCGGGACACGCTCACCGTCGGGCTTGATCCAAAAATAGTCGCGCCCGTTCTGCTCCAGCGTGACTCTGCCCTCGTCCACCTCCGGCGGCATATCCAGCACGGCAAAAATCCGTTCTGCGCCCGCCAGCGCCAGCATGATGGCGTTGAACTGCTCGGAGATCTGACTCACGCGGTCGGCAAAGTTACGGATGTAGTTCAAAAATGCGATCAGCACGCCGCCCGCGCCGTCCTCATGCAGCCACAGCACGCCCACCGCGCAGGTCAGGGCATAGAAAATATGCGAGAGGTTATTGAGGATTGGTCCGACGACGGAGGTCGCAGTCGTCGCGGTGGTCGAGGAGCGGCGGTAGCGCTCGTTGATCGGCTCAAAGTCCCCCATGACCTCTTTTTCGTGGGTAAAGACCTTGATGTCCCGCTGTCCCGCGATCATTTCCTCGATGTAGCCGTTGACCTCGGCGGCATTTTTCTGCTGCTCGCGGTAGCTTCTGCCGCTGATGCGCGTGATAATGCGCACGGTAGCAATGACGATACCCGCCAGAACGACCATCAGCGCAAACAGCCGCAGCGACAGCACCAGCATCATCGCGATCGTGCCGAGCAGCGACGTGACCGAGATGAGCATTTGGGTGATCGCGTGCTGCAAAAGCTCGTTTGTCGCCTCGATGTCGTTGGTGAAGTAGCTCATGAGGCTGCCGTTGGTGTTTTCGTCGAAATAGCGGATGGGAAGCTGCTGCATCTTGCCGAACAGCTCCGTGCGCAGCTTCTGCATAATGACCGCGCTGCACTCGAGCATCAGGCGGTTGAGCAGATAGTTCGTCACGGCGCTCAGAAGATACAACGCCGCAAGCCCGATCAGCAGGGAGATGTATTTTGCGTAAGTCTCATTCGGCGCAAGCCCCGTCTCGCTCAGCAGATTCACCAGCGGCTTCATGCAGTAGGTCGTGGCGATCGTCGCACCCGCATAGATCAGGATGGACGCCACGGCGCAGATCAGGATCGGCTTGCAGTGCTTAAAGTAGCGGAACAGCCGCATCAGGCTGCCGAACGGCGTCTGCGCTTTGCGATAGTTACGAAGCTCAACTCTCGGCATACTCGTTCGCCTCCTGTCGCATCTGGCTGTCGTAAACATCGCGGTAGATCCGGCTGCGCTGCATCAGCTCCTCATGTGTGCCGACGTCGGAAAGGCTTCCCTCGTCGAGCACCACGATCCGATCGCAGGCAAGGATCGACGCAATGCGCTGGGCGATCACGATCTTTGTCGTGCCGGGCAGCGCGGTCTTCATCCCGCGGCGGATGTGCTCGTCCGTCGCCATATCCACGGCGCTGGTCGAATCGTCCAAAATAAGTATTTTCGGCTTCTTCACGATCGCGCGGGCGATACGCAGACGCTGCTTCTGCCCGCCGGAGAGATTGGCGGCGTTCTGCTCAAGCACGGTATCGTAGCCGTCGGGGAAGCGGTCGATGAACTCGTCCGCGCAGGCAATGGCACAGGCGCGGCGCAGCTCGTCGTCGTCCGCATTCGGGTCGCCCCAGCGCAGATTATCACGGATCGTGCCGGAAAAGAGCGTGCCGTTTTGCAGCACCATGGAGACACCGCTGCGCAGCGCCTCGAGCGTATACTCGCGCACGTCCCGCCCGCCGACCTTGACCGTGCCGGAGAGGGTGTCATAAAAGCGCGGGATCAGGTTCACAAGCGTGGACTTTCCCTCGCCCGTGCCGCCGATGACGCCGATCGTCTCGCCGCTCTTGATGTGTAAGTTGATGTGTCGCAGATTGAGCTTGTCGGGATTTTTCGTGTAGCTGAAGCACACGTCCTCGAAATCCACCGAGCCGTCGGCGACCGCTGCGTCCGAGGGACCGTCGGCAATGTCCACCTGCTCGTCAAAAACCTCGTTGATGCGGTGCATGGACGCCTGCCCGCGAGACAGCGACATAATGAGCCACGAAATCATCGTCAGCGAGGATACCGCCTGCGTCGAATAGGACACAAGGCTCACCAGCTCGCCCGTCAGAAGTCCCGTGGTCGAAAAAATGATCTCCCGCCCGCCGATGAGCAGCAGGAGGATGGTGCACGTCCACATAATGGTCATCTGAATCGGACCGGTCAGCGTAAACAGCCGCGCCGAGGAGAGCTGCGCCTGCCGCAGGTCCTCTGTCGTCGCGTCGAAGCGGTCCGTCTCGTAGCCGCCGCGGACATACGCCTTGACCACGCGGCTGCTGACAAGATTTTCCTGTACGGCACGGTTCATCGCGTCCGTTTTCACCAGCATTTTTCGAAAGCGCGGCTTACCGATGCGCATTAAGATCAGCAGCACCGTCAGCAGCACCGGAATGGCGATCAGGAAGATCACCGCCAAGTGCGCCGAAACGGTGAACGCCATCACCGTGGCAAGCACCAGCATGATCGGTGCGCGGGTCATCGTGCGCAGGAGCTGATACATCGTCGTGCGGACGGCGGTAACGTCCGTCGTCGCACGGGTGATCAGGCTGCTCGTGGAAAAGCGGTCGGTGTTGGCAAAGGAGAAGTCCTGAATCTTCCCCAGCAGCAGTGAGCGCAGATTTTTCGCAAAGCCCTGACTGCAAATCGCGGAGCAGCGGGCGCTGAGCAGTCCGCACGCCATGGACAGACAAGCCACGCCCACCATGATTCCCCCGACGGTCAGCACGAAGCGGTCGCGGTCGGCGACCAGCGCATTAGGGAACAGGGAGCGCAGCATAAAGTTTTCCTCCCGATACAGACCACCGTCCACAATGACGGACATCAGCATCGGGATCAGGACCTCCAAAGCGACCTCGAGCCAGCCGAACAGCGCAGCGGCAGCCGTCCACCCGCGGTAGTTTTGGAGGCATTTCCACAAATGATGTTGCTTTTTCTCTTTGATGATGCTTCTGCCTTCTTTCTTTCGCTACCTCGCCGAGCCTGCGCACTTTGCGGGCGCGGTCGGCGCTTTCACATATATTGAGAACGATTATACAAAATAATGATAGAATATGCAAGCACCGTTACGGCTGATTTTTCATCGGCAGCAGCTTCGGCACGAAGCCGCGGACGTGCAGCCCCTCCGCCAGATGCGCAAACGCCTCGACCCGCAGCGGCGGCTCGCAGCACAACAGCTCAAACGCCGCGCCGCGATATTCCAACGCGTACCCGCTCGGTGCAAAGCCGTTATTGAAATAAAAGCGGCGGCGGCGCACCCGCTGCTCCGCATTTTCCGCGTCGGGGTCAAGCGGCTCCAAATCGACCGTGCATTGCCGCCCCGCGTACAGCGAACGGTACAGCGCAAGCGCCCGCCGTAGCCCTTAGAACGAAAGTCCCGCCCGACGGCAAGGAAAAACAGGTACGCCGCCCGCTCGTCCGCCGATACCGCCATAAAGCCGACCGCCGTCTCGCCGTCCAGCAGCGCAAGTACGTCAAATTCGCCCCGTGCCTGCACCTCCAGCATCTCCGAAATCGGCATATACTCCTCCGGCGGGAACGCCTCGCGGTTGATTTTTTCGATTTGCTCCGTCAGCGCGGCATCCGCGCTGAGTCGTTTTGCAATCATCGTTGTTCTCCTTTTCTCGTATGGGGGTCATTGAACGCCTCACCGTCAAAGGTGACGATTGCGTAATATTTATGCTCCCCGCACTGTATTTTTTCGTTGATGCGCCGCAGCAGCTCGTCGCGGCTGAGCGGAAAATCACGCGGTATCACGAGGTCGAATATCACGTTGCTGTGCTTTTCGCCGCGCACCATGCGGAAATCGTGCAGCGACAGCCGCGGGTCGATCTCGGCAAGCGCTCGGGTCACACGGTGGCGAACGGCGTCCAGCTCCGGGTCGTCGGTCACGATGGGGTCATAGTGAATGACAAGATCGACGTTCATCTCCCGTTTGACCTCGCGCTCGATGTCGTCGAGACATTCATGCGCCGTCAACGGGTCAAGGCGGTAATCCATCTCGGCGTGAACGCTGGCGAAGCGGCGCCCGGGACCGTAATCGTGGACGATCAGATCGTGAATGCCGAGAATTTTTTCATGGCGGGTGATCTCATGACCCAGGCTGTGGACCAGCTCCTCGTCGGGCGCCTCGCCGAGCAGCGGGTCGATGGTGTCCCGCGCAATGCCGATGCCCGACCACAGGATGAGCAGCGCCACGGCAAAGCCCATGTAGCCGTCGATACGCAGCCCCGTAAAGTGCCCGACCACGCAGCCGAGCAGCACCGCCGCAGTGGAAATCGCATCGTTACGGCTGTCGGCGGCGGTGGCGGCAAGGGCTGCGGAGCGAATTTTCCTGCCGAGCTTGGCGTTAAACAGCGCCATCCAGAGCTTTACGCACACGGATGCCGCCAATACAAGCACGAGCGCAAGGGAGAATTCGATCGGCTCGGGGCGGAGAATTTTGCGGAACGAGCTGATGGCAAGCTCCGCGCCGATAACGAGGATCAGCGCCGCAACGACCAGCCCCGAAAAGTATTCGTAGCGGCTGTGCCCGAAGGGGTGCTTGTCGTCGGCGGGCTTTGATGCCAGCTTGAAGCCCAGCAGCGTCACCACCGAGCCGGACGCATCGGAAAGGTTGTTCACGGCGTCTGCCGTGATGGAAACGCTGCCGCTGAGCGTGCCGACAAGCAGCTTCCCCGCAAACAGCAGCAGGTTGCAGACAATGCCGACCAGTCCCGCCAGCCGTCCGTAAGCGGCGCGGGTCTTGGGCGCCTCCGTATTCTGATAGTCGCGGACAAACAGCCGCAGCAGCAGCGCGGTCATAGCCTCGCCTCCGAAAACAGAATCATCGCGGACGCCGCAGCGCCCGCTGATATAAGTTCTTTTAAGTGAATAATAAACAGTGAATGGGGAAGAATGGCGGTGTGCCTGCGACACGGATTACAACCCCCTCAGGCGCTTCGCTGACACAGGGGAGCCTTGGTGCGGCGGAAAAAATGTATTTACAGCTCCTCCGCCATTGCCGCGATTTGGGCGCGGCTCTCGTCGGAAAGGGCAGAGCGGACAGTCACGGCGGTATTCAGCCATGTCAGATTCTTCGCCTTTTCCAGCATCCGCCGCATGATCCCCGCAGCAGTGGGCGCCCACGAACCGTTTTCGATCAAACCGACCGTGCGGTTGCGGAAATTCCGTTCGGTCAGCTCGCAGATGAACTCCCGCATGAACGGGAAAATCTCCGCGTTATAGGTCGTCGTCGCAAGGACGAGCCGATCGTATCGGAACGCGTCCTCCACCGCCTCGGAGCGGTCGCAGCGGGCAAGGTCGTGCAGGACGACGGTCCTTCCCTTTTCCCGCAGCTTCTCGGCAAGCAGCTCGACCGCCGCCTTCGTGTGCCCGTAAACCGAGGTGTAGGCAATGCAGACGCCCTCATCCTCGGGCGTGTAGGACGACCACGTTTGGTACAGCCCGAGATAGTAGCCGAGATTCTCCGTCAGCACGGGACCGTGCAGCGGGCAGATCGTCGCAATGTCCAGCGCCGCCGCCTTGCTCAGGAGCGTCTGCACCTGTGCGCCGTACTTGCCGACGATGCCGATGTAATAGCGCCGCGCCTCGCACGCCCAATCCTCCTGCGCGTCCAGTGCGCCGAACTTGCCGAAGCCGTCGGCGGAGAACAGGACGCGGTCCGCCGCATCATATGTCACCATGACCTCCGGCCAGTGCACCATCGGCGCAAACAGGAAGGTCAGCGTGTGCCGTCCGAGGCAGAGCGTCCCGCCGTTTTCCACCGTCAGGCGGTTCGGGCAGGCATTCTTGCCGAAGAAGGCGTCGATCATGCCGAAGGTACGGACATTGCCGACCACCGCCGCCTCGGGATACGCCGCAGCAAAGGCGGCAATGTTGGCGGAATGATCCGGCTCCATGTGCTGCACGATGAGGTAGTCGGGCTTGCGTCCGTCCAGCACGGCGGCAAGCTGCTCCAGCCACAGCGCGCCGAAGCGTGCGTCCACCGTGTCCATCACGGCAATTTTGTCGTCCGAAATGACGTAGGAATTGTATGCCATGCCGTTCGGGACGACATACTGCCCCTCAAACAGATCGATCTCACGGTCGTTGACGCCGATGTAGCGAATGTCCCTCGTAATGTCCATACCGATTCTCCTTTGTCTGTAGTATCATCATTATACGTGAAAACAGGTGCAGATGCAAGCAAAAAAGCGCACGGGGCAGTCAACCCCGTGCGCGATATTTGTTTTCCTTATGTTTTCATAAACCGCACCAAAACGGCGGCAGTCTCGGCGCGGGTCGCGTTGTTCTTCGGCAAGAGCCTGCCGTCCGCACCGTTGATGACGCCGGCGCCGATCGCCCAGCGCATCGCGTCGAGCGCGAAGGGGCTGACGGAGCTGCCGTCGGCAAAATCGCCGACGCTTCCGCGCTCCGCGCCGACCATGCCGTTTTTCTTACCGTAGCGCAGCAGGATCGTTGCAAGCTGCTCCCGCGTCAGCGCCTCCTGCGGGGAGAAGGTCGTTCGGCTCGTGCCGATCACGATCCCCTCCGCGTTCGCCCACGCGACGGCTCTGCTGTACCACTTTCCCTCCGGCACGTCGGTGAAGGCGGTCGGGCGACCGTCCGGCTGCCCCGCGATACGCCACAGGACCGTCACGAACATTGCGCGGCTCATCGGCTCCTCCGGCGAGAAGCGGTCCGCCGCGGTGCCCTCCATCCAGAAGCGGTAAAACGCCGTGCGCACGGCAGACTCGTACCACGCTCCCTGCGCCGCGTCTGCAAACGGCGCGTCGTTGTTTTGCAGCCGCCGCGCGACGATCTCCGGGAGATACAGCCTCGGCGCGCTCTCCTCGGAGCGGACCGCAATGCCGTAGGGGAAGCTCTGCCGAGAGCCGTCCGACAGGGTGAGCACGGCGCTGTCCTCCGTCACGCCCTCCGTCGTCAGCGCCACGGGCGTGAACAGGCGCTTGGGCGTCATGTCCAGTCCCGCGATCGCCGCAAGTCCCGCGGCAAGGCGGCAGTTATCCGTCGCGTAGTCTTCGTTGATCGTCGTCCCGCTGTAGAACGCGCCCGTCCGCACCGTACCCGCCTCCGTCGGCAGACCGGCGGCTTCCATAAAGGTCCCCCGCACCGCCTCGGGTCCGTAGTACCAAATGCCGACATTCTGCGACGAATGGTCGCCGGGTCTGTTCCACGTAATGCTGTCGGTCGGCTTCTCGCCTTTTTTCAGCTCACGGAGCACCTTTTCCATATCGTTGACGTCCAGCGCGCCCGTGTCGTGGTCGGGTACGGCAAGGACCGCCGTGCTGCCGTCCCGCTTTGCCCAGTTGACGGCGTAGGCAAACGCCTCGTCAAACGCCAAATACTCCGCCGCAGCCGTCCGCGCATCCTGACCGTGGGCACCTTTGTCCACGCAGCCGCCCTCCACGAGCAGGAAAAATCCGTCCGCGTCGGTCGAGAGGACCTCGATGGCTGCCTTGGTCATCTCCAAGAGGGTCGGCTGGCTCGAGGGCTTGCGGTCGGTCGTCATGATCTTGTTGCCCTCACCGAAGCGGCTCCAAATTCGCTTTTCGCCCCGTCGGACCGCAGCGGCAAGCGTCGCCGCATCCGTGACGACGGTGTAGCCCTGCTGCGCGGCGGTAACACTGCCGCTTGAATCGCAGTCGGAGCCGCCGCCGAGCACGATGTCGAGGTCATGCCGCAGCATTTGAACGGCGATCTTGTCGGTTTGGCTTCTGTGCTCGACGTGCGCGGCAGCGGAGGCGGGCGTCGCATCCTTCCAGTAGCTTGTCGTGAGGATACCGGTCGCCTTGCCGTCCGCCTGCGCCGCCTCTAAGAGCGAGGGCAGCGGGACGCCGCTCGGGTCCAGCCCGACACGCCCGTTGAGGGTACGGTAGCCGCTCGTGATCGCGGTCCCGCCCGCTGCGGAGTCTGTAACGCTGCTGTCTGACGAGCGGGTGCGCGACGTTCCGATCAGATAGTCGGCAAGGTACAGCCCGTCATGCGTCTCGCCCGCAATGGCGTTCGTCGTGATGGGCGTCCGCTGCCCCGCAATGCCGCCTCCGCCGCGCTTGACCGCGTCGGCAAGGTCAAAATTACCGAAGCCGCCGCCGTCCGGAACCATAAGGATGATATTTTTGACCCGAGGTGTCCCCGCTGCGGCGACCCGCAGCGGCAAAAACGCACAAAGCAGCGCCAAAGCCAGCGCAAAGGCAAGAATTCTTCGTTTCATTCGTCCTCCTGTTTCCGTTTCCGCTTCTGCTGCGCGGCAATTTCCATCATCCGCTCGTACATCTCGTCTCCGACGCATTGACGGGCGTATTTGCACCACTGCACGCAGCTCAATTCATCATTATACGCAACAAATCCGCAATTTTCGCAGGTCACCTGCGTATCCGTGGAGAAGATCTCGATTACGTTGCCGCATTGCGGGCAGACCTTTTCCCTGAGCGTGGGCGTGCGCGGCTTGCCCTGACAGCCGTCCATAATCATGGATTATCCCTCCTCTTGCCCGGTTTGTCAACAGTATACCCGATATTTCTACGCGCCGCAAGAGGAAAAGGTTGCCTGCCGCGCAAAACTGTGCTAAAATATTTTCGGCGGCAACCCCGCCGAAAGGAGAAACGGCTATGAAGGTATTAGAGGGACTGCGCCCGACTGCGGCGCTGGAATATTTTGAGGCATTGTGCGCCATTCCGCACGGCTCGTGCGATACCAAGCGCATTTCGGACTACTGCGCCGCCTTTGCGCGGGAGCACGGGCTGCGCTATGTGCAGGACGCGGCGAATAACATCGTGATTTACAAGCCCGCAACGGCGGGCTACGAGACGCATCCGACGGTCATTTTGCAGGGACATCTGGATATGGTCTGCGAAAAGGACGCCGACTGTGACATCGACTTTGCGACCGACGGGCTGCGCCTTGCCCACGACGGAAACTACATCTTCGCCGAGGGAACGACGCTCGGCGGCGACGACGGGATCGCGGTCGCCTACGCGCTTGCGGTGCTGGCAGCGGACGACATTGCACACCCGCCGCTTGAAGCGGTGTTCACCGTGGATGAGGAGATCGGTATGCTGGGCGCGGCGGCGCTGGATATGTCGCTGCTGAAGGGGCGCGTGCTGCTCAACTGCGATTCCGAGGACGAGGGGATTTTGACCGTGAGCTGTGCCGGCGGCGCCACCTCGACCCTGACGCTGCCCGTGCAGCGCGAGGAGAGAGCAGCGGACGGCGTTTGGCGGCTGACGGTGCAAAATCTCATCGGCGGGCACAGCGGCGTGGAGATCAACAAGGGGCGCGCCAATGCCAATAAGGTGCTTGCGCAGCTTTTGCAGCGTCTTTCCGTGCGGCTGATCGCCGTGGACGGCGGCAGCAAGGACAACGCCATCCCCCGCGCCTGCACCGCGCTTGTGGCTGCGGCGGACCCCAAGGCAGCGTTCCTCGCGGCGGCGGAAACGGTGAAAAAGACCCTGCCGAGCGGCGAGACACAGGTGCAATTCCTCTGCGAGCGAGCGGACACGACGCTTGCCCCCATGACGCAGAGCAGCAGCGACGCGGTGATCGGGCTGCTGAACGCGCTCCCGAACGGTGTCCGGGCAATGAGCCGCGACATTGAGGGGCTGGTGCAGACCTCGCTGAATCTCGGTATTCTGAAAACCGAGGAGGCGCGTGTGACGATAACCTTCTCCGTCCGCAGCTCGGTCAACACCGAAAAGGCGGCGCTGATCGAATCGCTACAGCGTATCGGCGCGGAATTCGGCGCAGGCTACAGCGAATCCGGCGCATACCCCGCGTGGGAATACCGCAAGGAGTCCCGTCTGCGCACGGTGATGGTCGATACCTTTGAACGGCTTTACGGCAAGAAGCCCGTCGTCGAGGCGATCCACGCCGGCCTGGAATGCGGCATCTTCTCCGATGCGCTGTCCGGCTTGGACGCGGTATCCTTCGGTCCGCAGATGCACGACATCCACACCTCCCGCGAGCGGCTGGACATTGCCTCCGTCGGGCGCACATGGGATTATCTCCTTGCCGTCCTTAATGCACTCTGATAAATAAAATCGCTCCCGTCTGCCG
>OLSB01003700.1_pt1 | contig 10794 bp, 9 predicted proteins | sample 1672071 | NCBI WGS metagenome assembly OLSB01 (sample SAMEA3136642, study PRJEB25190) | human gut metagenome | biome: human gut; feature: human-associated habitat; material: faeces | place: Austria | collected 2013
GTAGGAGCGAATGGGCGTAGGCTCGATTTCGGGGCGAGATTCAACAGGCTGCGGCTCGGATTCGGTTGAGCTATGAGGGTCGCGCTCGACCACTTCGATGCGCTCGATGGCTATCTCATCCTCAACGGTATCTTCCTGTACGCGTTGTTCCTGCTGAACCGGCTCAGCTTGCTTTTTATCTTTCCTGAGGCCGTCGAAAAATCCCACAGGAACCCCCTTTCATGGTTTCAGACGCTAGTATACCGTGTTTCGTTTCACGCGTATAAAACCCCAACCCACAATAGGGACTTTTGAACGGAAATCAACGAAACCTCGATAAGAAAAAAGCCGCCCCTACAATATCGGGAACGGCTTATATCGCTACAGCGGCTTTTTCTGAGCCAAACCGGTTCTGCGAGGCAGCTTCAGCTTCGGCTTAGCAACCTTCTCATAGCACAGAATCCGGCGAGAGTAATCATCAAGCTCGTAGGTCTGATCATCAACCAGTTCCATACCAACCTGCTTGCCGACGACGCGAGCGTGATCAAGCTCATCTTGCTCAACGAGGGCTTTGAAGCAGATGAGACGGCCGCCCATCTGCAGCAGCGGGGAAGAGAGCTCCAGCAAAACGGACAGCTTCGACAATGCCCGAGCACTAATCGCAGCAAATTGCCCAGCCTGCTCGCGACCAAGGTCCTCAATGCGGCCGGCATACGTAGATACGTTGTCAAGCCCCAGTTCCTCGATGAAGCCGTCAAGGATCTGAACCTTCTTTTGAACGGAGTCGACCAGCAACGTGGGTCTACCGGCTTCAATGGCAAGCGGAATACCGGGATAACCCGCACCCGTACCAATATCGGCATAGCGGCCTTCAGGACAAGCGTTCAAAGCATCAAGGCCAAGCAGGGAATCCTGCACATGAAGCACCATGCCATCTTTCCAAGAAGAGATACGCGTGATGTTCGTGGTTTTGTTGGCTTCGATAACCAACTCCAAATGTCGCTTGAGCAAGTCCTCGTGCATGAACCGTTCCTTCTATCCTGTTGTTTCACGTGAAACATACTTTAGCCCTTCATGCAGCATAACGGACTCCAAGGATACGAACCCCTTGAAAAACAAAGAGGCCGCATCCGAAGATGCGGCCTGATAGGTTCCCGAGATATCAGCCAAGAGCCAAATAGAAGCAACTACCTAGAGCGGAACAACCACAACGTGGCGCGCGGAGCCCTCTCCCTCAGATGCCGTCTCGACGCGCTCGTCATCACGAAGCGCGATATGCACGATGCGACGCTCGTACGGAGTCATGGGGCGAAGCTTCACGCTGCGATGTTGCTTGGCAGCCTTTGCGGCAGCATTACGAGCGATGGACTCGAGCTTCTCTCGCTGACGATTCTTGTAGCCCTCAACATCGACGATAACAGGATAACGGAAGCCCATGGTGCGAACGGTAATGGCCGACACCAGGAACTGCAACGCATCAAGGGTCTTACCATGGCGACCGATGAGAACAGCCAGATCGTCACCGGTGATATCGAGGATAAGCTCGCCTTCATCGCCTTCGTACTCGTCAATGGTGACCTCGCCGACATCGAAGTGCTTCAGGATATCCTGGATAGTTGCGATGGCGGTATCCGCGATGCGATCAAGATCCTCGTCGCTGATGCCGTCTTGTTCGACCTGGGCGTCTTGAGCCTCTTCTGCGGTCAATTCCACGTTCTCTTCTTCTGCCATTTGCAGCTCCTTAGAACTAAAAACCACAGTGCGCGGTGTTTCACGTGAAACACCGCGCACCATTACGCAAAATCGATTAAGCGTGCTTTTTGGAGGTGTCCTTCTTCTTCGGACGCGGCTTCTTAGCCTTACGGGTAACGTCGACCTCGATCGGCTTCACCTCGATGGTCTCCTCCTTCTCAGCATCGCGCTTCTTCATGAGGCGCATGGAGATCTGCTGCTGGCACACGCCGATGATGGAGGAAACACCCCAGAACAGAAGAACGCCAGCGGGGGAGCTCCAGCTGATCCACAGCATGAACAAGCTCATGACGCCAGCCATGATCATGGTCTGGTTGCGCTGCGGGTTATCCTTCTGGCCCATCTGCATCAAGATCATGGGCAGGAACGTAGCGCCGGCGAACACGACCATGAGGATGAGGTACGGAAGGAACGTGCCGAAGCCGCCAGCAACCGCACCGGACGGCGTCATAACCAGGTTGGGAACCAGATTGAAGAACTGATAGCCCTCGTCGGAACCCAAATAGTTCGGCATCTCACGCAACACCTGGAACAGGGCGATGAAGATAGGCATCTGCAGGAGCATGGGGAGGCAGCCGGCCAAGGGGTTGAACTTAGCATCAGCGTAAAGCTTCTGCATCTCCTCCTGCATGCGCTGCGGGTCGTTGGCGTACTTCGTCTGAATCTCCTGCATCAGAGGCTGAACCTTCTGCATCTGATAAGAAGACTTCGTCTGCTTATGCATCAACGGGGAGATAAGCACACGGAAGATGATGGTCACGATGACGATAGCCAAGCCCCAGTCTTGGCAGAAGCCAAAGAAGAATTGGATGATGTCGAATATCCAGTTCTTGAACACTTCCCACATACTATGGTTTTCCTTCCTTTAACCGACAAAAAGCCGCCGGCTGAAGCCCCGCCCTTACGGAACGGGATCGTAGCCGTGCGGCCCTCCAGGTCGACACCGTAGAATACGTTTTACCGTCAGCCTTAAGCCCTTTGCGAAACCGTAGCGTTGAAACGCGATGAGCCCGTATTCCGAGCACGTCGGGGTAAAACGGCAGCACGACGGGAACATAGGCGAGATCGCCGCCCTATAAAAGGTAATGAGAAACATAGCCACCTTACACGGTATGCTTCCGAAACCTTTCTTCATTCCAATCAGACCCTACCGAATTCCAGCGCGTTTCAGCGCTTCGTCGCATGTTTCGAGCACTTTACTATACTTAGCGCGGCAAATACCCGACTTCGCGAGAAATATCACATCGAGATTCGGGAATGGGCCGCCCAGCTCATGGCAAATAGCTCTCATTCGACGTTTTGCGCTATTACGCCATACAGCGTTACCGGACTTTTTTCCTGCAATAAAAGCAACACGACCGTGAAGGCCGTGCTGCTTCGCTGGTAACACTATGAGCGTAAGGTACGGTGTACGCAGGCGCTTTCCGCTAGAGAACAGATCGGAGATGTCCGCTTTGGACTTGATAGTCTCCAATCGAATACTCTTTACACGCAGAGACGCTTACGACCCTTAGCACGGCGAGCAGCCAGAACCTTGCGGCCGCCCTTGGTTGCCATGCGGGCACGGAAGCCGTGGCACTTGGCACGCTTACGAGTGTTAGGTTGATAGGTGCGCTTCATATCGTTTCCCTTTCATGGTTTAGAGCAACTTGTTGAGTATAACCGGAACGACCCGACTGTCAAAAGGTTTTTACCTATATATGCCAATCGATGCACAAGATACCCACATTATGAAAGCCCACCTGCGAAAACACGAAGTTTTCCACAATATTGCCAGCGCACTAGAAAACGTTGCTTTCAACAATTCATTGGGGGATCGAAAACGTGGGTCGCAACATCTAGTGGGGATATCTTTTCGGCGGCTCGAACGCACCGGTAAGGGAAAAATCGAAAAGGGATTCCCCTTTATGTTGCTTGGGGATGCCAAATCATCTTCATCTAACGGAGGCACTTTCGGCAACCCGAGGGAAATCGCGCGAGAAGCACGCTCCACCATCACCAGCAGCACCTACCCTCAACACATGAGGGGATAGCAGTGGAAAACCAAGGCGGGTAATGAAACGACATTCAACGAAAACGGACCTTGCGACCGATCAATGCTCGGGAAAAGAAGGAAACGCACCCCAAAATCCGCACCTAACGGCTGAAAAAACTTATCTCTCATCATTGAGCGATTCAGGCGATTGTGGAAAACGTTGAAAACTTGGAATTCATTCGAAAATCGCTGTGGAACAATATCGAAACATGCGGTTTTCAATCGCTCAAAACCGTAAGCAAGCAAGCGCTTGACCAAGCAATTAATCATGTGCATAGTTTTCAACACGCTTCTGAAAAGGCATCTTTCCGTCCTTTATGGCACCATCAGAATGCTTTTCATCGGAATGCTCAACTGACCTGGTGCTTTCCAAATCCTGCAGCAAAATCCTCTCACCAGTTGAAAAAAGCCGTCGGAACGGGTCGGAACAACCTGGAATTTCAACAATGTCAAAAACCTTTGCACCTCTGTTTTTCATACTTATTCGAGTTTTCATTCCAGTTTTCAACAATCTTTGAATAGAAAGTGGAAAACCAAGGAAACAATGAGTTCATCGTTGTGAAAAACTTTCAATCGAAAGTGATTTTTCCACATTCGATTCCGGAATTTGCCCAGTTGAATGGAATTCGATGGGAAAAGAGGGTACACTTTTCAAGGATTTTTCCCGAAAATGTGTAAAACTTTGGAAAACGACGAATGTGGAAAGCGGTAAAAGCGCAGATGAGCGAGCAAGAACAGCATCAGGAATCGCCTGAAAACAACGATGATGAGGGTTTCGACTTCACTCACGTGAATTCGGTTGCACGCATCGCCCTATACGACAACTTGCTGAGCGCGCCGCGTGTCACTGAAATCCAGCCCGCTCCCACCGGCGAATTCATCGAAAGCCTGGCAACGAACGTATACCAGCAATCGCAGGCGGCAGGCGGCACCATTCCCTATACGGTTATCCGCGAGGTTTCGGAAAACTTCATACACGCACGATTCCAGGAAGCTACGGTATCCATCCTCGACCACGGCTGCACCATCCGTTTTGCGGATCAGGGGCCGGGCATCGCTTGTAAAGACCGCGCGCAACTGCCCGGATTCACCTCCGCCATCGAGCCCATGAAAAGCTACATCCGCGGCGTGGGGTCGGGCCTCCCCATCGTGAAGGAATACCTTGACTTCACCCACGGCACCATCAGCATCGAAGACAACCTCGGCACCGGATCGGTAGTCACCATCAGCGCAAACGGCAGCAATCCGCAGCTTCCCAAGGAGCTTGAGATCGACCACGTCGAGGAGGACGAGGACGCAGAGCATCCCGAGCCCACGGCGCCGCGCTACCGAATCGCCGAGGAGGATCACGAACTCGCATACAACGCCCAGCCCGCATACGCTCAGCCTTCGGCTCAATATGCACCGGGGTTTGCGGCCCAGCCGCCTATACAGGCATACCAGCAGGCTCCGCAGGTGGCATATGCAGCCCCGCAACAGTTCGCGCAACCCGGATACGCGCCGGCTGCTCAACAAGGCTACATGCAGGCACCCATCCAGCAACCGATGGGCTACCCCTACGGCCAGCAAATGCAACAGCAACCGCAAATCCAGCCCGCGCCGGTGGATGCGCAGCCAATCATCGCGTCCCTGTCCCAGCGCGAGAAGGACTTCCTCGTCATCTACCTGAAAGAAGGGGTACTGGGCGTATCGGACGTGGTCAAACTGACCGGAGCGGCGCAGTCGAGCGTGCATAACACGCTGAAAAAGCTGGAAGGCATCGGGCTTTTGAAAATGTCCGGCAAAAAGCGCATGCTCACGAACCTGGGCATCCAGGTTGCGCAGCTGCTGTAAAACACGGCGGCAATCAGTTTTCAACGAACCGAAACCGCGTAAGGCGAACACACCTGTACGCGTATGATCGAAGGCCTGCTTATGAACACGGAAGAAATCAATCAGCTATGGGCGGAGGTATGCAGCCGCGTCAAAAGCTACGAGGGCATCATAGGCCCCCAGGTGGATGCGCTGTTCAGCCAGCTATTTCCCCAAGCCGCAAGCGACGGGTTCATGATGCTGACCGCTAATACAGAATTCATCAAGAACTTCATCGAACGCCATTACATCGACCGCATCAAGCGCGCCCTCGAAGAGATTCGCGGGGTGCCTTTCGACGTGCTCATCGGCATCGACGAATCGCAGGCTCCTGCACCGCAAGCTGCACCGGCTCCGGCAGCAGCACCCGCACCGGCAGCCGCACCCGCTCCTGCCGCAGCGCCGGCCATGCCGACCGCCGCGACTCCGGTCGCAGCCCCCTCGCCCGCGCCGCAAGCGACAGCGCAAACCACTGCCACGGCAGCAGCCGATCCCGCCGCCGCGCAGCAAACAGTCCCCGCAGCAGCGGCGATGCAGGCAACCGAAGCGCCGGCCGCGATGCAGGCCCAAACGACAGCGCAGCCCAACCCCGGCCAGCCGGCAGCCCCGGCGCCTGTCTCCATTGCAGCACCGGCTACCGCAATGGAGCAGCAAGCAACCGCTGCCCCCGTTGCTGCTCCCGCAAGTGCACCGGGGCAACAAGCTGCTCCGACACCCGTTGCTCCCAACCCGGAAGATCCCGCCCCGCAGGCCATCTCGACCGATAGCGGCGAGACCGGTCAACCTACGCCGAACAACTCCGTCACCTCGACGCTCACGTTCGAGAACTTCGTCATTGGCGACTCGAACCGCATGGCGTATTCCATGGCCGTCTCCGTTGCCGAAACCCCGGGCAAACCGCATCTGAACCCGTTGTTCATCTACGGAAGGTCGGGCCTGGGCAAGACGCATCTACTTCGGGCCATACAGAACTACATCAACAGCAACATGCCCAACCTGCAGGTTGTCTACAAAGACTCGAACGAGCTGCTCGAGGACTACATGGACGCATCAGCGGCGCACGACACGGAGAAGTCCAGCTACAAGAATTTCAAGATGTACTACGAGGAAGCAGACGTCCTCCTCGTCGACGACGTCCAGCAACTGCAGGGCAAGAAGCAGACGCTCGACATCATGTTCCAGATATTCAACAAGCTGACAAGCCAAGGCAAACAAGTCGTGCTCTCCGCCGACCGCGCGCCGAAGAACATCGACATCGACGAACGCTACAAGACGCGCTTCAACTCCGGCGGCACGTTCGACATCCAGCCGCCCGAGATCGAGACCAAGCTGAGCATCGTCAAAAGCTTCATCCGCGAATACGAGGATATGGAGCAATCCGGGCCTATCAACATGCCCGAAGATGTACAGATATGCATCGCCGAAAGCTCAGGATCGAACATCCGAGAGCTGAAAAGCGCGGTAACCAACGTCATCGTCAAGATGAAATGTGGGGAAGGCTCGGATATCACCGTGGCCGACGTGCGCAAACTGCTGGAAAACCACTTCTCAGGCGGACCCAGCAAAAGGCTCACAGCAGACGACATCCTGAAGGTGACGGAGGACTTCTTCAAGGTCAGTCACACCGACATCGTGGGAAAAAAGAGGACGCGCAACATCGCCCACGCACGCCAAACCGCCATCTACCTGTGCCGACAACTGCTCGACATCCCCTATGGGGACATCGGGAAGAAGTTCAACAGGGACCACTCGACCATCATGTATTCGGTGGGCAACATCGAGGCGAAGATGAAGGAGAACCGCGTAGCCCGCGAGGAGATGGAAGCACTCAGGCAGATAATTCGCGAGCTATAACGCAACACCATCGAGAAAAACGCAATGTTTCACGTGAAACAACCAGGTTGACCAGGCACTTTAAAGGATTCGGGAAAACATGGGGATAAACATCGTAAAACATGGCGAAAACCATCGAACTCAAGGGGAAAGATAATGTAGTCAATAATCGCGGTGGATGGAGGGAACAGGCAACCCACATTCGAAGTTGAATTACTTTTCAAGGATGACATGGAGTTTTGCGAGTTCTCAACATTTCCACCGCGCTTATTATTACTACTATTCAAAAACCTATTATTAAAAGAAAAGCATTGAAGATAAATAACAACGTTGCATGAACCATCTATCATGGAGCAACGTCTCACGTAAAAGGAAAGAGGAGCCAGTGAAATTCAGCATCAACCAATCAGAACTGCAGGATGCGCTCGCCGTTGTGCTCAAGGGCATTGCCACCCGTTCCACGCTACCCATTCTTTCGGGTATCTATCTTGATGCCCATAACGACAACCTGACGCTGCAGGCAACCGACTTGGAGCTGTCCATTCAATTCACCATCCCTGCCTTGGTGGAAGAGGAGGGCCGCTCGGTATTTCCCGGCAAGCTGTTCTTCGACATCGTGAAGAACCTGCCCGACGCTGCCGTGCATGTTGAAACGGGCGAGGATTCCGCCGTCATCACGTGCGACGCTTCTTCGTTCTCCATCAAGACGTTGGATGCCGAGGACTTCCCGGGATTCCCTCATGTTGATACCCAGCAGGCTATCTCCATCCCGTTCTCCAAATTCTCGTCCATGGTCAAGCGCGTTGCGCGCGTGGTTTCCAAGGACGAGAGCCGCGCCATCCTCACCGGCGTGCTCATCACGTTCGAGGGCGAAACGCTGAAGATGGTGGCAACCGACTCCTATCGCCTCGCCATCACCGAGGCCCAGCTTGGCGAGCCCGCGGCCGAGGGCTTCCAGGCCGTTATCTCCGGCTCGTTCCTGCAGGAGCTTGCCTCCCTGACGCGTACGGACGACCCGCTGACCATCGCCTTGGCGGAGAACCAGATCGTGGTCACCTATCACGACACCGTGTTCATCAACCGCCGCATCGAGGGCAATTTCCCGAACTATCGTCAGCTGCTGCCCGATTCCTATGCGACGCGTGTTCGCCTCAACGTGAGCCACCTTGTCTCCGGCGTGAAGCGTACGTCGATTCTGGGTCAGCAAAGCTCGCCGGTGAAGTTCGCCATCGACGTGGAAAGCCAGACCGTGCAGCTTTCCGCCGCCGCCCAGGATGTGGGCAGCGCTCAGGAGACGTTGACGTGCCAGGGCGAGGGTGACAACGTCGAGATCGCCTTCAACTACGCATACGTGCTCGACGGCTTGGGTTCGGTGAACACCGATGACGTGTTCCTGGAAGTCCAGTCGGGTATGAAACCGGGCATTTTCAAAGCCGGCGAAGGCGAGAACTTCCTGTACCTGGTCATGCCTGTGCGCATTTCCTAACAACGAAGGCGTTGCATGAGCCTTCGCATCAAAGACGTTGCGTTCGATGATTTCCGCAGCTATGAGCATTTCCATTTGAGCGGCATCGGGCCCCTGACCGTGCTTGTGGGGCCCAATGCCGTCGGCAAGACCAACGTCGTGGAAGGGATTCAGCTGCTTACGGCGCAAACGTCGTTCAGAAATCCCACCGGAGTGCAGCTTGTGCGCGATGGCGCCGATTTTGCGCGCCTGCATGCAACCGCCGCCGACGAGAACAGGTTGCTGGAGCTGGGCCTGACGATTGAGGCGGGCAAACGCCGGTTCACCCTCAACGGCAAGCAAAAGCGTACGGCGGACCTGAAGGGCGTCATCCCCTCGGTCACGTTCACTCCTGACGATCTGAACCTGGCGAAGGGTTCGGGTACCACCCGCCGCAATGCGCTCGACGCCGTGGGGTCGCAGCTCTCGCGCAACCATTACCTGATACGCCGGGACTTCGACAAGGTGCTGCGTCATAAGAACTCGTTGCTGAAAGACGAAGCGTCGCCGCTTTTGCTGGAAAGCTTGAACGACCTGATAGTCACCTGCGGTGCTCAGCTGGTGTGCTATCGGGCGGCCCTGTTCGGCAAGCTGGCGGCATCCATGGCAAGCTATTACGCCGAGATCGTGGGGAACCGGGAAACGCTGTCGGCCCGCTACGCGCCGTCGTGGCTTGCCGAGGGTGAATGGCTCGATGCCGGCGAAACGCTCGATCGCGACGAGGCTCGTGAACGTTTCGCCGCGGCTCTTGCGGCGTCGATGGCGCAAGAGCGCGCCCGCCACCGCGCGCTGGTGGGACCCCATGCCGACCGCATCGAGTTCTTCGTCGAAGGGCGTCCGGTGGGCGTATACGGAAGCCAGGGCCAGCAGCGCTCGGCGGTGCTGGCGTTCAAACTGGCGGAAGTCACGCTTATCTGCGACCTCCTGGGCCAGCAGCCGGTGCTGCTGCTCGACGATGTGATGAGTGAGCTCGACGAGCAGCGCCGCCGTGCGTTGGTGAAGTTCGTCTCAGGGGATATCCAAACGTTTATAACCACGGCGAATCTGGCGTATTTCGACGAGGATCTGCTCGCGGCGGCCCGCGTCGTGCGCTTGCCCCTTGAGCAGAAGGACGGTGAATGATGGCCGATCTTGGCAGCGGGCTGCGGCAATTGCTGCAAAGCCTCGGCGCCTCCGGCGCGCAGGCGGCTCGTTCCCAGCGCGTTGCGGAGGTGCACGTGCGTTGGAAGTGCGCCGTGGAGGCCGTGTATCGCGATTCGGCGTCACTGGTGCTCGACCATACCAACGGCGTGTACATCATGAAGCCCGAGCAGGCCAACGACCCTATGACAGCGCGCGTGCCCGCGGGCAAGACCCTGCTCGTGGTGTATTGCGATGATGCCATGATCCGCTCGGATATCGATGCCCGTCAGGAGATGCTCAAGATCCGCCTCAACGAGCAGGGCGAGCATGTGGCCCTGTTCTCCATCAAGCCCGCCCGCTTCGATATGAAAGCCCGCCACCCGTTTCGCGAGGAGGCCGCGCGCGCCGCACAGCAGGCGGCACAGGCTGCGCGCACCCCGGAGCCGCTCATCAGCTCGGAGGCCGCGGCCCGTTTGCGTGAGCAGGCTGCCGGCGTTGAAGACAAGCGCCTCAGGGAATCAATTTTGAAAGCCTTGGAGGCAAGCGAAAAGCCGGGAAGCTCAAAAAACGGCAAAAGTGGTCTTTAGAGCGAAAATCATGCCTTAGAAGGCATCTGAAGGCCTGTAAAGGGCGTGAAGAGCCCCGGTGCCAAGACGCGTTGTGGTAAAATTACTAGGTTCCAGAACCATCCGGAATCGAAACATTCAATACTAGAGGA
>OLSB01003701.1_pt1 | contig 10791 bp, 9 predicted proteins | sample 1672071 | NCBI WGS metagenome assembly OLSB01 (sample SAMEA3136642, study PRJEB25190) | human gut metagenome | biome: human gut; feature: human-associated habitat; material: faeces | place: Austria | collected 2013
GCCGGCCGCTGTGCTTTATTTTTCTATATCCACGTGCTGTGGGAAACGAGATAGAGGTAGGCGTCCACCAGCTCGTCCACGCCCGCAGTGTGAGCGCTGTCCAGCCAGTGCTTCACCGTGGACACGAGGCAGATGGCGTTGAAGCGCGCCACCGTCTTTTCCGAGAGAAGCCCCGTGTGTCCGGCGCCCGGCGTAAGCCCCGTGTTTTCCAGAAGCAGACGCTGCACGGCGTCCGCAAACGAATCCTCAAAGCCATTTTGTCCCGTAACGGCGAACGCCTTGCGGTAAAAGGCCCTGTCTTCCATAAGCCCGGCAAAAATCGTGCGCAGCGCGCCGACCCCGTCGCCGCGGCGCAGCGGCTCGCCCGCCGGGGCGATCACGTCCGTCTCCACGATCCACGCGAGCAGATCGTATTTGTCCTGGAAGTGGTTATAAAACGACGGGCGGCGGATGCCCGCCTCGTTCGTTATCATCATAATGGAGATCTTTTCAAAGGGATACCGCAGCAGTATTGCCTTGAAGCTGTCGGCGATCAGGCGCTTTGTCAAGTCCTTGCGGCTGTCCATACATGCCCCTCTTTCACAAAAACAAACGGATCAGCACAACCACGCCGGTCAGGAAAAAGAGCGCGCCGCCGATCCCGTACGTGGTGTTTTTCTGCGAATATCCGAAATGATAGCCCACCGACACGCCGAAGAACGCGCACAGCGCCGTTACGCCGAAGAGCGTGGCAAGACAGGAGAGCCAGTACGCATCAAGAAAGCGGGAGCTGATGCCGGCAAGCAGCGAGTCAAGGCTCGTAATCAGGGCGGTGCCCATGACCTTTTTGTAGGTAATCTCGGAGCGGTGCTCAAATACGGCCTTTTTCCGGATCGCCTTAACGATCAGATATACGCCGAGCGCAAAGAAGATGAGCGCGCCGAAAAGACGCCACAGTCCCTGCGACACGGTATAGTACGACGCGAAGCGCGGCAGCGTGCCGAGAAGCCGTCCGACTTCCATCGCCGCAGTCTGCGCCGCGCAGAAGATCACACAGTAAACGGCAATGCGGCGGCGGCGGATCTCGCCGAGCACCGCCCCCTGACACACGGCGGCGCCGAACACATCCAGCGATATCCCCAGACAGAAAACCAGAATTTGCCAATATCTCATAGCGGATCACCTCCGTTTTTCTTGCTCCTTCATTATACCGAAAAACCCGCCGGAGGAAAGATACAAAAAAACGAAAATGTCAAACGCGCCGGAGCTTTCACTCCGGCGCGTCCGGTTAATCGAAAAGAGGCTTTTCAGGCGTTGACGGTCTCGCGGCGGGACGTCACGGCGCGCAGCACAAAGAGCGTGGCAAGCGTGAGCGCGACGCCGATGGCGAGGCAGATGTACACGTTCTGCACGAACCCGGCGACGATGTAGTTCACAAACGAAACGGCGGCAACGGTGAGAACGTAGGGGATCTGTGTGGAAACATGGTTGAGATGGTCGCACTGTGCGCCGGCGGAGGCCATGATCGTCGTATCGGAGATCGGCGAGCAGTGATCGCCCATGACGGCGCCCGCAAGGCACGCGGAGACGCCGATGATGAGAAGCTGGCTGTCCGCCGGGAACACGTCCGTCACGATCGGGATCAGAATGCCGAACGTACCCCAGCTCGTACCGGTGGAGAAGGCAAGACCGCAGCCAACGAGGAAGATGATCGCCGGGAGCATGTTATAAAGGCTCTGCGACGCACCCTGCATCACGCCGTACACATACTCCGCCGCGCCGAGCATGCCGGTCATGTTCTTGAGCGTTACGGCAAACGTGAGGATGAGCAGCGCCGGAACCATGGCGATGAAGCCCTTCGTCGTGCACTCCATCGCTTCCTTGAAGCGCAGCAGGCCGCGGCAGATGTAGTAGATCACGGTGAATACGAGCGCGATGAGCGTACCCCAGGGCAGGCCGACGGAGGCGTCCGTCCCGGCGAAGGCCTCAGCGAACGGCGTGCCGGAGAAAAATCCGCCGACATACAGCATGCCGGTGATGCAGCAGACGATGAGAACAAGCACCGGGAGTACGAGATCGATGACCTTGCCCTTGGGCGAGACGGCCATGCTCTCCGCATCGTTGCGCCGCTCGCCGGAGGTGAAGAGGTCGCCGTTGAGCCGCGCGTTCATTTCATGCAGCTTCATCGGGCCGAAGTCAAACTGCATGAGCGAGAGACCGACGACGAATACGAGCGTGAGAAGGCTGTAGTAGTTCCAGGGGATGGCACGCACGAAGAGCTCCGTGCCGGACATGACGCTCTCGTCCACAATGCCGGAGACCGCCGCCGCCCACGAAGAGATCGGCGCAATCATGCATATGGGCGCGGCAGTCGCATCGATGAGATAGGCGAGCTTGGCACGGGAGATGCGGTGGCCGTCTGTCACCGGGCGCATGACGCTGCCGACCGTGAGACAGTTGAAATAGTCGTCTACAAAAATCAGCACGCCGAGAAGGAACGTAGCGAGCATCGCGCCGGCGCGGGTGTGCACATTCTTTTCCGCCCAGCGTCCGAACGCCGCCGAGCCGCCCGCGCGGTTCATGAGCGCAACAAGGATGCCGAGCAGGATGAGAAACAGGAAAATACCGACGTTCCAGGCGTCCGCCACACCGGCGATGAAGCCGTCGTTGATGATAACGTCCAGCGTTTTTACCGGCGCGAATCCGGCGACAAGCGCCGCGCCCACGACGATGCCGAGAAAGAGCGAGGAATAGACCTCCTTGGTGATCAGCGCCAGAGCAATGGCGACGACCGGCGGCAGCAGCGCCCAGATGGTACCGTAAAACATGCGAAAACCTCCCGCGTATGCAAAAAGCCGTGATCCCCGGTGGAAGGATCGCGGCTGTGCATACAAAAATAGTTAGTAAACAGACACTAAATTCGCAGCAATGACAGCTCTCCACCGAAGTGACAGTACGCGGAATGTTCTTCCGCGTCCCAGAGATCCACCGCCAGACCGCGGCGAACCCCTTCGGCGATCGCCCCTTTCCGCTCCCCCGGTGTCTGCCGGACAACGAAAGCGTACTGATGTTGATCGCGCCTCTATCATTGAATTTTTATTAAGATATTAACAGTATAACGCGCTAAAGGAAAAAGTCAAGCATAAATATCCGCCCGACCGAAAAACTTACGCCACTTACGCCGGGGAGCTTTTTCCGCCCGGCTCCGATTCCCGGCGCCGGATCTCGCGTGAAACGCGAATGGCGATCGGTACGGCAAGCACCATCGTGAGAACATCGGCGGCGCCCTGCACCGACGCGATGCCCCACACGCCCCAGAGACGGATCATGACGGGCAAAATCGGGAAAAAGCAGATGCCCTGCCGCGCCAGACCCAGCAGCAGCGACGGCAGCGCCCGCCCGATGCCGGAGCAGAGCATATTAACGATAATGGCAAAGCCGTGGAACGGCATGGCAAGGCATTGGGCGCGCAGGGAGAAAACGCCGATGCGCACAAGCTCGGCGTCGTCCTCCGTAAAGAGCAGCAGAATGGGCCTGGCGAAGATCCCGACGAGCAGCGCCACGGCGGAAATGCCCGCGACGCACGCAATCGCGGAAAAGCGGAACGATTCCCGCACACGGTCGAGCCGCTTCGCCCCCCACGAAAAGCCTGCAACGGGCTGAAAGCCCTGACCGAAGCCGAGACAGGCGCTCGTCATAAACATGGTGATGCGGTTGGCAACGTTGATCGCCGCGAGCGCGCTCGTGCCGTAGGTAACGGCAATGCGGTTGAGCAGTATTCCGGCGAGTGTGCCGAGCCCGTTGCGGAAAAAGCTCGCGCTGCCCATGGCGCAGACCTCCTTGGCGTCGCTCCAGCGCGGGCGGAACTGCTGGAAGCGGATCGTGAGCAGCGTCTTTTTGCGGAAGTACGGCGTCATGAGGATGCACCAGCTGACGACCTTGGATATGGCCGTCGCAGCACTTGCTCCCGCGACGCCCCAGCCGAACGTGAAGATAAAGAGCGGGTCAAGCGCCACATTGAGCACCGCGCCCGCCACCATGCCGGTCATGGAAAAAACGGCGCTGCCCTCGGCGCGCAGGCATTGATTGAGAACAAAGCTCGTCGCCATGAACGGCGCGGCAAGCAGGATGTACCGGCAGTACTGCTCCGAATACGGGAGAATGTCTTCGTTCGCGCCGAGCAGGCGCAGTATCCCGTCCTGATACGCAAAACCAAGGATGAGCACGAGCGTCCCAAGTGCGAGCGCAAGGAAAAAGCAGGTCGAGAGCACCTCGCGGGCACGCTTGTCCTCCTTCGCGCCGAGCAGGCGCGACGTAAGGCTCGCCGCGCCCACGGCAAGGAGCGAGCCCGCCATCATAATGATGAGATCGATCGAGCCGTTCACGCCGACAGCACCCGTGGCGTCCGTGCCGAGATGACTCACGAAAAGCGTATCGGCAAGGTTATAGGCGCTCGTAACGAGCATTCCCGCAATGGACGGCAGCGCCATTTTCGGCACGAGCCTGGGAATGGGCGTGTTGAGCATGAAATCTCTTTTTGCATTGGGGTCGCGGAGCTGTGCCATGGGCGGTATGCGTCCTTTCTCTCTTTGTGCTCCGGCGCGGGCCGGAAAAGCGGTCAGTACAGGTATTTTCCGCCGCCGATGAACTCCCGCAGCAGCGAGTCCTTTGCGAGGAGGTCGGGCGAGACATCCTCAAAGCGCTCGAACGCCGGGAGGATGCTCTGCAGCTCACTGTATCGCGGCGTGTCGGCGGGCATGGCGTTAAAAAGATCCGTGGCGGTGTTGTTGAGCACCGGCACCTCGTAGGCAAACGACGAGTCGAACTGGAGATTTGCCTTGTCCTTAAAGGGCGAAATATACAGCTTCTCGCCGCGGCGGATGTTGGCCCAGTGCGCAAGCGTCTCCTGCGCGGCGGTGCCGCGGAAGAGATAGTCGCGCACCGTGCGGCGCATGAGGCGCATCCAGGTGCCCTTGAATATAACCGCGCCGTTATCGTCGAGAATGTTGCTGCGCGCGCTGATATAGAGCTTGAACGCCTCGGGGTGCACGAGCGTGATCGAGTCGTTGAGCGCGTGGATGCCCTCGAACACGGCAACCTCGTTTTTCTTCAGACGCAGCGAAGCGCTCGGCTCCAGATCGCGGCACTGGTGCACAAAGTCGTAGCGCGGCACAAGGATGCGCCCGCCTTCGGAAAGGACGGAGAAGTGCTCGTTCAAAAGCTCCATATCCATGCACAGGGGCGATTCGAGATCGTACTTTCCCTCGGGCGTGCGCGGCGTCGTCTCCGGGGAGACGCTCTTGAAATAGTTGTCCATCGAGATGCTGTGCGTGCGCACGCCGCGCCGCTCGAGCACCTCGCAGATTTTCAGCGCGGTCGTCGTCTTGCCGCTGCCGGAGGGACCGGAGAGCAGCACGATCGGGCTTTTTTCCATGTTTTCCATAATGCGGTCGGCGGCAAGCTCCAGCCGGCTGGCGTAAATGCCGTCGCACTCGGCGATGAATCCGGCGGCATCGGTACGGCAGCGATCGTTGATCTCGGAAAGATAGTAGGCCATATCAGTTTTTCCCTTTCGGTTCGGATTTATAAAAGCGGACGATCTCGTCCTTTTCGGCACATATCTGCGCAATGCGCTCCATGTATTCGCGCGGGTACTTCGGCGCCATGAGACGCTTTACGACGCCGCCGGGCGCCGTGAGCTTTGTGGAGCCGCCCGCGCCCACGGCAAGAATACCGCAAAGCTCCTCCATAATGCATATGTTGTAAAGATTTTCGTATCCCGGTTTTGTCCAGCCGACGTTTTCAAAGCTGCCGGACATGAACTTCTGCCGGTAAAGATAGTACGGCGCGTACCCCGCCGCTTCGAGCTTTTCACGCGCATCGCCGAGCATTTCGCCGACGGCCCTTCCGTCCGGCAGCGCCGTACCCTCGGTGAGAAAGCGCGAGCCCTTTTTGAGCGCGAGCGTATGCACCGTGATATTCTCCGCACCCAGCGCGATCACCTCGCGCACGGTGTCGGCAAAGCTCTCCGGCGTGTCGCCGGGAAGTCCCGCGATGAGATCCATGTTGAAGGCGAGCTGCGGGAACTTTTTCACCATCGCCACCGCCTCGCGCACCTGCGCAGCGGTGTGATGCCGCCCGATCTCCTCAAGCACCTCGTCCGACATCGTCTGCGGGTTTACGCTCACGCGGTTCACACCGTGCGAAACAAGCACCGCGAGCTTTTCCTCCGTCACGGTGTCGGGCCGCCCGGCCTCGACGGTGAACTCCCGGCAGGCGGAAAGATCAAAGCACGCCTTCGTGTCCGCAAGCAGCCGGTCAAGCTCCGGCGCCGTGAGCGTCGTGGGCGTGCCGCCGCCGACGTATACCGCAGCGATGCGCCGCCCGGCAGCCTTCACTGCCGCGGCCGCGGCGCGCATTTCCTTCCCAAGCGCGTCGAGATAGTCCGGGATGCTCTTTAAAAGCTTCGGCGCGTCCACGCTCACGAAACTGCAATAGGCGCAGCGCGTCGGGCAGTACGGGATGCCGATGTACAAACACACATCCTCCGGCGCGAGCGTCGCTTCCGTCTTTGCCGCGGCACGCTCAGCGGCGAGAGCGAGAGCCGCCCTCTCCTTGGACACATCGAACGTATCGGTCAGCATCCGCACGGCGTCCGTCTCGCTCAGGCCGTCCCGGCGGATGAGGCCCGCGAGGAGCTTTGCCGGGCGCACGCCGGTAAGACAGCCCCACTCCGGCTTCGGTACACCGAGAGCGATCGCGGCGCGGTAGAAAGCGAGCTTTATAATGCGCTGCTCCAGCCGGGGGCGTTCGTGCGCATCGCGCAGCCGGTCGGTGCGGATGCGGGCATAGCCGCGCGCACCGGCTCCGTCATATTCGAGACGGCACACCGCCGTCGTATATGTCTCGCCGGGACACAGCCGCAGCGCGACGGAACGCCCGCTCCGCGCATCGGCGGCGGACGCCGGATACGCCGGCCGTTCGTCCGGAAAGAGCATGAGCATCATCTGCTCGGCGGCATATTTATAGTCGTTTTCCAGAAGAAAAATATCCATAACAGCTATATTATAGAGGTTTTCCGGAAAAAGGCAAGCCGCGAAAAGAAAATGCCGCCGTTTTTCGGATTTATCCATAGCGCATTATCGCCGTCTGTGGTAAAGTATCCCCTTGGGGGAAGGTTTTGCATTTGCATTTTGTAAAAAACGCGCCTATCATGCGAACTGTCAGCCATAAGGTGTTGAAAACGGGAGCCCGGGCCCGGGTTTTTTGGCACAAAAGCATAGCTGAACGAAATGAAAGGGGTTATCTTCGCTATGGAAGAAAAAAAGAATGTTGCTGTAGAAACCGCTGCGGATGAATACAGTAAAACTGCCGTTCCCTCGGCCGCACGCAAGTCCTTTCTTTCCGTGCTGGTCATCTCTCTGGGTTATGTGTTCGTCGTCACGAGCATGCAGGCCGGCAGCTCAATCGGCGTCGGTCTTTCCTTCAACCATATGGTCTGGGCCGTCCTGGTCTCCAGCGCCATTCTCACGGTTCTCTCCTGCATCATGGGCGTTATCGCCGCCAAGAGCGGCCTGAGCTTCGGCCTGATGGCCCGCTACAGCTTCGGCAAGGTCGGCACCTGGGTCCCGGTGCTGATCGTGGCCGTCACGACCATCGGCTGGTTCTCCATCGACGCTTACCTCATCGGCGACTCCGCGCACCGTCTGTTCTCCTGGATGCCGACGATCGTCGTCTGCATTCTCGCCGGCATCGGCATGACGATCACCGCCTCCAAGGGCACCAAGTGGATGAACACTCTCGCCAACATCGCCGTGCCCATCATCCTCATCTTCGGCTTCATCTCCATCATCAAGGCGTTCCGGGATATCGGCGGCGTCGCCGGCATCAACGCCATCGTCAAGGAAGACACCCTTACCTTCGCAAAGGCTGTATCTCTCGGCGTCGGTTCCTACGCCGTCGGCTCGGTCATGTTCACGCCCGACATCATGCGCTTCGCCAAAAACGCAAAGTCCTCCATCGTCGCGATGATCATCACGATCATGGTCGGCAACTCCTTCATGGTGTTCTTCGGCGCCATCGGCTCCGTTGTCTACAACGATCCCGATATCATGGGCGTTCTCGCGCTGCAGGGTCTTCTGGCCCCGGCGTTCATCGTCATGGTCCTCAACATCTGGTCCACCGCGCAGGGCTGCGTTTACTCCGGCTCCATGAGCCTGAGCTCCGTCATCAAGGTCCCCCGCAATAAGCTCACGCTTGTGTTCGGCCTGCTCGGCACCATTCTCGGCTGCATCGGCTTCTACAACCTCTTCGGCAGCTACATCAACTTCCTCTCCGCCACCGTGCCTCCCATTGTGGGCATTGTTCTTGCGGACTATCTCACAAAATACAGCAAGGGCTACACGGATCTCGAGTCTCTGCCGCAGGCGGACATCGGCGGCTTCGTCGCCTGGATCCTCGGCTTTGCCAGCACCTATATCAACTTCTTCCTGCCCTCCGTCAACTGCGTTATTGTTGCTTTCGTCGTAAAGATCATCTTCAACAAAGTCGGCAAGAAGCAGTAAAACCATTGGCCCCTCGCGGGCCGTGCCTCCCGCGGGAGCATTCTTTTGGATGCTCCCGTTTGAATATTCCATCTGCACGGAAAGGAGCGGCGCTGCATGATAACCATTAAGAAAGCAGCTTCCCTCACGGGGCTGAGCGTGAAAGCCATCCGGCACTACGAAAGCTGCGGTCTTATGCCGAAGCCCGAACGCAGCGGCGCCGGATACCGGATGTATTCGGAATCGGACATCGCGCGTTTACAGCAGATCCGCTATTTCCGCGAAATGAAATTTCCCCTGACGGACATCGCCGCGCTGCTCGACGCGCCCGCCGAAGAAATACAGACGGCTCTGATCCGCCAGCAGGCGGAGGTGGACCGCGTACTGGAGGAATACAAGCGCGCGCAGATGCTTTTGCAGTCCGTCCTCCCGGAGGATATCGACGCCGCGGCGCTTTCCGCCGCGCCGGACGTGTGCCGCCCGGCCATTGTTGCGACCGATCTTCAAAACGACATCCTTGAGGGCGGCGCGCTCGCCTGCGGACGTATCCATCTCATTCTCCCGCAGCTCAGGAAGCTCTTTGCCAAGGCGCGGCGGATGGGTGTTCCGGTCATTTATGTCTGCGACCGGCATTATAAGAACGATCCGGAGCTGCAGCTCTGGAACAATCATATGATGGCCGGGTCCTATGGCGTGCAGATCATCGACGAGGTAAAGCCCGCGCCGGGCGACAGCGTTGTATACAAAAACCGGTTCAACGGTTTCGTTAATACGACGCTGGACAAAACGCTGCGCCAGATGCAAATCAACACCGTCATAATGACGGGCTGGCGCTCGGACGTTTGCGTGGCACAGACCGCGATCGAAGCGTTTTACCGCGGCTACCGCGTCGCCGTCGCGGACGACGGCGTAAACTCCACCACCGAGGCGGAGCACCGGCAGGGCATGAAGCTGCTCGCGATCAACTACAACTTTGATTTTTATCCGTGCGAAACCATTTTGGAAAATCTGCTGCAGCAGGAATGAACACACGGCCTTACTTGCCTATTTCTGCAAACCGAAAGATAACGGAGGAAAAGCATCATGAAAAGATACTGGGAGTGGGACGCCCCTTTTACGATCCGCCCGGAGGAAACCGCCCTTCTGATTATTGACATGCAGACGGGCTTCACGCAGCCCGACGGCCCGCTCTTCACCCCCCAATCCGGAGAGCAGCTTGCCGCTGTCGCCGGTCTGAAAAAGTTCTGCAACGAGAAGGGTATCCCCGTGTTTATGTCCATCTTCTCGCAGGACACGGATTTTCACAACGATCATTACTGGTTCCGCAACAAGCAGCGCGGCCTTCTCGGAGAAAACGGCGAGTTCAAATTCAAGCCCGGCTCCCCCGAGTGCCAGATCGATCCGGCGCTCGCGCCGGTTGAGGGGGACACCGTGTTTTTGAAGTACACCTACTCCTGCCTCTCCCACACGGAGCTTGAAACGTGGCTGAAGAAAAAGCGCATCCGCACGCTTATCATCTGCGGCACGGTAACGAACTGGTGCGTGGACAGCACGATCCGCGAGGCGTACCACAAAGACTACAATGTCGTTGCCGTCGCCGACTGTATCAGCTCCTACGACCACTGCGGCCGCACGGCGGACGACTGGAACAGCGCTATGTTCGATCTCTGGGCGGAAATGTTCGGCCGCGTTATGACCGCCAAGCAGGTCGAGGCCGAGATCGAAGCCGCCTCCGCCAAGTGACACGTTCAGAAACATTGCATCCTTTTTTCTCTCCCCGCCGGAAAACGGCGGGATCGTAAGAGAATAATATCGTTTTTTCAGGAAACGGCACGGCTTCGGTCATGCCGTTTCCTGTTTCAGCAGCTCTTCTACGGGGACAAAACCCGCAAGGCCATAGAAATTGCGGATGTCCTGGTCCCGTTTTCCGCCGGTCCTGTCCGGGGCTTTCATGCAGACGCCTTGACAAGCTCCCGCAGAGCGTAAGGGGTAAGCTCGTCCAAGTCCTCATATTTGCTCTCCCGCTGGATAAACCGTTCCAGATTTTTAAAGACAATTGATAAAAACGACCCTTTCAATCTCCATGTGCATAAAAAAAGAGCTAACTGACTTAATCAAAATCAGTTAGCTCTTTCTCTTTGAATAATGAAATTATGTTGCCATTTCGTTGCCACGAATGGCTCAAATCATTAAAAAGTCCGGTGATGCCTGGGATTTTTCGACCTCTGAGATTATTCCCACTCGTTGTTGGGCATCATATTTAACGGAT
>OLSB01003702.1_pt1 | contig 10786 bp, 10 predicted proteins | sample 1672071 | NCBI WGS metagenome assembly OLSB01 (sample SAMEA3136642, study PRJEB25190) | human gut metagenome | biome: human gut; feature: human-associated habitat; material: faeces | place: Austria | collected 2013
CCGCAAGGCGGGACCGCCCTTTTTCTGTTACCACTTATTATATACCTTTTCCGCAAAGCCCAGCAAATTCTCGATCTTCAGCACCCTGCCGTCATCCAGCGTCGCCGTGCCGTTAAAATAGCCGAACACCTGATGCTGGTCGCTGCAAATAATACCTACATTGGTGCAGCTCGCACGGTCCAGCACCGGGGTAAAGTCCATCTCAAACCGCCCATCGCTGCTGGTGAATTTCCACGGGCTCATAAAGTCGTCCTTGCCGTCCTTCTGCGGGATCAGGAAGGACAGCTGCTCCAGCTTGTGCGCCGTGCCATCGTAGAACAGCATATTCTCGCTGGCGGCACTGGTATCGCCAAAGCCATACCCGATATTAAAGCCAAACGGCTTGCCCGCCACGGTGCCGTTGCCGCTGCCCCAGTACCAGGTGTTTTTGTAGGTCCATACGCCGCGGCCCCAGTCCAGGGTGGCATAGCTTTCCTCGGGGTCAAATTCGATCACCTGCCCGTCAAATTCCACCCGGCCGGCGGCTCTCATGCAGTTGATCTTCTGGTTGTAGTAAAAGGCCTTCTTATCCTCCGCAAAGGGGGTGACAATCGCCATGGAATCCTCCGGCTCTTCCGTCAGGGTAAATTCCGCCGCGATCGGATTTTTATTCATAAAATTCTGCACCCAGGCCGTCAGCTTCCGGGTACCGTCCGGCAGCACCTTAAAGCAGAAATCAGCGTTTTTGCGCTTCACCGCCACATCTCCCTCGGCGCTGCTGGCAGGGAAACCGGTCTTTCCGCCAGGGAAAGGATAGATGATATTGCAGGTGTGTTCCCACGGCCGACTAAAATCCAGCAGCGAGAAGCCCAGCAGTCCCATGTAGCTGTTGTCGTCTATGGTCAGCGCCACACCCCACCTTCCGTTCATGATCAGGTAGTAGTCCCATTCCTTGATGCGGTGGGCCGCCGCCTTGATCGCCCGGCGGTCGTATGCCTTGATGAGACGGCGGGCATAGCCCGCTTCGCACAGCTCGCCCCGTTCGTTCAGCAGCGGGCCGGCGTTGGTCAGTTCTTTCTGCATGGGGTGCCTCCTTCGTTCTGTCATCAGTTTTAGCGGAGAACCGGTTTTTCGCGGGGGTGCCTTTTCGCAGAACCTCTGCAGGGAGCCGGCCCCACCCGCCCCCTGCATCAGCTCCAGTCAGATCTTACACCTTGGCGGCAGCCTTGTTCAGCGCCTCCATCAAGGCAGGCACATCAATGCCATGGGCCAGGGCACCCTGCTCAATGTTCTCAAAGTGGGCGGCGGCGCAGCCGATGCACCCCATGCCGAAGCGCTGCAGTACCTCTACAGTAGCAGGATATTTCTGTACGATCTCCATGATGCCCATATCTTTTGTAATCAGCATAATTTATTATCTCCTTGCAGTTAAATTGGGGGAGGCAAACTCCCCTCCCTTAGTATAGTTATTTTTCCCCTATTTGTAAACAGAATCCGAACTTTTTTGCAAAGTCCCCCGTTCTGCCCGCCCGTTCATTGACAAGCGCCGCCGCCATGGTGTAAAATGATGCGGAACAAAGCCCCCGCCGGGGCCAATTTACAAGAAAAGGCACGAGGAACATTATGAAAACGACAACACGCCTGCTGGCCCTGCTGCTGGCACTCTGCATGGTATTTGCCTTTGCCGCCTGCGGCAAAGACCCCAGCGACCCCACCGATCCGACCGATCCCAGCAATCCCACTACCCCCACCGATCCTGATAACCCCAATCCCGATGAGCCCTCCAAGGAGGAGATCCTCAAGGAGCTGCAAAAGACCATGCTGGAAAATACGCTGGCCATGCAGCAGAAGAACAAGGATACCATCGGCTGGCTGTATATTGATGGCACCACCGTCAATGATGTGGTGGTCAAGGTCAATTATAACGATGATAACAAGTACTACCTGCGCCGCAATGCCAATGGTGAGAACGATAACGACGGCTGCTACTATGCCGATTTCCGCTGCACCAGCGGCAATCGCTCCACCATCTCGAAGAATACCGTCATCTACGGCCACAATCTGGGCCGGGCCGAAAATGCCCTGCTGACCGATTATCAGAACCACGCAAATGGCCCCAAGTTCGCTCAGCTGCTGAAGTATCAGGACGAGGATTTTGCCAAGACCCATCCTTATATCTACTACTCCACCATCGAAGAGGACATGGTCTGGCAGGTATTTGCGGTATTCTACACCGATATCAAGTTCGACTACATCAACCCCAACCCCGCCGATGCCACCTTCAATAGCCTCATCAAAAAGGCCCAGGATCTTTCCTTCTACGATTATGATGTGGAAGTGACCAGCAACGATAAGATCCTCACCCTCTCCACCTGCACCTACCGTCTGGCGGATGATACCAAGCTGCACTATCCCAATGACTACCGCTATGTTGTCATGGCCAAGCTGCTGCCCGCCGATGCCGTGCTGGAGGATACCGTTTCCCTCACCGTCACCAAGAACGCCCCGGTAAAACCCGCCGGCGAATAATGCCCCATCCAATACGGCCCCCTTTCCCACCGGGAAAGGGGGCCTTTCGCGTTCCCCTAAAGCCTCCCCAGTGTAAGGAGTGTGACACTGCACCATCCAAAAGCCTCCCCTGTGTAAGGGGAGGTGTCAGCCGATCGGCTGACGGAGGGGTTGTTGGCGCAAACTATGTCATCAAACGCCCCGGCGGCGAACTGTACGGGTCTTGCACTCTGCAAAATCAGTGCGACGCCGCCAGGCGCCCACAAATTAGCCTCCGTCGGGTAGGCGCTCAGTTTATACCTTTGCAAAAAAGGCCCCGCCCTCGCCGCCGGGCCGCCGCAAAAAAGAAAGCCCCCGCCATATGGCAGGGGCCTTGCTTGTCTTTTGTGGTTTGGGAATTACAGCTTGCCCAGCTTGGTGCGGCAGCTGCGGCAGACATACTTGTCGTCATAGGTAGCCAGCTCTTCCTTGGAGCCGCAGAAAATGCAGCAGGGCAGGTACTTCTTAAGAATGACCTGATCACCGTCTACATAAATTTCAACATCACTGTGGATGTCGATGCCGAGGGTGCGGCGAAGCTCTACAGGGAGAACGATACGGCCGAGGTTGTCAACTTTTCTTACGATACCGGTGGATTTCATGGTACAGGTTCCTCCTTAATAAAGTTAGGTGGTTTGCTGGCGGTTTACAATATCTTCTAATATTCTCGCTTTTTCTCTACCTTGCTACTAAGTGTACTATTATTTTCCATGAAATTCAAGAGGTAATTAGCACAATTTCGCAAATCTTGTGGATAATTTTTGCCCCTAATTTGCCGCTTTTTTGGTTATTGTTGCTAAAATTGATAAAATGCGCACAGATTCCGTTATTTTACATAATTCGATAAAAAGCATCAAAAAAGGAAAACATTAGCGCAATACGCTCCCGTAAGGAGAAAAAGATGTTGATAATTCATCTCTATTCCCGCCAAATTGAAGAAGGGAGCTCCGCCCATGATGAACGGTATCCTTACCGCCCTGCTTATTTTTTCGGTCGTCACCGCGGCCTTCACCGGCCGGATGGAAGCGCTCTCCGCCGCGGCGCTTTCCGGCTGCGGGGAAGCCGTAAGCCTGGTCATTGCCCTAACCGGCATGCTGTGCCTGTGGAGCGGCCTGATGGAAATTGCCCGCCGCTGCCGCCTTACGGAAGCATTGGCCCGGCTGCTGCATCCCCTCACCCGGTGGCTGTTCCCCACGGCGCCGCAGGGCAGCCCCGCTATGCAGGCCATCTGCATGAATCTTTCCGCCAATCTGCTGGGTCTGGGCAATGCCGCCACTCCCTTGGGCCTTGCCGCCATGCGGGAGCTGCAAAAGTTGAATCCCCATAAGGACAGCGCCAGCAATGCCATGGTCACCTTTGTAGCGATGAATACCGCCTCCCTCCAGCTCATCCCCACCACCTGCGCCGTGCTGCGGCAGCAGGCCGGCTCCGCCGCCCCCATGGAGATCCTGCCGGCGGTATGGCTCACCGGGCTTTCGTCACTGGCTGTGGTCCTGCTGCTGGACCGTCTGCTGCGCGGGAAGTCCCACCAGCCGGAATAAAGGCAGGCCCGTGCAGGGGGTGGGCGCCCGCAGGGCAAACCGCCCCTCCCGGGCGGTTTCGGCGGCCTTCGGCCGCCGGCTCCGGCCCAGCCGGAGCGCTCTGCGGGCGCCCTTCACCCCATCCGCGAATTTCATCAAAAGGGAGGGCATTCCATGTCATTCAGCGCCTGGTTCATCCCGCTGCTCATCACCGGCCTGTTCAGCTGGGGCCTCTGCTCCGGCGTGGATGTGTTCGATTGCTTTTTGCAGGGAGCCAAAGAGGGGCTCAAAACCGCCGCCTCCATCACCCCGGCCTTGGTCTGCCTGCTTACGGTGGTCACCATGTTCTGCCACAGCGGCGCCCTGGATGTCCTCACCGGCTTCCTTCGCCCCGTGACTCAGCTTATTGGCTTCCCGGCGGAGGTACTGCCATTGGCCCTGCTGCGGCCGGTCTCCGGCAGCGGCGGTACCGCCCTGCTGCACCAGCTGCTGGGGGAATACGGCCCGGATAGCTTTATCGGGCGGGTAGGCAGTGTGCTGGCCGCCGCCTCGGAGACCACCTTCTACGCTATCGCGGTCTACTACGGCGCGGTGGGGATCCGCCGTACCCGCCACACCATGGCCGCTGCCCTCACCGGGGATCTGACCGCGGCGCTGGTCAGTGCCCTTGCGGTCCGCTTGCTGCTGGGGGTGTGACCTGCCTCATCAGAGGGAAACGGTATCCAGATAATGCAGGAAGAAGCTGCCGTCCGGCCGTGTCATTACGGAGAAACGGGTCCGGAAGTCCCCAATTTTATAGGGATTTTCATAATATACATTGCCGTGCAGTTCGTAACTGACGCTTACCTCGGATTTTTCCCGATCAATTTGAACCTCCGTGTTCCTGCACACCGGAGTATTCCCCCATCCAAAGCCGGACCAAAACACATACTCCCCGGTTTCGGGAACATAGGTATCTTCACCAAACTCATAATCCGGAATATCAAACACCTCCTCGGCCATCTGCTGTATCTTTTCTTTTGGAAAGTGGTAACACCCCTCATCATCCATGGTGACAAAATCATGGTACAGGTATTTCTCCTCCTCCATGAACATTACCGTACTCAAAATAAAAAGATGGACCTGTCGGTCCTCCAACGGATAGGCGGAGCTCCCCAGGATATCTCCAGAGTAAAAGGCAAAGTTGGTCAGCTGCGCGGTCAGAACCTCCGAGGAAGCCTGCAGTTCCTCCTGCATTGCGTCCCAGTCCAATGCGGACTTTCCCTGCGGGGCGTTGCCGACGCAGGCGCAAAGGCTAAAGCAAAGTGCCAAAGCGATTGCGAGTGATAGCATCTTTTTCATGGCGTTTTCTCCTGTATGTTTTTGCCGCTGCGGCAGGTTTTCTATCATTTTACCATGGGCGCCGCAGGTGGGCAACGGAAATTTTAGGGCGGTGACGCCTGTTCCTTGCCAGCGTCCGCCCTCCTCACAATTTTTTAACAAAATCGCCACATTCGGCGCTATGCAAAAGACCCCGCCGGTGCTATAATATAAATTAGAATACTATGACCTGTAAGGAGGAAATAGCAATGATGGACAAGATCCTGGTAGCCGATGACGACCTGAATATCTGCGAGCTGCTGCGCCTGTACCTGGAAAAGGAGGGCTTCGAGGTGGTAATGGCCCACGATGGCGAAGAAGCTGTGGCCAAGTTCGAGAGCGAAAAGCCCTCTCTTATCCTCCTGGATATCATGATGCCCAAGCTGGATGGCTGGCAGGTTTGCCGGCAGATCCGCCAAAAGAGCGATTGCCCCATCATCATGCTCACCGCCAAGGGCGAAACCTTCGATAAGGTGCTGGGCCTGGAGCTGGGCGCCGATGACTATGTTGTCAAGCCCTTCGATACCAAGGAGATCGTGGCCCGCATCAAGGCCGTGCTGCGCCGCAGCAGCCCCGCCGGCACCGCCGAAGGTGAGGTCAAGGAGGTCAGCTACGATAAGCTCACTGTCAATATGACCCGCTACGAGCTCAAAGTGGATGGCAAGGTCGTGGATGCCCCGCCCAAGGAGCTGGAGCTCCTGTTCCACCTGGCCAGCCACCCCAACCGCGTATTCACCCGCGATCAGCTGCTGGATGAGGTCTGGGGCTTCGAGTACTACGGCGACAGCCGCACCGTCGATGTCCACATCAAGCGCCTGCGCGAAAAGCTGGAAGGCGTCAGCGATCAGTGGAGCCTCAAGACCGTTTGGGGCGTCGGCTATAAGTTCGAGGTCAAGGAATAAGAATGAAAACTTCGCAGAAAACCCTGATGGGCAAGTACTATTCGGTGTGCTGCGCCATCATTCTGCTCAGTATGGTATTGGTCGGCTCCATCTTTATGGTGCTGGCCAATGACTACCTGCGGGAGGGAAAAATCAGCCTGCTGGAGAAAAATGTGACTCAGGCCGCCCGCCTCACCATGGAAAATTACGCCGCCCACGAGTACCGCTATGTCAGCAGCGATACCCTGCAGCCGGTGTATGCCGTGCTGGGCTCCGCCATCGAGGCCGACATCTACCTTTCCGACAACAAGGGCAATATCCTCATCATGGCGCACACCACCGAAGGCACGGTGCCGCAGTCGGTGCCGCAGGCTGTCCTGGATAGCCTCTCCAAAACCGGCAGCTATCAGGGCTCCGTGGTCATGGCCGGCACCGGGGAAGACCCCCAGTACGCCGTGGCCACCCCCGTGGTGGATGAAAACGGCCTTCTGGTGGGTGCCGTTATGGCCACCGCCCGGGCTGCCAACCGTGCTCTGGCCGGCGATATGCTCCAGATGTTCCTCATTGCGGCCATCGTGGTGCTGGTGGTCAGCTTTATCGTCATTTATTTTGTCACCACCAGCCTGGTAAACCCCCTGCGGCAGATGGCCGCGGCGACCCGTGCCTTTGCCAAGGGCGACTTTTCGGTCCGGGTGCCGGTGGAGGGCGATGATGAGATCGGGCGGCTGGCCTCCGCCTTCAATAACATGGCCACCGAGTTGGCCCTCACCGAATCGGTGCGCCGCAGCTTTACCGCCAATGTCAGCCATGAATTAAAAACCCCCATGACCACCATCGGCGGCTTTGTCGATGGTATCCTGGATGGCACCATCCCGCCGGAGCGGCAGAACCACTATCTGCGCATTGTCTCCAGTGAGGTCCAGCGCCTTTCCCGCTTGGTGCGCAATATGCTCACCCTCAGCCAGATCGAGGCCGGCGAGCGCACCATCCAGCCCACCGAGGTGGAGATCACCTCCCTTGTCACCAATACCCTGCTTGGCTTCGAGCAGCGGCTGGAGGAAAAGCTCATCGAGGTGGAGGGGCTGGATACCGACCGCTACTGGGTGCTGGCTGATGCCGACCTCATCCAGCAGGTGGTGTATAATCTCATCGATAACGCCGTCAAATTTGTCAATGAGGGCGGCACCCTTTCCTTCGACTTTTATACCGAGGGCGAGAATATCATGGTAGCGGTGCGCAATACCGGCTCCGGCGTCCTGCCGGAGGAGATCCCACGGCTCTTCGACCGGTTCTATAAGACCGACCGCAGCCGCAGCCTGGATAAAAACGGCGTAGGCCTGGGGCTTTCCATCTGCCGCACCATCATGAATGTCCACGAGGGCGAGATTTTCGTCCGCAGCCAGCCCGGGGAATACACCGAGTTTGTATTCGGCCTCAAGGCCGACCCCGCCCACTACAAAAAAGGCGTCAACCGCAAAGCCCCTATGGTAGATGCCAGCTTTACCACATTGCCGGCGGCCCCCGCTGCCGGCCGGGAGGAGAAACAGCATGAGAAACCGCAGCAATGACAGCAACTACCACTGGGATTACCAGGATTACCGGGGCAACTACGGCCAAAGTCCCGCCCGCGCCCGGAAAAGCAGCGGCCTGAAGTACTTCCTCATCGCCATGGGGGTGGTCATCCTGCTGGTGGGGGCGCTGTGCGTCGGGGCCTCCGTCTGGGGCAGCAAGCCTGCCCCGCAGCCGGATCAGGATTCGTCCATCGGCAATGAGCTGGAGCACCTGCCAGAGATCGACCAGCAGAACAAGCCGGAGGATAATGTGCCGGATACCACCGAAGACGGCCTTTTGACTCCCGCCGGCATCTATAAAAAGTGCGCCCCCTCGGTGGTGGGCATCATCACCTACGGCAGCAGCGCCACCGCGCAGGGCAGCGGCATCATCCTTTCGGAAAACGGCTACATCATCACCAATGCCCATGTGGTCAGCGGCGGCGAAAAGTTCGAGGTCGTGCTGCAAAATGGCGATAGCTATGATGCCACCGTCATTGGGACGGATAACCAGAGCGACCTGGCTCTGCTTAAAATGCAGAACCCGCCCGAGGGGCTGGTCGCGGCTACCTTCGGCAACAGCGATGAGCTGGAGGTCGGCGAAATGGTGGTCGCCATCGGCAATCCCGGCGGTCTGGCGCTGGCCTCCACCCAAACCGTCGGCTACATTTCGGCGGTGCAGCGCACCATCACCACCGAGCTGGGCTACACCATGGTCTGCATCCAGGCGGATGCCGCCATCAATCCCGGCAACAGCGGCGGCCCCCTCATCAATACCTACGGCCAGGTGGTGGGCATCACCTCCAGCAAGCTGGTGGAGGAAGGCTACGAGGGCATCGGCTTCTCCATCCCCATCAATACCGCCCTGCCCATTCTGGACGATTTAATGCAGCACGGCCGGGTGACCGGTCGGGCACAGCTGGGCATCACCGTGGTGGAAGTAGGCAGCAATGAAGCCAATTATTACGGCATCCCGGCGGGTCTGCGCATCATGTCCATCAATGAGGACAGCGATGTAGGCCGTCAAGGCGCCGAGGTCGGCGATATCATCACCTCCATTGATGGCTGGGCCATCACCAGCCGTGCCGATTGCAGCGATATCCTGGCACAGCACAAGCCCGGCGATACCGTGGAAATAAGCCTGTACCGGGCCAGCCGTACCGGCCGTGGCCAGACCTTCACCATCACCGTCACCCTGCTGGGGTCCTAAGCATCCCACAAAAGCCGCCTGCGGGCGGCTTTTCTGCCCCTTGTGCCATATTGCCCATAAAGCCGTGTCATTTCCGGGCAAACCTGCCAATGGCATTTCGGTCGGGAGTGATGTATAATTAAAAAGAGGAGGAAAGCAACCCGCATCGATACAGTTAAGGAGGTGCCGAACAATGAAAAAGAGGATATCAGCCGTACTGCTGGCCCTGACCATGCTGCTCGCCACCGCCCATGCCATGCCAATTTATGTGGATGGCAGCGCCCTGGGCTGGCAAGAACCGCTGACCCTGGAGGTGGAAAGCGGCGACAGCATCGATAATGTCAAGCAGAAGATTCAGAACATGGGTGTTTCGGTAGATGGGAAATGCCTGTATTTTGGCAGCAGATTTTTGGAGAACGGCCGCACTCTGGCAGATTATAATATCCAGAAGGAAAGCACCTTGCAACTGACTACCTTTTTGGAGGTAGCCGATTCAAAAAACCTGTCTGATGCTCTGGCTTCCGATGCCGCGGTCATTCGCTTGACCGGGGATATTGGGATCACCGCCTATATGACGGTGAGTAGACCGGTGACCATCGATCTGAACGGCCACTTACTGAAAACAACCAGCAGGGTCAGCAACTTGATTCAAGTCATAGAGAATGGCGGGCTGACGCTGATTGACAGCAATCCCAATGCCGTTCACAAGTTCGATAAGAGAAACGCCCTGTGGAAGCTGGCGGCAGAGGATGCCGAGGGTGAAAACATTGTCGAGATAAAGGGCGGCGCCATCACCGGCGGCACCGGCACAGGAGAAGCAGGAAATACCTGCGGCGGCGGTATCTATGTGGCGCCCGGCGGCACGCTCCTCATGCGGGGCGGCAATATCGTGGGCTGTACGGCCCGTCAGGGTGGCGGTATTTATGTGGAAGATGGCGGCCGGTTCGAGATGTCCGCCGGGACCATTACCGGCTGCACGGCTGGGCAGGAGGAAGGCAAGACGGCCAACGGCGTCTTTATCGCGGCGGGTGGCCGGTTTACGCAGTCACCCGGCGCCCAAATCACCGGAGAAGTCATCGGGGCCTATACGGTCACCTTCCAGTCGGAGGGTGGAAGCGAAGTAGCATCCCAGATTCGTGCCAACGCCCCTGCCGCCCAGCCAGATAATCCCACCAAAGAGGGGCATACCTTCATCGGCTGGTACAGCGGCGAAAGCGAATGGGACTTTGAGACCCCCGTGACCGCCGATTTGACCCTGACGGCAAAGTGGCAGATCAACCGGTACACTATCACCTTTGATACCGCCGGCGGCAGCGAGGTTCCCTCCATCACCCAGGATTACGGCACGGCCATCACCCCTCCGGCTGCTCCCACCAGAACAGGTTACACCTTTGCCGGCTGGGATAAGACCATTCCCGCCACCATGCCGGCCGAAAACATCACCCTCACCGCCCGGTGGACGGTAAACCAATACACCATCACCTTTAAGCCGGAAAACGGCGGGCAGGATATCGTCATTAAGCAGGACTACGGCACGGCCATTACCGCCCCGGCCAACCCTACCAAAACAGGTTACACCTTTGCCGGCTGGGATAAGACCATTCCCGCCACCATGCCGGCCGAAAACATCACCCTCACCGCCCGGTGGACGGTAAACCAATACACCATCACCTTTAAGCCGGAAAACGGCGGGCAGGATATCGTCATTAAGCAGGACTACGGCACGGCCATTACCGCCCCGGCCAACCCTACCAAAACAGG
>OLSB01003704.1_pt1 | contig 10781 bp, 10 predicted proteins | sample 1672071 | NCBI WGS metagenome assembly OLSB01 (sample SAMEA3136642, study PRJEB25190) | human gut metagenome | biome: human gut; feature: human-associated habitat; material: faeces | place: Austria | collected 2013
CCCACGGCGGCACCGGCGGGGGGGACGTGTTTGAAGCTGGCGGCGGCGGGCAGGCCGGTGGCGGCCTTCAATTCCTTCACCAGCTGCCAGGAGTTCAGCGCATCCAGCAGGTTGATATAGCCGGGCTTTCCGTTCAAAACGGTAAAGGGCAGGTCAGAGCCGTCCGGCATAAAGACCTTGGACGGCTTCTGGTTGGGATTGCAGCCATATTTCAGTTCCAACTCGTTCATTTCGGCACCTTCTCCTTAATCTCCCAGATTTTTGTTGAACAGGCGCACCTCGCCGTTCACGTTGGTATAGAGGGACACCTTGTTGTCTCCGTTCAGAGCGGCCCAGACCTCCTCCGGCTTGGGAACGGTGACCTCCAGAGGCTCACCGGCAAAGGTGGGCAGAGGATTTCCGTCGCCCTGATAGGTGCTGATGAAATAGCCCTGATTCTCGTCGCAGCCCTCATAGCAGAAGAATTCCCGCAGGCAGCGGCCGTTCTTGTGCTTCAGAATGGACATCTCAAAAGAGCCGTCGGCATTCAGGATGGCGGAGATGCGGGGGGTCCAGTTGGGCTCGTCCGGCTCGTATTCCCGGGTCATCAGACCCTTGCGGAAATCACCGTGCTGGCAGATGGTGTCCGTCTGGTCGCCGTTGGTGACCACCAGCGCGTCGCCCATGGTCCGGACGGGATGATAGATGATGAGGCTGGGATCCTCCAGCTTGGCGGGATCATGAGCCTCGGTGCGGATGCCGTCCTCCGTTTTCACGAAGATCCGGTTGCGGCTGTTGGCGCTGCGGCCCATGATAAAATAGTAAACGAGGTCCCGGCTTACAAGGATGCCCCGGCCGGGGTAGGGATTCTCCCGCAGAAGGGTCAGAAAATCAAGCATTGCTCTTCTCCTTTACGATTTGTTCCGAGACCAGCTCCGCTGCCCGAGGCAGAAGCAGCCATTCGGCCTGCTCCATCACCCGGCGCTGAAGGGTTTTAGGGGTGTCGTCCGGCAAGACCTCCACCGCTTTTTGCAGCAGGATCTCTCCGCCGTCCGGGATCTCATTGACAAAATGCACCGTGGCTCCCGTGACCTTCACGCCCTTGGCCAGAGCGGCCTCGTGGACCTTCAGACCGTACATCCCCTTGCCGCAGAAGGCGGGGATCAGAGAGGGATGCACATTCAGGATGCGGGAGGGCCAGCGGGCGGTAAAGTCCGCACTGAGGATGGTGAGGAAGCCTGCCAGAACGATGAGGTCGATCTCATGCGCCGCCAGCAGGTCGGACAGGGCGGACTCAAAGGCCGCCTGACCGCCGCAGCGCTTGGGGGAGACCGTCTCGGCGGGAACGCCGGCGTTGGCCGCCCGGGTCAGGGCGTAGGCTCCTTCATTGGAGGAGACCACCAGCGCAATCTCTCCGTGGGGCAGCAGTCCCGCCGCCTGCGCGTCCAGCAGTGCCTGTAAATTTGTGCCGCCGCCGGAGACCAGCACGGCGATCTTCGCTTTTTTCATAGTCATGATTTCTCCTTTGACGCCGATGCACCGATTCCTTTCAGCGCACCGGAGCAGTATACGTCAGGATACCGCGGAAAAGCGGGACAGTGCGTACCGGGAGCGGTTTCACTCAGCACAAAACAACTTTTTCTTCGCCGGCAACGATCTCACCACAGACATAGGCGTCGATCCCCTCTGCCTTCAGAGCGGAGAGGGCCGCGTCGGCGGTCTCGGGGCTGACGATCACCGCCATGCCCACGCCCATATTGAAGGTGTTATACATGTCCCGCGAATCGATCTTGCCCTGCTTGGCGATAAGGTCAAAGATGGGGGGGACGGGGAAGGAGGCGGTCTCGATGCGGGCGGTGAGGCCCGGCTTCATCATGCGGGGCACATTTTCATAAAGGCCGCCGCCGGTGATGTGGCTGATTGCGCGGATGTGGACTCCGTGCTTGAGCAGGCACCGGATGGCCTTGACATAGATGTGGGTGGGCTTGAGCAGCTCCTCGCCCAGGGTGCAGCCCAGCTCGGCCACATGGGTGTTCAGGGTTTTGGCGTCCTCGCCCAGCACCTTGCGGACCAGAGAGAAGCCGTTGGAGTGGACACCGGAGGAGCCCAGGCCCACCAGCAGGTCGCCCTCCTGCATGGTGGAGCCGTCCAACATGTTCTCCTGATCGGCGATGCCCACGGAGAACCCGGCCAGATCGTACTCGTCGGAGGGATAGAAGCCGGGCATCTCGGCGGTTTCGCCGCCAATGAGAGCGCAGCCAGCCTGGCGGCAGCCCTCTACCACGCCGGAGACAATGGACGCGACGCGCTCAGGCACGTTTTTGCCCACGGCCAGATAGTCCAGGAAAAAGAGGGGGGCGGCGCCGGAGCAGACGATGTCGTTAACGCACATGGCCACGCAGTCGATGCCCACGGTGTCGTGCTTGTCCAGGACAAAGGCCAGTTTCAGCTTGGTGCCCACGCCGTCGGTGCCGGAGACCAGGACAGGCTTCTGGATGCCCTCCAGATTGGGGGCAAAAAGCCCGCCGAAGCCGCCCAGCGTGCCGATGACGCCGGGAATGTAGGTGGATTCCACCAGAGGCTTGATGCGGTTGACGGCCTCATAGCCGGCAGTGACGTCCACACCGGCGGCGGCGTAGGATTCGGAGTGAGAATTTTTCATAGGTCGTTATTCCTTTCCTGTCCAGCAGTAGGTGCAAATCTGATCGCGGTCGATGCCGATGGCCTCCAGCAGGCCGTCCAGGGACTGGTAGCCCAGGGAGTCGAAGCCCAGCGTCTTGCAGATGCTCTGGAGCATACAGGCCCCCCTCTGCGTGGAGGCGTCGGCGTATTCGTCCAGGTGCTCCTGCCCTTCGTCCCCCTCCAGCTCCTGCACCGTTTTTCGGGCCAGCAGCTCCATATCGGAGTTGCTGCGGGAGAAGTTCAGAAACTTGCAGCCGTACATGATGGGGGGACAGGCGGAGCGCATGTGGACCTCGGCGGCTCCGGACTCGTAGAGAAATTCCACCGTCTCCCGAAGCTGTGTGCCCCGGACGATGGAGTCGTCCACAAAGAGGAGCTTTTTACCCTCAATGAGCTCAGGAACGGGGATCTGCTTCATTTTGGCCACCTGGTTGCGCACGTCCTGGTTGACGGGCATGAAGGACCGGGGCCAGGTGGGGGTGTATTTGACGAAGGGGCGGGCGAAGGGCTTGCCGCTGCGGTTGGCAAAGCCGATGGCGTGGGGGACGCCGGAGTCGGGGACGCCGGCCACGTAGTCCACTTTGGGCAAGCGGCCCTGCTGCACCTCGTCCCGGGCCATGATCTCGCCGTTGCGGTAGCGCATGACCTCCACGTTGACCCCCTCGTAGTTGGAGTTGGGGTAGCCGTAATAGGTCCAGAGGAAGGCGCAGATCTTCATCTGCGTTCCGGCGGGGGAGAGGGTCTCCCACCCCTCGGCGGTGACCCGGACGATCTCCTGCGGACCCAGCTCATAGGCGTCCTCATAGCCCAGCTTGTGATAGGCAAAGGATTCGAAGGAGACGCAACAGCCGTCCTCGTTTTTGCCGATGAGCACCGGCAGGCGGCCCAGGCGGTCCCGGGCGCACAGGATGCCGTCCCGGGTCAGGATGAGGATGGTGGCCGAGCCGTCGATCGCCTCTTGGGCGTGGCGGATGCCGGAGATCAGGTCGTCCTTCTGATTGATGAGGGCGGCGGTGAGCTCGGTAGCGTTGACCTTTCCCGAGCTCATGGCCATGAACTGGTGGCCGTGGTCGGAGAAATAGGTTTCCACCAGCCTGTCGGCATTGTTGATGATGCCCACGGTAGTGATGGCGTAAAGGCCCAGGTGGGAGCGCACCAGCAGAGGCTGGGGGTCGGTGTCGCTGATACAGCCGATGCCGGACCGGCCGTGGAAATCGGCCAGGTCCTTTTCGAACTTGGTGCGGAAAGGGGTGTTCTCAATGTTGTGGATCTGCCGCTGGAAGCCGTCGCGCTCATCGTAGATGGTCATTCCGCCCCGGCGGGTGCCCAGGTGGGAGTGGTAATCCACGCCGAAGAAAAGGTCCAGCACGCAGTCCCGCTTGGAGACCGCGCCAAAAAAGCCCCCCATGGATCACCGATCCCCCATCAGGCGGCGCATGACCTCCTCATAGGCCTCCTCGGCGCCGCCCAGATCCCGGCGGAAACGGTCCTTGTCCAGCTTCTCGTGGGTGGTCTCGTCCCACAGACGGCAGGTATCGGGAGAGATCTCGTCAGCCAGCACGATGGCGCCGTCGCTGGTTTTGCCGAACTCCAGCTTGAAGTCCACCAGGTCGATGCCGATCTCCTTCATGAAGCCCTTGAGCAGATCGTTGACCATGAAGGCGTACTTTTTGATGAGGCCGATCTCCTGCTGGGTGGCCAGCTTGAGGGCCAGGGCATGATAGGTGTTGAGCAGGGGGTCGCCCAGGTCGTCGTTCTTATAGGAGAACTCGATGGTGGGCTCGTCGAACACGATGCCCTCCTCCACGCCGTAGCGCTTGGCGAAGGAGCCGGCGGAGATATTGCGGATGATGACCTCCAGAGGTACGATGGAGACCTTCTTCACGGCAGTCTCCCGGTCGGACAGCTCTTCCACATAGTGGGTGGGTACGCCCTGTGCCTCCAGCCGGCGCATGAGATTGTTGGTCATGCGGTTATTGATGGCGCCCTTGCCGGTGATGGTACCCTTCTTGAGGCCATTGAAGGCGGTGGCGTCGTCCTTATAGGAGACGATGACCACTTCGGGGTCGCCGGTGGCGAACACTTTCTTTGCCTTTCCCTCGTAGAGCTGCTCCTTCTTCTCGTAAGCCATCTTAAAACTCCTCCATCTGCATGTTTTGATCTTTTTGGGAAACTTCATCGGCCATCTGGGCCTTGAAAGCGGTGAGCTTATTGACCAGCGCCTCGTCCGAGAGGGCCAGCATCTGGGCGGCCAGGATGGCGGCATTGTCGGCGCCGTCCACGGCCACGCAGGCCACGGGGATGCCCTTGGGCATCTGGACCATGGAAAGCAGGGAATCCAGACCCCCCATCATCGAGGTCTGGATGGGTACGCCGATCACAGGCAGGGTGGTGTAGGCGGCGATGACGCCGGCCAGATGGGCGGCCTTGCCGGCGGCGGCGATGACGGCCCCGAAACCGTTTGCCCGGGCGGCAGAGGCGAACTGCTCCGCAGCGGCGGGGGTGCGGTGGGCGGAGATAACCCGGACCTCCACAGGGATTTCAAAGGACTTGAGGCGCTGGATGCAGGGCTTCATGACCTCCAGATCACTGTCAGAGCCCATGACTACGGCAACTTTTTTACGCATGCTGTTTCCCTCCTAAAAAACAAAACAAAGCAGGCCATCCGCAAAAACAGATGACCTGCCGATCGGTTACCGATTGAAATTGGACGCATTGAGGCCCTTGCAAACGCCCTGACCATTCCCGTGGGAGATGTACAGAAAAAGCACCATTTCCGCACTCCTTCGTCCGTATTCGAACAAAATTTTATCCCATTTTACACGGGTTTACAAGGGCGGAAAATCAATTTCGTAGGCTTACACAACATCCCCTGCGATTCGGAATCCCGCCTTGGCGATTCTTGCCGTTGAACCGTCAGTACAGGCCGATGCCGCTGAGGATGCGCTGAATTTCGGACGCCCGGCGGGACCAGGCGGCGGCGGAACCGTAGTCTCTCCGGCGGGGGGAGACCCAGGTGGGGTCCTCGGCCAGCGCGCTTTCGCACATGCGGTCATACTCCTCCAGGGAGTGGGCGCCATAGATGACATCGGGGAACTCCTCCACCTGCTCGGGCAGGAGCATGGTGACGATGGGCTTGCCGGTGGAGAGATATTCGTAGATACGCCGGGGAATGACGTCGCTGTCCAGCCGGTCCCGGCGCTGGAGGTCCAGGCAGACGTCAAAGCGGCCCAGATAGTCGGGGACCTCCACCATGGGCCGGGGGCCCAGCAGATGGACGTTGGGCAGCTCGCGCAGGTAGGTCAGTCGGGGATTGTCGCTCACCGGACCCACGAGCACGAACTGCCAGCGGGAGTGGCCCTTGGCGGCGTACTCCACGGGGGCCAGGTCCAGGGCGGCGTCCACCGCACCCACCCAGCCCAGCACCGGGCCGGACAGGCCGGACAGCTCCGGGGGAGTATCCAGGTCCGTCCGGCAGAACATGGGGAAATTCACTCCGTTGGGGATGAGGGCGATGTTGGCGTTGCAGGGGGAGAGCCGGTCCCGCAGGTAGGGGGAGGCGGCAAAGACCACGTCGGCCGCCGCCGACAGATCGCCCTCCCAGTGGAGAGGCAGATGAGACCAGTCCCGACCACAGTCGTAAATCAGGCCCTGATAGGCCAGGTAGTCCAGCAGATGGACCTGGGCGGGGGAGGTGGTCCACAGCACGGCGTCCCGGAAGCTGTGGCGACTCATGGCCCGGAGCACCTGGCTGGCCTGCCGCCGCCAGGCCCGGCGAAACAGCAGGGAGGCCCGCTCCGGCACCGCGGGGGCGGGGGGCAGCGTGTAAAGGAATACGCCCGGCCGGACCTGCCTGCCCTGCTTGCGTTCCTTGGGGCCGGCGGGCTCAAAGAAGAGGACCTGGGCGCGCTTCAGCCGTGTGACGAGCTGCTGGGTGCGGGTGGGGATGGCCTGCCAGGGCTCGTGGGAGAGGACAACGTATTGTTTCAAAGGGAGGACCTCCGTGGATATCAGGGTTTCGGCGGGGCGAGACCCAGCAGCTTGGCCGCCGTCTCGCTGTTGCGGCGCTCGACCTGGCGCAGGCGCTCCACGCCGCCGGAGAGGAACTGGACATCTCCGATGCGCCGTACGGCGGCGTCAATCTGGCCGGTGAGGCGCTCGTAGGTGAGCTCGCCCAGGTCGGTGAACAGATCCTGGCCGATGTAGGACAAAAAGGAGCTGATCTTCTGGTCGTAGACCACGCCCACCAGCGGGACGCCCTGTCCGGCGGAAAAGACCAGGGCGTGCAGGCGCATGGAGACCACCACCTGCATCCGGGCGAAAAGGCCGATGGTGTGGTCGGAAGCTCCGGTGTCCTCGACGATGTGGTGGGGGGCCTTCATATAGGCGGCCGCCTTCCGGGAAGCCTCCACATCCAGCCGCTTTTCGATGGGCAGAAAGACCGGAGTCAGACCGTATGTTTCCCAGGCGTAGTCCGCCGCCCGCCCGAAGAGTTCGGCCTTCTCCTCAAAGCCGGGCCAGGGGCGGAGGGTAAAGCCGATATACCGGCCGTGAGGGTCCAGACCCTGGCTCTCCAGCATCCCGTCAATGATCTCGGAGGCGGCGGCGGGCAAAATGACAGTAGGGTCGGCGGAGAGGACGATCTCGGGCCGGGTCACCCCCATGTCCTCCAGCTCGGAAAGGGAATGGGTGTCCCGCAGGGTGATGGCATCCACGCTTTTCTGGAGCACCCGGGAGGCCCGCTTCCGGTTGGCGGGGTGGTGAATGGGGCCGATGCCGCAGCCGTACATGAGGACCTGGTTGCCCAGGCGCTTGGCGGCTGAGATGGTAAAAAGATAGAACCACAGGGAGCGGTGGCTGGTGACGTCCTGCATCAGGGAGCCGCCGCCGTTGATATACAGACGGGTGCGGGCCATGCGCCAGAGGAATTTGGGGACCCCGAAGGTGTAGATGGAGTTGACCCGGTATTTCAGCCGGGTGTCCTGGGGACTGCGGGAGAGAACCCACACGGGCAGATCGGGGTCCAGGTGCCGCAGCTCAGCCACGATGGCCTCCAGAATGGCGTCGTCGCCGGCGTTGCCGCGGCCATAGGCCCCGCAGACCAGGGCGCCGTCCCGGCTGTGATGGGGCCGCTGCTGGCGGCGCAGGATGATCTCGTAGATGTCGAGCTGACGGCGGACGGTGGACTCCAGAGCGTATTCCTCCACGGCCTTCTGGTGCAGGCGCTGGCCCAGATGGTGGCGCAGAGTGGCGTCCCGGGCCAGGGCGATGAGGTGCCGGGCCAGCTCGTCGGCATCGCCGGGGGAGAAGAGCAGCCCGTTGACCCCGTGGTCAATGAGGTAGGGCACACCTCCCACCCGGGAGCTGATGGTTGGCAGGGAGGCCCGGGCCCCTTCGGTGAGGGCGTAGGGAAAGGTCTCGGACAGCGAGGTGAGAGTATTGATGTCCAGGGACTGATAGAAGGTGTTGGTGTCGGTGACCCAGCCGGCGAAGCAGACCTGCCCGGCCACGCCCAGCTCGGCGGCCAGCCCCTTGAGCATATCCAGCTGTTCGCCGTCCCCGGCGATGAGCAGCCGGAGCTGGGGACAGGCTGCATGGGCCTTGGCAAAGCCGCGGATCAGGGTGGCGATATCTTTGACCGGGTTGAGGCGGGCGGCGATGCCCGCCACCACGGAGGTCTCGTCAACCTCCAGGCCCACGGACCGGAGATAGGCCATACGGTCCAGGGCGGGGGGCGGCAGGGTGAAGTCGATGCCGTTGTAGATGGGGAAGAGCTTGTCCGGGTCAAAGCCCCGGGAGATGAGCAGATCCACCATGGCGTCGGAGACGCCGATGCGGTAATCCAGCCGCCGCAGTGCGAGGGTATTGATGGTGCCGTAGGTGATGCGGGAGAAGGGGCGGCCCAGATAATCCAGGCGGTAGTCGGAGTGGACGGTGGTGACTACAGGCAGGCCGGTGGATTTACGCAGAAAGGCGCCCATCATATTCCCGCGGGCGCCGTGACAGTGGATGAGATCGTAGCCACCCTCCCGGATTTTCTGCTTGAGCAGGCGGAGGGTGCGGAGCACGTTGCGGTCGGAATAGACCTGAGTGGAGATGCCCAGCTCCCGCGCCTCCTGGGCGAAGGGCCCCTCCATGAAGCAGACCATGTCCACCTCGATGGTCCTGGACAGGTTCTGGAGCAGGGAGAGCACATGGGTTTTGGCGCCGCCGCTGTCGCCGCCGCTGATGAGATGAATGACTTTCATGCCGAGGGCCTCCAAAAAGTACTTGTAACGCAGACAAAAATATTATACAATAGTTCGGTAAGACGGTCAAATAAAAAGAGGACAACGTCCCTTCGCAGAAAAACAAACGGAGGTATCCCATGAAAGTCGTGGATGAAAAGGGAAAAATTTTTGGCAGGCTGAACATCATTGATCTGCTGGTCGTGCTTCTGCTCATCGCCGCGGTGGCGCTGGTGGGCTATAAGGCCACCCACCGGGCCGAGAATGCCGGCGGCGGCACCACGGTGCTTACCTACACCGTGGAGTGCGACGCCATCAAGCCGGAGGTCTACGAGAGCGTGAAGGCATTTGTGGAGGCGTCCGAGGAGGGCGACCAGTTGATGGCCAACGGCGAGATGGTGACCGCCTGGGTCACCGACGTTACCGCCACGCCCCACGAGGCCAATGCCACCCTGAGCGCCAACAACGACGGCAGTCTGGTCCTGCCTGTGGACCCGGATACCGTGGATCTGGTGTTCACCATCAAGGCCCATGTGGCCAACACCGTTACCAACGAGGTGGGCTCGCAGGAGGTCCGGGTGGGCAAGCGCCACATCGTCAAGACCACGCATTTTGAGGTGATTGACGGCATCATTCTCACCTGCGGCTGGGAGACCCAGGAGGGGTGAGCCTGCGGACCCGGGTATCTGGAACATTCCATACGAAGGGCGGGGGCACATGGCTGGCCCCCGCTCTGTTTTCTCTGGAGGCATAGGATGCTGGAGTATATTCAGGCCTTGGACGGGGCCGTTTTGCTGTGGATACAGGAAGTCCTGCGCCTGCCCGTACTCGACGGGTTTATGACGCTGTTTACCCAACTGGGCAACGCCGGGCTGGTCTGGGTGGGGATCTCTCTGGCCCTGCTGTTGGTCCCGCGGACCAGACGCATGGGCTTTTGGGCTCTGGTGGCGCTGCTGCTGGGTCTGCTGTGCACGAACGTGGTCCTCAAGCACCTGGTGGGCCGGACCCGGCCCTGGCTGGTGGTGGAGGGGCTCACCCATCTGGTGGTAGAGAACGACCCGCTCTCCTTTCCCTCGGGACACACCTGCGCCGCCTTCGCGGCGGGGTCGGTGTGGGCGCGGTTTGTGGAGCGGCGCTGGCTCAAGGCCCTGTGCATCCTTCAGGCTGTGCTGATGGCCTTTTCCCGCCTGTATGTGGGGGTGCACTTTCCCACTGACGTGCTGGCGGGCTGTGCCGTAGGCCTGTTCTGCGGCTGGCTGGCCTGGCGGCTGTACGGCAAGTGGGAGGCGGGACGGACATGAAGGGACCCATCCTCATTCAGGGGGCCATGGATGTGGAGACCGACTGGCTGGTTTCCCGGCTGGAAGCGCGGGAGGAGACGGTGACAGGCGGCTTTCGCTTCTGGCGGGGCCGCTGCGGAGCCCTGGATCTGGTGGTGAGCCGGACGGAGATCGGCACCATTCGGTGTGCCGCCGCCACCGCCCTGGGCGTCACGGCCTTTCGTCCCCGGGCTGTGATCAATCAGGGCGTTGCCGGCTCCCACCGGGAGGACCTGCACGTAGGAGACCTGGTAGTGGGGCGGAGCTGCATCCATATCCACGATCTCAAGACGCAGATGCGGAACAGGGGGGAGGGCTCGGCGCCCTTCGACTGGGAATTTCACCTCCACGACGACGGGCAGCGGATATTCCCGGTGTATGAAGCGGACCCGGCTTGGGCGGCGCTGTTTGAAAAAGCCCCCTGGCAGGGGACGAGAGTTTCGGGGCGATTGGGCAGCGGCGACGTATTCAACCGGGAGATCGACCGCATCCTGTGGCTCCGGCAGCGGGCGGGGGAGTGCTGTGAGGATATGGAGAGCGCGGCGGCCTATGAGGTGTGCGCCCGCTTCGGCGT
>OLSB01003707.1_pt1 | contig 10778 bp, 9 predicted proteins | sample 1672071 | NCBI WGS metagenome assembly OLSB01 (sample SAMEA3136642, study PRJEB25190) | human gut metagenome | biome: human gut; feature: human-associated habitat; material: faeces | place: Austria | collected 2013
AGCATCTTGCCCCACAGCGGCAAGATCGCCTGATGGCGGCGGTCGCGGCCTTCCTTGGCGGAGCCGCCTGCGGAATCACCCTCGACGAGGTAGATCTCGGCCTGCTCCGGATCTTTGACGGAGCAGTCGGCGAGCTTGCCCGGCAGGCTCGACACCTCGAGGGCGTTCTTGCGGCGCGTGAGCTCGCGTGCCTTGCGGGCGGCTTCGCGCGCACGGGAGGCCATGATGGCCTTCTCGATGATGCGCTTCGTGATGGCCGGGTTCTCGTCGAAGTACTCGGAGAGGCCCTCCGTGACGATAGAGTCGACGATGCCGCGGACCTCGGAATTGCCGAGCTTCGTCTTCGTCTGTCCCTCAAACTGCGGCTCGCGGATCTTGAGGCTGATGACACAGGTCAGGCCCTCGCGCACATCGTCGCCCGAGAGGTTGGAGTCCTTGTCCTTGAGGATGCCCTGCTTGCGCGCGAAGTCATTGGCTGCGCGCGTCAGCGCGAGCTTGAAGCCGGCGAGGTGCGTGCCGCCCTCTTCCGTGTTGATGTTGTTGACGAAGGAGTAGATGTTCTCCTGGTAACTGTCGTTGTACTGCATGGCGATCTCGACGACAGTCGCGTCCTTGACGCCGTTGAAGTAGATGGGCTCGGGGTTCAGCACTTCTTTCTTGCGGTTGAGGTGCTCGACGAACGAGCTGATGCCGCCCTCGAAGTGGAACGACTCACTGCGGACAGGCTCGACGCGCTCGTCGTGCAGGCCGATCGTGATGCCGTGGTTGAGGAAGGAGAGCTCGCGCAGGCGATGGCGCAGCGTCTCGTAGCTGTACGTCGTGACCGAGAAGATCTCCGGGTCCGGCACGAAGTGGACGCGCGTCCCCGTCTCTGCCGTCGTGCCGACGACTGTCAGCGGCTTCGTCGTCACGCCGCGCTTGAAGGCGATCTCGTAGATCTTGCCGTCGCGCTTGACCTGGACTTCCATGCTCGTCGACAGGGCGTTGACGACGGAAACGCCGACGCCGTGCAGGCCGCCCGACACCTTGTAGCCGTCGCCGCCGAACTTGCCGCCCGCGTGCAGGACGGTCAGGACGACCTCGACGGCCGGCTTGCCGCTCTCGTGCATGTCGACCGGGATACCGCGGCCGTTGTCGACGACCGTGATGCTATTGTCCTTGTGGATCGTCACGTCGATGTGGTCGCAGTAGCCGGCGAGCGCCTCATCGATGGAGTTGTCGACGACCTCGTAGACGAGATGGTGCAGGCCGCGCTCGCTCGTGCTGCCGATGTACATGCCCGGGCGCATGCGGACGGCCTCGAGCCCCTCGAGGATCTGGATCTGCTCGGCGCCGTAGTCGGCCTCGACAGCCGTGACTTCGGCGCTCGACTCATCCGTGTGGATCTCGACGCCCGTCGTGTCGAGGTCCTTATCCGTGAGGTCCTCGGCCTCCTGCTGCGGCGCAGGAGCAGCCTCCGGCTGGTCATCCGGCGTCAAAGTCAGGTCGATGGATTTCTTATCGTTATCGTTTGCCATAAAAACTCTTTGCTCCCTTTTAGTCGTTACTTACCCATATCGTAAATCGCGCGCGTGCGGTTCTTGAGGGCGAGTGTGGAGATACCGGACAGGTAGATCCTGTCCTTCGTGATGACGATGGACTTGACGAGGTCCATCGAAGCCGTCGTCCGCCACACCTTCCCCTCGGCTTTGCACCGCGCGAAGTAGCGCTTGTTGTCTGGATTATCCTTGACGAAGAATCCCACGTAGTCGTAGATCGCGATGATGTCGCGCGTGCGCACGGAGACATCATTGCCGAGATGCAGGAACATGCTGCCTCATCCTTTCTCTTCGCTTGCACCGCTGCTCTTGGGGTGGCCTTCCTGATGGCCCTTGCCGTACTGGCGCTTCGCGGCGCGGCGCAGCGGAATGGCCTCGTAGCGCTTCGGCGGCGTGTAGCCGGGCGGCCAGTACATGCTGAAGCGCAGCTCGTAGAGGGCCCGCTTGACAGCCTCGTCGGTCAGCTTGTCGGGCGGCAGGCAGCGGTAGAGCATGACGAGTGTCTTGGCCTCCATGCTCGTGCGGTCGTTGGCCGCGACCTTCGAGGCCATGAGCTGGACGAGGGCGGCGCGCTGCTCGTTGAGGAGCTGCGGCGTGCACTCAGGCACGTACTCGCAGACCTCCCTGCAGCGCGCCCACGGGATGTCCCGCAGGACGGCGCGAACCCGCGCGCGTATATCTTCCCCTGCCTGCCTGCGGCAATGGCTGCAGGCGGCGGCCTGAGGCGGTCTGAGACGGCCGCAGGTGGGACAGGGCTTCCAGCCGCGCGCGAGGCGCAGCTTGTCGAGCTGGCGGTCTTTGCGGTAGAGCTGCCGGACCTTGAGGGCGATGTCCTCGTCCTCTGTGCCCGAGCCGATCTTCTCGGCGGCCGCTAGGTCGTCCGGCGTGAGCACCATCTTGGCCCGCTCGCGGCCGACATTGACCTCTGGCACTTCCTTCTCTGCTCTTTCCTCGTCGGCCCGCTGCGGAGCCCAGTCTTCCTCGCGCCAGGAGCGGCTGAACCGGATTTCCTTGACCATCTCGCCGCCCGCGTAGTTGTTGACCTGCTGGATGATGCGCGGCATCTGGTAGCGCGTCTCGTTGCTCCAGGCGGCATTGCGGCAGTAGACGTAGAGTGAGCCGCGCTCGATGCGCACGGCCTTGACGTTCTCTGCGTATGCCTCGCCGACAATGTCGGCCCAGTGCCAGAGCACCCAGTGCTGGTAGAACTCGCGCTCCTGCTTTGAGCCGAGCTCGTGCAGGGCCTTCGGGATGATGCTGACCACCTTCTCGAGGCCCGGTGTGCGCTTCGCCATGCTGCCACCTCCGTCTTGTCTCCTGACTCCAACATCCTGTCAGATCGTCAAGTCGATATCTGACCGCTGCGAACATGGTAGTACTGCCCCATGCCCTCTGCCGGGAAATAGGCGGCATCCGTCGCCGTGATGAGCGTCTGGATGCGCTCGCGCCGGATGAAGTGCAGGAGCTGCTGGCGCCGCTTGACGTCGAGCTCGCTCATGACATCGTCGAGCAGCAGGATGGGGTACTCGCCCGTCTCGGAGCGCAGGAACTCGAGCTCGGCGAGCTTCAGCGAGAGCACGCCGGTGCGCTGCTGTCCCTGCGAGCCGAAGGTGCGCAGGTTGATGCCGTTGACCGTCAGCACGATGTCATCGTGGTGGGGACCGTAGCTCGTCGAACCGCGCAGGATGTCCGTCTCCTGCGATTTCCTCAGCATTTCATTATACCATGAAGCAAAGGGCTTTGTCATGTCCTCGCCGCCGTGTATCTCGTAGCTGACGGTCAGGTTCTCCTGATCGCTCGAGATGCGGCGCTGCATGAGATTGGCGAGCATATTGAGCTTGCGCACGGCCTCGAGGCGCTTGCGGACGATCTTCTCGGCGCTCGTGACGAGCTGCTCATCCCAGAGCGGCAGCATCGAGGTGTCGGCGCGGCGCTCGCGGATGCGCTTGAGGAGCGTGTTGCGCTGGCTGATGATGCGGTTGAACTCGATGAGCTCGTGGTAGTAGGCAGGGCTCGCCTGCGAGATCTCGCCGTCTAAAAAGCGCCGGCGTCCGGCCGGCGCTCCCTTGATGAGGAACAGATCCTCTGGCGAGAACAGTACAGTGTTGATGCTGCCGATGAGCTCCTTGAGGCGGATGGGATGGCCGTTCAGGAGGATGCGGCGGCGCTTCGCCCGGCTGAATTGGAACTCGAGGTGATTGGCCACACCGCGCCGGTCGAAGTCGAGGATGATGCAGCCCTCGGCAGCATCCCAGCGGATGAGCTCGGCATCGAGATGGGTCCGGTGCGAATGGCCGAGCGAGGCATAGTAGATGGCCTCGATGACATTCGTCTTCCCCTGGGCATTCGGCCCGAGAAAGATGTTGATGCCCGGTTGCAAGGCGAGCTCGAGCTCATAATAGTTCCGATAATTTCTCAGCTTTAAAGAACGAACATGCATTCCTATTTCAGCCTTTCTCGTGAACCTCATGGACGACTTTCCAGGCGCCAAGTCCTTCGACCTCTACGACATCGCCATCGTGGAGCTTGCGGCGGCGTGCCGACTCGACTTCGCCGTTGCGCTTGATGCGGCGCTCTGCGATCAGGGCCTTCGTCTCGCCGCAGGATGCGAGCACGCCAGCCCACTTGAGGAACTGGTCGAGCTGGATCGTTTCCGTGTCGATCTTGACTTCTTCGATGTTCATGGTAAATCCTCTTTCTGCTTTCTGCGTAAAAATGTGTCTCAATGATTCGTGCGTACCGGCGTGACGATGTAGACAAAGCTGTCGTCGTCCTCTTCCTGGATGGAAGCAGGGGAGAGTGGCTGGTTGAGGCCGATGCGGCAGGTCTTGCTGTCGATGTTCTTGAGGACGTCGATGATGTACTGCGCGTTGAAGGCGATGGCGATGTCCGGGCCGTCGATCTCAGCGGGGATGTACTCCTCGGCGTTGCCGATCTCCGGGTTGTTCGAGGTGATGTGGATCTGGTCGCCGGCAAACTCGAGCTTGATGGTGTTGTAGACACCGGCTCTCGCGATAAGGGAGATGCGGTCGACAGCAGCGGCGAAAGAAGCGGTGTCCGTCTTGACGTGCGTCGCGAACTCCGGCGGGATGACGCCGCGGTAGTTCGGGAACTGGCCCTCGATGAGGCGCGAGGTCATGTAGAGATTGTCGAACGAGAAGCTGATCTGGTTGTAGGAGCAGGAGATCTTGACATCTGTCGGGATATCCGAGGACATGTTGTGCAGGAGTTCCTGCAGGATGCGCGAGGGGATGATGACCTTGATGTTGCCGATGCTCTGGTCAAATGTCTCGGACTTGACAGAGAGGCGATGTGTGTTCGTGGCGGCCATCGTGACCTTGTTTTCGGTGACCTCTAAGGAACAGCCCGTGAAGACAGGTCTTGCTTCATCGTTGCTGCAGGCGAAAACGGTCTTCTTGATGAGGTCGCGCAGGATATTGTCCTTGATGGCAAAATCGAGATTTCCCTTGAGTGGCTGGATGGTCGGGAACTCGGCTGCGTTCATGGAGAGCAGGGTGAACTTGGCCATGGCCGATTCGATGTGGACGATCTTCTCATCTGCTGTGCAGGCAAGCTTGACGTTTTCCCCAGGCAGCTTGCGGACAACTTCCTGGAAATATCGGCCACCTACGGTCAGTTCGCCCGGTTCCTCGATGTCTGCTTCAATGCGGGCAACGAGGCCAATCTCATAATTTGTTGCCTGGAGCTCCAAGGTCGTGCCTTCGGCTCTCAGGTAAATACCGGAAAGGATGGGGGTCTGTGGTTTGGTGGCTACCGCGCGTGCGACGATCTGCAGGGCGTTGGTGAGCTCGTTCTTATTGCATGTGATTTTCATACTTTGGGGCCTTCTCTCTTTTTTTTATGATAACTAAAATATTTATATAAATAGCCGACGTAGTAGTAGGCCGTGTGGAAAAGTGGATAAGTCGTCTGAGGTGTTGCTGTTCATCACAGTTTGCTGTGGGTAACTTGTTCATAACAATAGGGGAGGTTATCCACAGTATCCACGGTGATAAACTCCCCTATCGGTTATCCACAATCCATCGACAGGAAATCCAGAGGCTTCTCCACAGGGTTATCCACGGCGGTCTGTGGGGGATTTACATCTTCTGGATGCTCTCGATGAGGTCTTTGATGATCTTATGAAGCTTGGCGTTCTCCTCACGCTCTTTGGCGATCTTGTCATAGGCGTGCAGGACGGTCGTATGGTCGCGGCCACCGAAGAAGTTGCCAATCTGCGGCAGCGAGGTGTCGGTGAGCTCGCGGCAGAGGTACATGGCGATCTGCCGCGGGAACGCGATGCTGCGCGTGCGTTTCTTGGAATGGAGGTCCTCGATGCGGATCTTGAAGTAGGCGGCGACAATCTCCTGGATGACCTCGAGCGTGACTTCTTTCTTATGATTGTTCGGGAAGACGTCCTTGAGGGCCTCGGCGACGACGTCGGTCGTGACGGGTTTGTTGATGAGGGAGGCGTAGGCGACGACGCGCGTCAGGGCTCCCTCGAGCTCACGGATGTTGCTGTCGATGCGGTTGGCGATGAACATCAGGACGTCGTTCGGCACGTCGACGTGGTCGAGCAGCGCCTTGTTCTTGAGGATCGCGATGCGCGTCTCGAGGTCCGGTGCCTGGATGTCGGTGATCAGACCGCCCTCGAAGCGCGAGCGCAGGCGGTCTTCGAGCTTCTGGACTTCGCGCGGCGGGCGGTCGGACGACAGGATGATCTGCTTGTCGGCGACGTGCAGGGCGTTGAAGGTGTTGAAGAACTCTTCCTGCGTGCTCTGCTTGCCGGAGAGGAACTGGATATCGTCGACCATCAGGACGTCGATGGTCCGGTACTTCTGGCGGAAGAGCTCGGCCTTGCCTTCCTGGATGGCGCGGATGATCTCGTTGGTGAACTGTTCACTCGAGACGTAGAGCACGCGCATCTCGGGGTGGTTCTGCAGCACGCGGTTGCCGATGGCGTGCATGAGGTGGGTCTTGCCGAGGCCGACGCCGCCGTACATGAAGAACGGGTTGTAGACCTTGCCCGGCGATTCGGCGACGGCCATGGCCGCCGCATGGGCAAAGCGGTTCGAACTGCCGGTCACGAAGGTCTCGAAGGTGTACTTCGGGTTCAGTGACGAGCGGTCGCCCGGTGCGACGATGTGCATGTCGCCGTTGTCAACGGGCGCGGGCGGCTGCTCCTGGAAGAGCGTTCCCTGATTGGGGTCTTCCTTCTTGCGGCTGCTGTGGCTGGACGATGACGTGTCCTTGGCCTCGCTAGTGGTTGCCGCGGCTTTCTCTGGCGGTGCGGGCTCTGGCTCTGCTTCGGGCATGATCTGAAAGCTCACTTTGTGCTTGCTGCCGAGCACGGCGCTGACCGCATCCTCGACGATCGTGAGGTAATGGCTGGTGATCCAGTCCTTGACGAGGTCGTTCTGCACGCTGAGGACTAGTCCAGCCTCGGTCAGGGAGATGGGCTTGACCGAGTTGAACCACTTGAAGGCTGACTCGGCGAGCGTTTCCTTCATCTTGGTGAGGATCTGCTCCCAGACAGCCTGCAGCTGTGTCTGCTCCATGAAAAAAATCCTTTCCTGCTATTAGAATATGTAGAAACTTTTTCCACAGGTGCATAATGTTATCCACATTTTTATCCACAGCTGTGGATAAGTATAGTCGTTCCTTGGGTATAGTGGCGGGAAATGTGGATGATATCTTACGTTTACGAGCCTTGCCTCGCAGGGCACCAATGGGGTTTTCCGCACAATAATCAACAATATCTTATCAAAACTAGCGTGACTTATCAACAGTTTTTCTGTGTGCAAGTGGCCATAAGCCTGAAAATATCCACAGTCTAACGGGAAAAAGACAAGGGAAAATCCTTGACAGGCCGCGAGTCGGTAGTCTATAATTTGACATAGTTAAAATCTGATACTATGCTTCTATACAGCCAATTAGTCTCAGACACAAATCCAGAAGGAGGTGTTACACACATGAAACAGACTTTCCAGCCGAACAACCATTGGAGAAAGAAGACCCATGGCTTCCGTGAGCGCATGAAGACGAAGGGCGGCCGTCTCGTTCTGAAGAGAAGACGCCAGCGCGGTAGAAAGAAGCTTTCGGCATAAATCGGATGAGGTCACTTCGGTGGCCTTTTTTGCTTATCTTTTACCGTTTTTACTACTGATTGGATTTTGGGGAAATGCGAATGCTTACCTTACCGAGAAGACGGATCATCAAGCGCCGTAGTGATTTCCAACGTGTCTACCGCAGTGGCCGTTCCTTTGCGAACCGCTACTTCGTGCTGTATGTATTCCCGTCGGACGGGGTGCGCGGGCGCGTCGGCTTTGCCGCCGGCAAGAAGCTCGGCTGTGCCGTCACGCGCAACCGCGTCAAGCGCCTGCTGCGCGAGACGTACCGGCTGAACCAGGACCGCGTCCGCGAGGATGCAGCTCTCTTGCTCGTCGGCCGCAAGCCCATCGTCGATGTCAAGTGCCCTGTTGTCGAGCGGGCTTTCCTGCAGCTCGGCCAGCAGGCGGGCATCTTCAAGGGCTCGAAGAAGGACCTGCGCGCCTTTCACGGGCCGAGGCATGCGGCGCCCCGCAAGGCGTCGTCTGGGAAATCGACTGCAAGGCAAAAGAGGTCCTGAGCTTGAAGACACTGTTTCTTCTGTTGGTGCGGTTCTATCGCGGATTCATTTCGCCGATGTTCCCGCCTTCCTGCCGCTATGTCCCGACGTGTTCTGAATATGCGCTCGAGGCCATCGAGCGTTACGGAGCCCGGCGTGGGGGCTGGCTGGCCCTCAAGCGCATCCTGCGCTGCCACCCGTTCCACAAGGGCGGCTATGATCCCGTGCCGTGAGGCCGGGCGTATGTGATACTGTTATTTTTGTGAAGATTAGGATGTGATATATTGGGTTTCTTTGGAACGATATTCGAACCGATCGAGAATCTCCTGCACGTTGTGCTGCAGGCACTCTATAATGTGACGGACCTTGCAGGCTTCGGCAGCTACGGCGTGGCCATCATCCTGCTGACGATCCTCATCAAGATGCTGCTCTACCCGCTGACGGTCAAGCAGGTCAAGTCGATGAAGGCCATGCAGGAGCTCTCTCCGAAGATGAAGAAGATCCAGGAGAAGTACAAGGACAATCCGCAGGTCATGCAGCAGAAGGTCGGCGCGCTCTACAAGGAGGCCGGCGTCAACCCGCTGGCTGGCTGCCTGCCGCTGCTCATCCAGATGCCGATCCTCATGGGCATGTACTACGCGCTCTACAATTTCACGTATCCGACGCCGGAGTCGGCTGCCTTCCTCTGGCTGCCGAACATGTCGGATCCTGATCCGTACTACATCCTGCCGGTCCTCTCGGCTCTGACGACGTTCCTGCAGCAGAAGCAGACGACGACGGAGATGAACCAGCAGATGAAGATCATGATGACGGTCATGCCGCTCTTCATCGGTTGGATCAGCTTGAACTTCCCGTCCGGTCTCGTTCTCTACTGGGTCACGATGAACATCGTCCAGATCACGCAGCAGTGGTGGATGTACCGCAACGACGACAAGAAAAAGGAGGCTGCCTGATATGGCAGAAACCATGGAATGGACCGGCCGGACGGTCGAGGCGGCGCTTGACGCGGCTGCCTCGGACCTCGGCTGTGCGCCCGCGAGCCTGGAGTACACAGTGCTCGAGCAGCCTTCGCGCGGCTTCCTCGGCCTGATCGGCCGCAGGGATGCGCGCATCCGCGTCCGTGAGATCGATACGGGCGCATCGGCAGAACTCGACGCGAAGGACCCCTCTGCCGATATGGCGGAGCTGGAGACGCGCCTCGGAGAAGAGGCCGAAGCGACGGAGACGGCTGCCAAGCCGGGCGTCTCGCTCGCGGAGCAGGAAGAGCGCGCACGCAAGTTCCTCGAGGATGTCTTTGCGGCGATGAAGATTGAGGTCGAGCTGCAGCGCTCGGAGACGGAGGAGGGTGTCCTCTTCCAGATCGAGGGCGAGAGCCTCGGCATCCTCATCGGCAAGCACGGCCAGACGCTCGATGCATTGCAGTACCTGACGAATCTCGCGGCCAACCGCGGCGTTTCGGGCGAGCGCCTGCACGTTCTCCTGGACATCGAGGGCTACCGTGCCCGCCGCGAGGAGACGCTCACGCGCCTCGCGGGCCATCTGGCAGAGAAGGCCTGCCGCATTGGCCAGGAGATCCACCTCGAGCCGATGAACCGCCATGAGCGCAAGATCATCCACATGGCGCTGCAGGACAGCCGCAAGGTATCGACGTACAGCGCCGGCGATGAGCCGCGCCGCTACGTCGTCATCGTGCCGCGTCGCCGCCGTCGGGCGGAAGGCAGCCAGCGCGGCCGGGAAAACGAGTAAGACTGATTCGTTTCCCGGAGGCAGACAGCAAGATAAGAGAGCTGTGAAAGGGCTTTCTCCTTCTGGGAGCAGGCCCTTTTTGATGTATTTGACGGAGTTTTTGACAAGGATTGAGAAAGGAGACCCAGTATGCAGCAGGGAGATACGATCAGTGCAATCGCGACGCCGCAGGGCGAGGGCGGCATCGGCGTCATCCGCATCAGCGGCGAGCATGCCCTGAAGACGGCCGGCAAAGTGTTCCAGGCGAAGAACGGCAAACCGCTCGTCATGGCGGGCAGCCATCGCGCCGTCTACGGCCATATCGTGGATGAGGCGGGCAAGGTCATCGACGAGGCGCTGGCGCTCGTCATGCTAGCGCCGCATTCGTACACGGTGGAGGATGTCGTGGAGCTGCAGTGCCACGGCGGCCTCATGACACTGCGCAAGACGCTGGAGCTCACGTGGAAGGCCGGGGCAAGGCCGGCAGAGCGTGGCGAATTCACGAAGCGCGCCTTCCTCAACGGGCGTCTTGACCTCTCAGAGGCGCAGGCCGTCATGGACATCATCCAGGCGCGCACGGAGACGTCCCTGACGATGGCGGCCGGCCACCTGACAGGCCACTTCTCGAAGGAGATCCAGGCAATGCGCCACGACATCCTCGGCATGATTGCGCATATCGAAGCCGCGATTGACTTCCCCGAGGATGAAGTCGACGATATCCTGACGTACGATATCGAAAAAAATGTGGTTGAGATACGCAACAAAATCGCAAATCTATTGAAGACGGCCCATGCCGGCCGGATTCTCCGCGACGGTCTCTTGACGGCTATCATCGGCAAGCCGAATGTTGGCAAGTCGAGCCTGCTCAATTCCCTGCTCCGCGAGGAGCGGGCCATCGTCACGGATGT
>OLSB01003712.1_pt1 | contig 10769 bp, 8 predicted proteins | sample 1672071 | NCBI WGS metagenome assembly OLSB01 (sample SAMEA3136642, study PRJEB25190) | human gut metagenome | biome: human gut; feature: human-associated habitat; material: faeces | place: Austria | collected 2013
ATCGTTCGCTGTCGGTGCGGTGCTGTCGCTCCACCTTGCCGTTATGCCGCGGCGTTGCTATCTGTATGCGGTGATATTCTATTCCCATTTCCAACAGCGCCTGCTCGAACATCGTCTTGTGCTTTGACTTCGTAACCAGCAGCGCATTGGTGAACTCCGTACCGTTGTCCGTCTGTACCTCTCTTATCGGAAACGGAGCTTTGCGGATCAAATCCTCAAGAAAGCATTTCGCGCTGAAAGTGCTGTGTTCGTCGTACATTTCTCGGTATGTCCAGCGCGTACATTCGTCTACTGCGGTGAATTGATAAGGTTTGACCTGGGAGACATCCGTGGGGCAGATGCCCCCGGTGGCTCCCCTGGCTGTAGAATCGCTACGGTTCCCCCCCACATGCGTGGGGCAGATGTTTTCAAGCTCCTAAACCTAACGTTGAACTCTTCGGTTCACCCCCACATGCGTGGGGCAGATTCAAAGTCAACACCTGCATACGCCGCAGCCATACCGGTTCACCCCCACATGCGTGGGGCAGATGGCATGTACGATGTTCATCAATTCATGCGGGAAATTCGGTTCACCCCCACATGCGTGGGGCAGATGTTTCAAACTCTTTACCGCAGTTGCTACAAACATACGGTTCACCCCCACATGCGTGGGGCAGATGCCATCCGACACCGCTACCTGTGTAAAATATTCAAGGTTCACCCCCACATGCGTGGGGCAGATTTTTCCATTCCGACGCCAAAACCTTCTCCCAAGCCGGTTCACCCCCACATGCGTGGGGCAGATGGCTCAAAATGACCGACGGCGCAGGATACCCGACCGGTTCACCCCCACATGCGTGGGGCAGATGGAACAACATCACGCTTGATTACAGGCGTCAGCTCGGTTCACCCCCACATGCGTGGGGCAGATTGCATAGCAATCACATGATACAGAGCCTTTGAACTCGGTTCACCCCCACATGCGTGGGGCAGATGCGGACAGTTGCTCTCTCCAAGGTTTGGCGATGCGCGGTTCACCCCCACATGCGTGGGGCAGATGCGCACAGTCGCTTTGCAGCGATGGTCATAAGTTCGGTTCACCCCCACATGCGTGGGGCAGATCTATCCTGCACGCTGATCCATCCGTTCAGCGGCGGTTCACCCCCACATGCGTGGGGCAGATGCTGTCAGTGCCTTTCTCGCCTGTGTAAACATGCGGTTCACCCCCACATGCGTGGGGCAGATGTTGGTAGTGTTCCTCCCAGTTGGGCGAACGCTTCGGTTCACCCCCACATGCGTGGGGCAGATGTGCCCCTGCATTTATAATCCTGAATATTGCCATCGGTTCACCCCCACATGCGTGGGGCAGATTTTTTTTGCCAACTCCATAAATACTCGGTAATAACGGTTCACCCCCACATGCGTGGGGCAGATAGGATGCAAAATCTCCACCGCCACGTATGGCCCCGGTTCACCCCCACATGCGTGGGGCAGATCTATTAGATCGCAATACATAATGCAAGGATTGTCGGTTCACCCCCACATGCGTGGGGCAGATTTTGTCACCCTTAATTCTTGCATAAACCTTTTTTCGGTTCACCCCCACATGCGTGGGGCAGATACCAACAAGAGCAGTAAACAGAGTTATTCCCGCGGTTCACCCCCACATGCGTGGGGCAGATGAAATTTGTGACGGGTACGTATCCGTTAGCGTGCGGTTCACCCCCACATGCGTGGGGCAGATCTTTTTTTGGTAACGGAGATACTATCTGCGTTGACGGTTCACCCCCACATGCGTGGGGCAGATTTGAGAAGCTCCGGTTGCCGCAACAACATCGGCGGTTCACCCCCACATGCGTGGGGCAGATGACACGCCCTTTTTCATGACTCGATAATTCCTCCGGTTCACCCCCACATGCGTGGGGCAGATGCCTCGCAGATTGTTTTTATTATAGTCGGCAATTCGGTTCACCCCCACATGCGTGGGGCAGATACTTAAAAAAACTCAACAAATCATTCTCTTTTTATCAAGTATAAGCCGTCTATTTCTACAACACTTCGATATGGGTTTCCATGCATTCTCATTATAAATCCTTGTTCCGTTGGTGCAGAATAAACCATCACCGTGCCGCCGGCATCACCGCTTTCTATTATCGTGTCCCATAGGCGTTCTCGGACTGCTGCACTTATCCTGCCAACAAAAACGCCTGCCTTGATCTCGGTCATATAGCGGGAGCACTCGCCCTTGAGACTTTCGACCACATTGTCCATTGTAATGATTACCAATCAGGATCCTCCTCCCAATAATAGCTCTTGCCTCCTGTAACTGTTTTATTGCCGCCATCCCAAAGCTCGCCGGCAACGGAAACAGTTCGGGCCTCAGTGTTTTCTTTGGTCCCCAGAACATACGCGATATCATCGGCAATTCTTTGCATGACCTTTTGAGAATGCAGCTTGCTTCTGAAGCATCTGCGAACCTGCTGTTTCAGGTCAGCGCTGCATACGGCGACCGACTCAAACGCTGCGGGTATCGAAGTGGTGGCTTTATAAAGATCTGCAATATCGTAAACAAAAGACAGCATCTTGCCGGTATGGATAAAGCCAAGGCCGGTTGAGTACCCCAAGGACATTATTGCAGCCTGACACACGGAATATAGCAGAGTATTTGCATAGCTGAGCGCACGATTAATGGGATCTGCATCATCCCAATCGTCGCTTTTATAATTGCGCTTTGACCATTTGACGCCGGTTGACTTTGAAGCAAGCTTATACGCCTCGCGAACTCGTATTCCTTCAAGGCCTCGAACCTGCTGCAAGGACATACCTGAGGTATCCATATCCGGAAAACGCCTTGCATACATTCTATAAACCACCTGCATGTGCAATTCCGAATCCATGCAGGCCTTCGCCTGAAGGAGCAGGTTTTCTGCACTGCGAGTCTCGCCCTGACCGTAGGCGTAAAACCTTGATGCGTTTTCTCCGCACCAGACCACCATACATCCGCAATCGGAAATGGTCTTTACTGCGGAATGGGTAATGCTTATGCCAGGCCCAAGCATTAATACGGTCATAGCAGCAACGGGAATAGGGATCCTGCTTTCTCCTTGAATTGCCACGATAGAAAGCGCATCTTGCTCAATCTCCGCTTTTTCCAAATAAAGAAAAGAAATGCTGTCTCTTACCTTTGGAAGAGAATGAAGGTCCTTTGGCATATCACAACCTTCTTATCATCAGCATGCCGAGGCCATAAGCCTTGCCAGGGCCGATACCTTCACAATAGGCTTTCCAAAGCAAATCTGGATCAACGATTCGCAGCACGCCAGTAAACAGTACGCCCGTGTAGTTTACAGACATATCCTTTTTTATGCCTGCAACCTTTGTTTCAGAGACCTCAGAAAAGGATATGAGCTCAAAACCGCTCTTCTGCGCCTGCCTATGCAGCCATTGGTCTCTTTCATCGGCTGTCTTTAAGAATACACGCGAGCTGAGTTTTCCATCGCGGGCGACCTTTTTTGTGGGAGAAGCAAAAAGCCGGAATCCGAATGCACAGTCCTTGTTAAGCTTTTCCCGAAGTCCCGTGATATCTACTGGTTCATCGATCGGAACAAAACCGCGTACTCGAGACCAATCGGGCAGGCTTTTGCTAATCACATATACAGCAGGCTTTCCGTTATAGTTCATCAGCGAATAGAGCACGGAATGCTCTGCGCGCGGCGAATCAAAAGGAAAATCGTCAAACGCTTTCATAATATTCCGATGCATATCGTTTACATTCCGAAGCGCTTGCTGAACGGACGGATTCGACAGATCAAGCATCAGTTTGGAGCGATACATCTTCTCCCCTCCTTACTGTGTGGTAAATGACCCTTCTAATGAAAAAGTTTCTGTTAATTGAGGTTAGGCTGTCGCTGCGCATAAACTGACCTTTAGGATCCTCGATCTCTGCACGGAAAGAGCGTCTTTCCGGATCGGTACGCTCGGCAAAAGGCCAGTTGTCAACTGCCTCCTCCAAAGAATCGAACTCATCGGTCTCAATGGGAATGAGCGGATGAGTGGGAACACAGCTCTTTCTGCCAAGATACGCCGCCCACTTCGGGTGCCTGAATGCATAAGAAATGTTTTCAAGCAGAGTATCATCCTCTGAAGAAAGAACTGCAAGGAAAGATGCGTCCTGAAGGTACTGCCGATATGATACTATCGTCCTGTCCTGGGTTTTGCCTTCCGCGTTCATAAGTTTTTCGGACTTGACAGTATGATAATCCACGCCAACCCTTCCTGGCATATCCGCTCTGAAAGCGACCTTAAGCTTTTGATGCAACTCGAGTATGCGTTCATCATCGCGGGGCAGACCCATGCAGCAAGAAATTAGTCCTATTATTCCTGATTTGGTGGGCATTAGCGCCGAGTCTCTGTTATCCCATTTGGAACGCCCACCCCAGCTTTGAAGCGGCCCTTCGAGCCGCAAAACCAGCAATCGCATATTATCACCCCCTGCATTCGGGAATGGAAATCTTTTCGCAAAGCTCGTTAAGCGAAACACACACTTCAGCCCTTTCGGGGGCAGCATCCGCATCCGGGCTAAACCAAAAGCGCCTGCTTTCAATGCCAAAAGCCCTGTCCTGCTTGTCTATCTCTGCTGCAAGCGCTGCGACGCTTTCTCCCACAATGTTGCCCTTGCGAACATTTACCGGCTTAGCAAAGGCGTTCGCATAGCTTACGGGGATCTTGTCCTTCTTAATCTCAACGCACATCAGCGATGGGAGCACATGACCTGCGAAGCTGTTCTGTTTTCCGGAGGGATCACTGAATGACATGATCCTGATAAATGTGGGAAGCAGCTTATCTATAATACCCTCGCATTCGGGAGAATCCTCGAGGTTGGCGCGCAGCTGATCGGTATCGATGCTGACGTACTGATAATAGCAGCAGGAGTTGTAGTCAATATTGCCGATCATGCCTGCGCCGGTCTCCTCGGTGCCCTCCAGAAGATCGTCCGCTGCGGTGAAATAATCGCTCTCCTGATTGACTGCATGAGTGGAAATGGCATGGGCTACCTGAACGGCGGCCTCAACATTCCTGAAAGCATCAGACGTAACCATTCTGCCGAACATGGCGATATCAAGCGTGATGGGGCGCGTCTGAACATCCTTGAAAGAAGCTGCAAAATCTTTGGCTTTGAGCTTTTTAAACTCCTTAACGCTACTGCCTTTCTCTTCATATAAAGCAATCATCTTATCAGCAATGGCAAGAATGTCCTGCGGAGCATAGAATATGATCTGACCGGTGATACCTCTGTTGCTTTCCTTGCCATCATTGTTGGCGATGCCCGTTGCTTTTTCCATGGCAGCGGTTATGAATTCCTCTGCACAGCCTCTTTTGCGAAGCTCCACCCCGAGTAATACGGGTAGGGCTCTTGTACGCACGCCGATCTCTCCAAATTCTTTCTCAAACAGCTCGGACTTGCGCCAGGAGCGTTTTTGGCACTGGCTGGAGATGCGTCCGCGCTGTACGCCGCCGAACCAGCAGGTTTTGGGGCTTCCGGTATCGTCACGGTTTAGGTTAACGGGTGGGTAATTCTTGAGCATATGGATATCGATCAACATTTCAGTTCTCCTCCTGATCATTATAATTTTCGATTTCGTCAGAAACAAGGTATTGCTCCATCCAGCGACGCTGAACAAAGCGGTCGGGATGCTCCCAGTTTTTAAGATCGTAATACAGCGTGTCCGGATCGGGATAACCTACCGCGCTACTTTTAAGCATTTTTGCAAGCCTAACAAGCTTAGTCGCAAGATAGCCGTCATCATCGTTCCAAGGAGTATCGATAATGCTGCGGAATCTTGAATCAAGCCCTTTCGTTCCCTCAGCTGCTTTTAATCGGCGAAGAGCACCAAGACATTTTGCAAAAGGAACGGCCGAAACACGCTCCTCCGGCTTCCACAGGCACATAATGCACGCAGTCGTAAATGCCCTTTCCTGCTCCCATTGTCTCTGCGGCGGCAATGCTGCAAAGAATGCCTGCAGCGCCATAGCATCTGCTTCTTTGAGCGACCTGCCCGCGGAGCGTCTCAGTGCGGCCTGCTGACCGACGGTGAGATCGTTTACGCCACAAAAGATTTTTTCCATTTAACCATCCGCCTTTCTGCCATATAGTATAGTACTTAATTTAGCTCTGAAATAACGAAGTATTATTGTCTGCGCTTCAAGATATTTCGCAGTACTTCCGATCTTCTTAACAAACTCATACGTTGTTTGCCATGCAGTTTTTTTTATGCAATTGTTGATGACTTCGTTTGTAGTTCTCATCCAATCAGCAGACGAGGTGTTTGCTTTGGCAAGCACGGGGAAATACTCCGCAAATAAAGCGGTATGCATTTCGGAGAAGAAGGCTTCCTCTGCTTCTCTTGCGGCTTCTGATTGTTTTTTCTTGCCGTCTACGATAAGCATTTCGCAGAAGAAAGCTTTCTCTGCTTCTTTTGCAGGTTCTGATTGTTTTTTCTTACTGTCTTCTTTATGTTCCATGGCATATGAAACACTGTTGATCGTGGTATAAACCAAAGCAGCGGTTTGCTCTATTCGTTCCATTGTCATACGAAGGGCATCGGCTTTATCCTCATCAAGTAGGATATCTCCCGGAATGCTAATCTCATCGTAAAGCCAATCCTCGTATTTTGCCTGTGAAGAAACAAGACCGAAAAGCATTATCAGACGGGGAATATGCTTTTCAATGATTCCCTCCGAAGCGGTGATTATCGTCGCAGGTCTTGACACATTATCTGCATTTGAAAGCGCAAAAGCACCGACATCACGCCAAGCCATTCTCCCAAGTCTTGGCTTAACGGAAACATATTCGCCATTCTTGTTAACGAAAAAAGACACATGCGGATCAATCCATCTGCCGTTTTGATGAAAGCTTTGTCCTTGTTGATAGTAAAGTTGCCTGACCTTGCCATCAGTATCGCGTACAAGAGTGATCCTGCGTGGGCGAAACGTTAAGCCTTCAAGCACCGAAATATCCGCATGTTCCGCCTTAGGAATCTCAACCGACTTATCCCTCCACGCAGGAAGGACCGAATCAAACTCCATTCCTCTGCACTCTCCAACAGACAGCATGCTCAGACACAAAGTCTCGAATAAGCTATTACCCTTGATCAAAACGTACCAACAAGGAGTATCATTCACAGATGAAGGGTATCCTTGTGCCATTGCAGTGGCATATATCTGTGCTGCCAGCAGCGCACGAAAAGCTTGAGCAGGGCTGCATTCACTAATGCCGAAATGATCAAAATGCACCGGTGAATTACCGGAAGGTACAGCATGAAGTAGAATTGCCGATGGCTTGATTTTAGCTTCTGAATCATACCTTTCATCAAACACTGCCTGATAAAATGGCTTCTCTTTATCAAAGAGATCGAAGGTGACTCCTTCGCTGCGGCACAGCGCAACGTACTTCTTTATCACGTTCTTATCGAAACATTTGCTTTCAAACAGCCGTCTTCTGTCGCCTGCATGAGAAAGTCGGTATGCGTCCATCAAAAATGTGATAAGGAACCTTTGAACCGCATATGTCTCTAGCGGGGATTCGCAGATGACCTCGAAAAGCTTATGCGCATCTGCAAGAGCATCAATTATTCCAAGCTCACGTTGCGAACCATCCAACGCTATCACCGGTATCCACGGTTCGGTTAAAACATCAAATCCTGCCATATCATCACTCCTTTTCGATTGTTATTCCAAGTTCATGGTCTTCACGTATCGTATAGCCGCCCCAATGCGCGGCTCCGTTATCTGTTGGGAGGAACAGCACGCCTGACATCAATCCACTTCCCATTTTCGAGTCATCAGGTGGGGCGCCGAATCTTATGGTGCGAAGCGAAACGCTCCTCAGCAAATATGCTTTTGCTTCGTCTTTTGAAGGACGCTCTGGCAGTTCGGCAAAATCTTCTCTCCGGATCAGGACAACACGCCTGCTACCGTCGCCTATCCTTGTCTTTGCGGAGAAGTTTGAGCTTTCATCATCGCTGCGCATAAAGTCAAAGGCATTCACACCATCTGCAAATGAGGGATGCTCAGTATCTGGTTTCGGCAGCAAAGCACCTTCCGCCTTTGCAGCTTCAAATTGATTCTTAAACTCATTTTTCCACCACATCTCATAACCCTTTTGATCCTCCTTCGTTTCTGCCCCATAAACCGATTCAACCAGATCGCGTATCATATCTGGAGTATTGATCGTGCAGGTATCCTTCAAGAGTCTCTCCGTGCGGAGCATAAGTATACCCGGATAAACAGTAGTGTCATCATAGCCTGCGGGAGAAGTCAAAACGATTATTTTGGGTTTTCTCATCGACACCGGCCTTTCGGTACCGTCAAATCTATGTACTCTGCCGATACGCTGAAGCAGTAGGTCTATCGGTGCAAGATCTGTGATCATGGCGTCGAAGTCAGCGTCTATGGATTGCTCCATAACCTGTGTCGCTACGAGAATGCATTTCTTCGGTCTGTTTTCAAAACGCTTACCGAACTTAGTCACAACCATATCTTCTATCTCATTCCTTCTGATGGCCGGAAATCTCGCATGGAACAGCATTACTTCTGTGTCGCCGCAAATACTGCAAAGATGATCGTAGATCATTTGAGCCCTGTCGACTGTATTGGACAATACGCATAAACAGCCGCCATCCTTGACCGAATCCATCGCAAGCTCGGCTGTCGCTTCCGCATAGGTCATCAAAGGGCGCAGCTCGACCTTGTAACTTCTGTGCATATGTACCCTATCAATCGGATGCTCGATCACCGAACCGTCGGGCTTTATCTCCGTTATCAAAGGATAAGCAGAAGAAGGCTCAGAATCTATACGAGCATTTGCAGCCTTAAGAAGCGAAAGCTTTTTTGCCTTTGGGAGCGTTGCCGAAAGAAGCACGACTGGTATCTCCAACGCATGACACCAATTCAGCATCCGCTCGATTATCGTCTGCATATACGTGTCATAAGCATGGATCTCGTCAAGTATCAAAACCTTGTTTGACAATCCCAGAAGACGCAATACACCGTATTTGACCTTCATTACGGAAAGCATGGCTTGATCGACAGTACCTACTGCAAATTGTGAAAGCATCGCACGTCGGAGAGGCATTAGCCACTCTGTTGCTTCTGAATCCGGTTCATGACCAGATTGCTGGCTTCCATCATCTATCATCCACGCGGTACCGTGAAGCAGCCTACTCCTTCCGAGATCATGTAGCTCAAACAGGTCACTTACCCGTTTATACATTTGATTTCCCGTCGCAGATGTCGGAAGCGCCATATAGAACCCATCGGCGGTGTATTCGCTCAGCTGGCGGAAGGCAAGATAAAGCGCCGCTTCGCTTTTACCCTCGCCCATCGGAGCCTCAAGTAAATATAGCCGTGAAGTATCAGTCTGACCAAGGGATTCTGCCATAGTTTGAACTCCTCGCATTCCTTCGCGAGGTATGTTGGGCCAAAGAGTGCAAAAAGACGGGTAATCGATATCAAAGTTTGTCGATTGCAAGCCGCGTTTTAAGACCGCGTTTTTAACATCATTCTTCTGCGAGTACAAATCGCTCGCGATCCAGTCCGAAAGAATAACAACACCCATGATCAAATAAGCGACTGCGTCGGAGCTGCCTTTAAAATATCTCCTTGGAGGATCGAAGGTTTTCACAAGAATATCATTTAGCTGCTTGTGGAGTTTTTCCCATTCACTTCGATTGCAGTTTTTTTTAATATTGGTGTTTCCCGGTTTTCCTTTTCCCTGGTGATGCAACCCGATTGCAACGCAGATAGCCTTGATCGCTTCATCGTCGGTATTTAGAATCTCGGGGAGGATCGTCATGAGTATTTCTGCCGAATACTCTTCGTGACGGTATTTCGGCAGAGTATCAACGTTAAGCATCCCTGCTTCCTTAAGTGCAGGAATACCTGGCATAGATAAATCTTTTGCTTGAAAACATGGGTGGGCCTTTCCGATGTCATGCAAAGCGGCTATGTAGCTTAACAGTGAAACCGTCTCATCAAATGTGAGACCAGTCGCACAGCTGAGTTTTCGGGCAACAGGACATAAAGCCCCGTTCCTCAGTAATTCAGAAGCACAAAGTCCCGTGGTGATAAGATGATCGATCAAACTACAGTATGGCTCGCTTTTTGCCCACAAAAAATCAATATGTACCACTCTGTTTTCTCCTCAATCAGTTCTGCTGTTTTCTTTTCGGTTACGAAGCATGCTGCCTGCACGGCGTCGATCTGTATCTCCAGCTACGGCACGGAGAAGTCATGCTCAGGAAGATAATAACTTTCGTGATTCTTTATGAAGCTGATGACCTCGCCCCCGTCCTGTTGGCGTGGCTATATCGCGTCTGACGGAACGCAGGTGGCACGGGACGCAGCTCTCATTGATCCGCTGACAGAGCTCTACACGAGAGATCGGATGCTCTTTGTCAGTCTCGGTGCGTAGATCTGATAGAGCTTGAGCAGTTTGATCTTGGCGCTGTCCTCGCTCATGTGCCGCTCCCACTTGTGGCTATAATAAATCAGTAAGTAGTATAGCACAAACTGCCGCTTATTTCAAGTTTTGAGGGATCGTGTCAAGTTCTTCTGGGATAAATCAAGCGCAGGGATCGAGTGGCCGGAGTTGGGCGCAAGCTTTGAGCAGGACAGCGATCGTGTCAAGTTCTTCCGGGAGAAATCAAGCGCAGGAATCGAGTGGCCGGAGTTTGGCGCAAGCTTTGAGCAGGACAGCAGTACCGGTGAGCTTGCCGCAGGTCAGGCCGGCA
>OLSB01003718.1_pt1 | contig 10755 bp, 7 predicted proteins | sample 1672071 | NCBI WGS metagenome assembly OLSB01 (sample SAMEA3136642, study PRJEB25190) | human gut metagenome | biome: human gut; feature: human-associated habitat; material: faeces | place: Austria | collected 2013
CCTATGAGGAAGACAAGCACCACTATGAAGTCTGGTATGCCGACGATGAGACGCTCAATGCCTGGATTACGGAAATCGCCAATCTCGGTATCCACGATGTGAGTATCTGGCGCCTTGGTGGAAATGGCTCAGAGATGATCCGGGGCGTCCGTCCATGATGATGCAGGGTGTATCGTACCCAATCGATAGGGAGTGTTTTGTGTGCGTAAAAAGCAAATGATCGGAAGTATCGTGCTCGGTATGATGATGACAGCTGCCTGCTCTCTTCCGAGTACGCCTGCTGTGCATGCAGCGGCGTCTCAAGAGAAACTGGTGACACAGCCATTGACACAGAAGCCGGCTGTGACAGCTAGGTCTGCTGCGGTTCATCCCGCTGTGCCAATCCCGCAGGAGGTGCGGGTGGCCCTGGCTCGCAATCAGGGCAGGCAGGCGGAAAAATGGCGTTTCATCCCGTCGACTCACCAATCGGTGATCTTCACATTCGGCGGCCTTTCGAAGAAAGAGCCGCTTGTACATGTGCTGGACGAGATGAAAGGGAATGGGATGCACGGCACCTTCTTTGTGACGGAGCGCGAGTTGAAGCGCAATGCCGAGAACATCCGCCTGATTCAATCCTACGGGCAGGATCTTGGCATCGGTCTGACTTCCATCAAGGGCGGCGGTACGGCGGCTGAATACGCCATGCAGATCCGGCGCGTCCGGGATGGATTGCAGCAGCAGTACGGCGTGACGGTGAATATCGTGCGTCAGATGGCCTCCTCTGACAATGAAGCCGGCATGAGAGAAGCGGCTTCTGCAATGAAGTGCTGGTTCGTCGGCCAGGGGCTCAATGCCGTGCAGTCGAAGGACAAGCAGGCACAGTCAGCCGATGAAGTCATGCCACATATCTTCGGCAAATGGACAACGTCGCTGAACCGCAATGAGATTGTCTATATCCGTACCGACTACTATGAAAAGCCAGATCTGGCGGCAGAGGTCATGATGGCCATCAAGCATCAGAAAGTCGACAACATTGCTTATGCGGCCTATGGCGATAATCCAGAGGATAATGAGCAGAATGACTCTGCCTATCAGATTGTCTCGGTGCAGGATGTCCTGGCTCATCCTGCAGAGCTCTACCAGTATCCTGTCGAGAGCATGGACCTTCCCATTGAGATGCAGCTTAGCTATGGTGCAAAGAGCATCACGAGGACAAATTTCCGGCAGGAGTTCCTCAAGCGTTACATTGGTGCACCGGAGGTCGGGGCGACCGACCGCATGCTGGGATTCTCACAGAAAGAGCTGGCACTGGCCGATAAGACAGGCCTTGTCAAGACGGCAGCACCTCAGACGGTATTTTTGACCTTCGATGACTGGGGCAATGATGACTCCATCAATAAGCTGCTCTATGTCCTGCGCAAGCATCGTGTGCATGCGACATTTTTTGTCATCACCAAGAATATGGTGCACAATCCGAATCTCCTGCGCGCCATCGTGGCAGATGGCAATGAAGTGGGCAGCCATACCGACCATCATGTGCCAATGCTGCGCGTGGACGAGAAAGGGCGCAGTCATCCCATTGAAGATGATGAGACGTACCGCCTGAATGTCCGCTCCTCATACGAGAAACTGCTTGAAGCAATCGGCGACATGACGATTGAGGGCGGACGCCCGGGGCTTACGCGGCTGATGCGTCCACCGCAACTGGCCATCAGCCGCAATGGTTGTGCTGTGGCGCTGGATGAGGGCTTCACTTACTTGGTCAGCGGCTCAGGCAGTGCCGAGGACTATGGCGCTGTTTCGATGGAGTCGCTTGAGGGCATCATGGATCACATCGTCCACAAGCGCAACGGCGATGTGCGCCGCGGCGCCATCATGATTATGCATATGAGTGGAACGGCCACGCGCACGCCGTATGCACTTGATTTGCTGCTGACGAAGAATGATCAACGTCCGGAAGGCGACCCGAAGAAGTTCAAGGTCGGGCTGCTCGGAGATTATCTTATAGATGGCTACGACCAACGCATGGTGACACCGAAGGATATGCGTGAGAAGCGGATTGATTTTTAATAGTTGATATCTATATCAGGTCTAGGAAATATTATTCTTGTCAATATTTCCTAGACCTTGTTTTTCTGAATAAAATCATTTTTAGCACGGTTATTGTCTTCTCAGTGACAATATGGTAGCATATGAGGTAGTTTCTGCGAAAAATGTTACATTTGGATGCCGTTTGTATACACTATTTGGAAAAGAGGTGCTCAATAGGGCATGGAATCAACGAATGTATCGGATGAGGTGCTCAATCTCATGCCGGGGGCTGTGGCTCTGTTCCGGGCGGATGAAAGCATTTTTTGTGCCAATGAAGCGATGCAAGATCTGTATGACTGTCAGTCACAGAGGGAGTTCTTTGAGCTGACGGGGGCATCGTTCCGCGGCATGGTCTTGCCAGAGCATTACGAGTCCATTGCCACGATGGTGGAGAAGGCGATGCAACACGGCAGTGCTCTGCAGGGGGTCCTGCCGGTCAGTTACTCGTATCTTTCCTTCTGCATCTGCACGAAGACGGGCCGGTTCCGCTCGGTCGAGGGTTCGATACGCCGTGTCTGCCACCGCGGCGTATGGCTCTGGTCGCTCTTGCTCGTCGATGTCTACGCGCGCTTTCTCGCGGTGGAGCGCGATGCCCTGACGAATCTCATGGGCAGGCACCTCTTTTTTTCCAAGGTGTCGGAGCGTGAGGAAGCTGACCGCGCTGAAGGCGTCTACGGCAGGGACGCGCTGGCGTACTTCAATCTGACGAACTTCAAGCAGTACAATGCGACGTACGGTGCGGAGGGCGGCGATGATTTCCTGCGCAAGATCGCGGCGGTCCTGCGGCACACCTTTCCCGATGCGCCACTGGCCCGCATGTCGTCGGATATCTTCATGGCCTTGGTGCCGGCAGGCGATGCGCAGAGCCGCATTGAGGAGGCCGTGCAGGAAGTCAATGGCCTGCTCGAGGGGGAGAACACGTACCTGCACGCGGGCATACGCTACTTCTCGCCACAGGAGCGCGTGCCGGTCAGCATGGCCTGCGAGCAGGCGAAGGCGGCCTGTGATTCCATCAAGAAGGAGCGCAGCCGCGCCTACTGCATCTTCTCAGAGCATCTCCGGCAGGAATTGGAGATTCGCTCCTATGTCATCTCCCACATCGACGAGGCCGTCGAGAACGGCTACATCGAGATCTACTACCAGCCAGTCGTGCGCACGTTGACGGGGAAGCTCGCAGGCATGGAGGCCTTGGCGCGCTGGCGTGACCCGGTTTACGGATTTCTGCGCCCCGATCAGTTCATCCCGGTGCTCGAGGAGGAGCGCCTCATCGACAAGCTCGACCGCTATGTCATACGGGAATGTGGGCGCCAGCTCCGCAGGCAGATCGATGCACATCGGCCCATCGTGCCGATCTCGTTCAATGTGTCGCGCATGGATTTCCAGCTCATGGATGTCCTTTCAGAGATCGAGGCGGTCGTCCGGGAGAATGAGCTGCCGCGCGACTACCTGCGCATCGAGATCACGGAGACGGCCATGGTGCAGGACAGCGACAAGATCTTGAAGATGATCGACCGCTTCCGCGGCAATGGCTATTCGGTCTGGCTCGATGATTTTGGCAGCGGCTACTCTTCCCTGAATGTGCTCAAGGATTACCATTTCGATGAGCTCAAGATCGACATGGAGTTCCTGCGCGCCTTCAATGATACGAGTCGCAAGATTATCACATCGGTCGTCATGATGGCCAAGGCCATCGGCATCCACACATTGGCAGAGGGCGTCGAGACGAAGGAGCAGGTGAGGTTCCTTCGCAGCATCGGCTGCGAGAAGATACAGGGCTATCATTACGGGCGCCCGATGCCGTATGACGAGCTGCTTGTGCATTGCCAGGAGCGTCATCTGCGTGCAGAGACGCGCGAGGAAGCGCGCATCTATGAGAAGGCAGGCCTCTTCAATGTCATCATGGCTTCGCCGGTGGCCCTGTTCCTCGACGATGGCCGGAATCTGTACATGGCCTACGAGAACGACGCTTATCGGAAGGTCATGAAGGGCGTGGGCATCTCGGGGCGGCGCGCCGTCAACTGGATCATCCATTCGCTCGACGACGCGCGGAAGGAGAGGTTGCGCGCCTATGCCGACCGCGTGACGCGCAACCGTCCCTGCAAGGTGTCGGAGACGTTCCTGCTGGACGGCAGGCGCCTGCGCGTCCGCGCCAAGACCCTGGCCGGCCTGCCGGGCTTCCACATCCACATGGCGGAGATCGTGGACCTCACGCGCGATGCCGACTCCCTTTGAGCGAAGCGAGCGGGCAACAAAAAAACTTCCCGGGATGGGAAGTTTTTTTGTTGCCCGTTCAGTTGTCCTGGCTGGCGGTGTCCTTTTCTTTGGCTGCTTCGCGCTTGCGCGTGAGGTAGGCGTCCATGGCTTTGGCGACGTGCTTGGCATCCTTGACGACTTCGACGACGTTGGCCGGGCCGAGGACGACGTCGCCGCCGGAGAAGACGCCCTCGCGTGTCGTAGCGCCGTTCTCGTCGACTTCGACGAGGCCGCGGTTGTCGACCTCGAGGCCCGTCGTCGTACGGACGATCTTGTCCTTTGGGGCCTGGCTGACGGCAATAATCGTGCTGTCGGCGGGGTAGAGCTGCGGCTCATCTTCGCTGAGCAGGTTGCCGTCTGCATCGAAGTGGCGCTCGTAGAGCATCGGGCCGTCCTTCGTGATGGCGGCGACGCCCTTGCAGAGATCAAACTCGACGCCGTCTGCCTGTGCGTACTCGTACTCGCGGATGCTCGCGCGGACTTCATTGCGGCGCGCATAGACGGTGACGAAGCGGCTGCCCTTGCGGATGGCTGTGCGGGCGGCATCCATCGCGGAGTTGCCCGAGCCGATGACGGCGACGCGGTCGCCGAGCTGGTAGACATCCGGGTTCTGCAGGTAGTCGACGGCGTAGTGGCAGTTGCCGAGGCTCTCGCCGCGCACGCCGAGGCCGCGCGGACGCCAGACGCCGGAGCCGATGAAGACAGCATCGTAGCCGTCTTTGAACAGGGTATCGAGCGTCAGGATGCTGCCGATCGTCGTGTTCGGGCGGATGTGGATGCCGAGCTCGACGAGCTTCTTCTGGTAGCGGTTGAGGATGTCGAGCGGCAGGCGGAAGGACGGGATGCCATAGCGCATCATGCCGCCGAGCTTGCTCTTGCGCTCGAAGATTGTCACATCGTAGCCGAGCTGGGCGAGCTTGACGCTGACCGTGATGCCGGCCGGGCCCGCGCCGATGATGGCGACATTCTGTCCCTTGGGCGGCTCGTGTTCCATGATGACCTTGTCGAGGTAGATGTCGGAGATGTAATGTTCGATGCTCGAGATCTGCACCGGAGCACCCTTGCGCCCCTGGATGCAGTTGCCTTCGCACTGCTTCTCGTGGTCGCAGACGAGGGAGCAGACGATGCTCATCGGGTTGTTGATGAAGAGCATCTCGCCTGCTTCATTGATCTGTCCGTCGAGGAAGAGCCGGATCATCTCGGGGATATTCGTCTGAGCCGGGCAGCCTTTGAGGCGGCAGAGCGGCTTCTTGCACTGGAGGCAGCGGCGTGCCTCATTGATGACATGGATGGCCATGCACTATCACCTATTCCTTTTGTTGTACCGTTCCCATTTTCGGGGAGTGACTGTGTATTTCCTTTATTGTAACCGAAACTTTTCAGAGAGACAAGTTTCAGTTATATTCTCAATATTACGTCATTACTAAATATTAACGGTTAACCAGTTGACAATAAATAAGGATAATGCTATGATAGACGAGGTAATGCGCATCATGCAAGGAATATCTTCCCATCATGCATGGCGCAGGGTAAGACAAATGAAAGGCAGCCGGAATAGCCGACCGGCTGTCTTTCTCCATGTTTTGCACCGGGGGGGTGCAAAACATGAAAGAAAGGGGACGATCCGTCTGTGTTAGAAGGAATCTGTATTGCGGTGGCCCTTATCGGTCTCATGTATTTTGCTTACCGCGGCTGGTCGATCATCCTGATCGCACCAATTTTTGCAGGTGTTGCAGCGCTTGCGAGTATTTTCGGCGTCCTGCCGACGTACAGTGAGCTCTACATGACACGCATGGCTGAGTACACGAAGTCATACTACCCGATCTTCCTGTTCGGTGCAGTCTTTGCGCGCCTGATGGAGAAGGGCGGCCTGGCTTCCTCAGTTGCGGCGAAAATCGTCGATGTGCTCGGCGAGAAGCGCGCTGTTCTCGCAGTCCTTCTGGGCTGCGGCGCACTGACATACGGCGGTCTTTCCGTCTTTGTCGTCGCCTTCGTCATGTATCCATTTGGTGCGGTTGTCTTCCGCAAGGCAGACATCCCGAAGCGCCTGCTGCCGGCAACGCTCTGGGTCGGCATCTTCTCCTTCGCGATGGTCGCCCTGCCAGGCACCCCGCAGATCCAGAATATCATCCCGTCCTCGTACTTCTCGACGAGTACGTGGTCGGCGCCAATCATTGGCCTCTTCGCCTCGTTCCTGTTCCTGCTGATCGGCTGGGGCTGGGTGACGCGCCGTGCGAAAATCCTCAAGGCGCGCGGCGAGGGGTATGGCCGCCACTTCGAAGGCGGCCCGCACCACAAGCCGAGCCCGAAGATCCGCATCCCGTGGTACTGGGCTCTGCTGCCGCTCGTCATGGTCATCGTGATCAATATCATCCTCTCGAACCCGTTCAAATGGGAATGGGGCTTCCATTGGGATCCTGAGGCGCTCTCGGCCTTTCTGCCGCTCAAGCTCAGCCTGCTGGCGGCGAATGTCGGCAAGGTATCGGCCATCTGGTCCATCACGGTCGCGCTCATCATCAGCAGCATCGCGGCAGCCTTCATCGGCCGCAAGCGCTTCATCGTCATGGACGGCTTTCTGGCACCGATCAACTACGCGGCCATCTCGTCGGCGACAGCTGTCCTCAATGTCGCATCAGGCTACGCCTTCGGCTGCGTCATCACGAGTCTGCCGGGCTTTGTCCCTGTCACGCAGGCGCTCATCGGCATCGCGGACTCGTTCGGCCCGCTGCTCTCGGCCGTCATCACGACGAACATCATGGCTGGTATCACGGGTTCCGCTTCGGGCGGCCTGACGATCGCGCTCTCGATGCTCGGTGACCAGTGGGCAGCCATGGCACAGGCCGCTGGCATCCCGCTCGAGGTCCTGCACCGCATCGTCGCCATCGCCTCGGTCGGCATCGATCCGGTCCCGCACTGCGGCGCGCTCGTCACGCTGCTCGCGATCTGCGGCCTCACGCATCACGATTCGTACTTCGATATCGCGGTCATCATGGGACTCAAGTTCTTCGTCCCATTCCTCTGCATCCTGTTCTACATGGTAACGGGACTTGCCTGAGGCGGGAAAACATCATACAATAGAGACAGGCATGCATACGCGTGCCTGTTTTTTCTCGTCTTTTTGGCGATAGCACGACTGCACGATTGATAGGAGGATTTATTCATGCATTTACGCGGGAATCTCATGCTCCTGCTGGCTGCGTTCATCTGGGGCACGACGTTTGTTGCGCAGATGGTCGGCATGGACGGGCTCGGTCCGTTCACCTATGCCGCAGCACGCTACATCTTAGGTCTATTGTTCCTCGTAGGGCTCTGGTATGCCTGGCGCGGTTCGCGCGAGGGCGCAAAGCGCGCCGGCACGTACCGACCGGGCTGGAAGGCCGGTCTCGGCGCCGGCTGCATCATGATGGTCGCCACCTCGCTGCAGCAGGTGGCCATGCTCTACACGACGGCCGGCAAGACGGCCTTCATCACGGCGCTCTACATCATCTTCGTGCCGCTCGGCGCGGTGCTGCTCGGCAAGCGCATCCATCCGGAGAACTGGGCCGGCGCGGCGATGGCTTTGCTTGGCCTCTACTTTCTCTCGATACACGGAGCCGTCTCGCTGAGCTTCGGCGATGGCCTCGTTTTCATCAGCGCGCTGTTCTGGACGGGCCACATCCTCTTCATCGACCGCTTCGCGAGCCTCGTCGATCCCATCGAGCTCTCGCTCACACAGGTCGGCGTCTGCGCGGCGGGCAGCCTCATCGCGGCACTTGGATTTGAAACAGTGGCCGTGCAGCCTGTCCTCAACGCCTGGTTTGCCATCTTCTACGGCGGCGTCATGTCGGCGGGCGTGGCCTTTACGCTGCAGATCTTGGGGCAGAAGTACGCGGAGCCGGGGCAGGCGGCCATCATCATGAGCTTCGAGGCCGTCTTCGGCGTGCTCTCGAGCTGGCTGCTGCTCGGGGAGCGCATGACGGCCGTCCAGATTCTCGGCTGCGCCCTGATGCTCGCGGGCATGATCGTGACGCAGGTGCGTCCGTTGCTGGAAGATCGTCGCCGTACATCTTGAAAAACAAGGTGCTTCATTGTATAATCGTATTCATCAGCAGAAGGTGCATATCTGCTCGGAATCATTATTGTCATGAAGTGTCACGATTTAAGATAAGGAAGTGTTATATTTGAAACTCGATAGCCTGAAGATCGTCCTGGCCTGCCTGGCCGTACTCCTCTTCCATTGATCCGCTATAGAGAAAAAGCAAGGGAGCAGAGCCGCGTGTGACGGCCCTGCTCTTTTCGGTGAAATGCCCTATATTTTCATCGGGGGCAGGAAATTGTTTTTGAGATGGCGAAATAATTCTCAGAGATTTTTGATGTGAGAGGAGTAGGAGCGCATGGCAGCAGAAGAAACGTTAATCATAAAGCCGAAAGTGAAGATCAAGGTATTCGGTGTTGGCGGTGGCGGCAACAGCGTCCTGATGCGCATGGGCCATCATAAAGAACTCGACATCGATCTGGTCGCCATCAATACCGATGCCAAGCAGCTCGCGCGCGTGGCAGAAGAGGGCGTCGAGACGCTGCAGATTGGCGAGGACCTGACGAAGGGACGCGGCACGGGCGGCAACATCGCGCTCGGCGAGAAGGCGGCCCTCGACGCAAAGGATAAGATCCGCGAAGCGATGTCCGGAGCCGATCTCGTCTTTGTCACGGCCGGCCTCGGCGGTGGTACGGGCACAGGGGCGGCGCCTGTCGTCGCCAAGATCGCGCACGACCTCGGGACGCTCTCGGTCGGCGTCGTCACGCTGCCGTTCAGCTTCGAGGGCAGCCGCAAGAAGCGCCTGGCCAATGAGGGCCTCGCGAAGATGCAGGCCCAGATGGACGCGCTGATCCTCGTGGCCAATGACAACCTCATGAAACTGCCGGAGAACCGCCACATGACGCTTGTCAAGGCGTTCTCCTGCGCCGATGGCATCCTGCAGCAGGCCATCAACTGCGTGGCAGAGCTGATCCTGACGACGGGCGTCATCAACGTCGACTTCGCGGATGTCACGACGATCTTCCGCCAGAGTGCGTCGAGCGATGCCCTGCTCGGCATCGGGCGCAGCTCGCGTAGCGCGGTAGAGGCCGTCAAGCAGGCCGTTGACAGCCCGCTGATCAGCAAGAGCCTCGACGGCGCGCGCGGCATCATCCTGAACTTGACGGGCGACAAGACGCTGAGCCTCTACGATGTTGATGAGGCGACGCGCTACATCTACGAGCACACGGACCCCGAGGTCAACATCATCCTCGGCACGGTCATCGATAATTCCCTCGGCGGCGATGTGCGCGCCACGATCATCGCGACGGACTTCACGGACGGCGTCATGGTCAAGAACACCGCGAAGGCAGAGGAGAAGCCCGCCAAGGCGAGTGCGCAGCAGCCTGTACAGCAGGCCGCGCCGAAGCGCGACTCATTCACGCTGGAGCCGCCGAGTTTCATGCGGCAGCAGTCGGAGCCCGCGAAGCCCGCGCCAAATGGCGCCTTTGCCTTCCCGGCATTCCGCCTGACGCCTGACGGTAAAGATCAGAAATGAGAACTACCAGAAATAAGGAATAGAAATAATAGAAAGGAACAGATATCTTGAGTAAATTAGGTCGTTTTTCCCGCACGGAGTTACTGCTCGGCGAAGCCGGCATGGAGAAGCTGGCAAACAGCACGGTGGCCATCTTTGGCGTCGGCGGCGTCGGCTCGTTTGTGGCAGAAGGGCTCGCGCGAGCCGGTGTCGGCCATCTCGTGCTCATCGACAATGACCTCATCTGCCTGACGAACATCAACCGCCAGATCCATGCGACGTCGAAGACGGTCGGCAAGAAGAAGACGGAGACGATGAAGGAGCGCATCCTCGACATCAACCCGAAGGCTGTCGTCGATACGATCGAGGACTTCTACCTGCCCGAGCAGGCTGAGCGCTTCTTCACGATGCCCTACGACTACGTTGTCGATGCCATCGACACGGTGACGGGCAAGATCGACCTCGTCCTGCAGTGCCGCGACCGCCACATCCCGATCATCTGCAGCATGGGCGCCGGCAACAAGCTGGACCCGACAAAGTTCGAGGTCACGGACATCTACAAGACGAGCGTGGACCCCTTGGCGCGTGTCATGCGCAAGAAGCTCAAGGAGAACCGCGTCAAGAAGCTCAAGGTCGTCTATTCCAAGGAAAAGCCCCTGCGTGTCCGCCAGAGCGGCTGCGGCAAGAACTGCATCTGCCCGCCGGGCAGCGCGCGCAACTGTGATATGCGCCGCGCTGTCCCGGGCAGCATCTCGTTCGTGCCGTCTGTTGTCGGCCTCATCATCGCCGGCGAAGTCGTGCGCGACCTCACGGGGGCGAAAGTGGAGGTTTCGGCATGAATATTTCCGTACTCGGCTGTGGCCGCTGGGGCTCCTTCCATGCCTGGTATGCCAATCACATC
>OLSB01003725.1_pt1 | contig 10744 bp, 9 predicted proteins | sample 1672071 | NCBI WGS metagenome assembly OLSB01 (sample SAMEA3136642, study PRJEB25190) | human gut metagenome | biome: human gut; feature: human-associated habitat; material: faeces | place: Austria | collected 2013
CGCCGCCCGCCATCGAGCAGAGTTTTACACCTAATTGGGGATAAAACAGCTTATGAGTGGCGGTGGCATCATTATTGTGGCACAGACGGTAATCCCACAGCTTACCACACTGTTCTCATAATTCATGGGCGGGATCATTGATAAGATTACTGAATTCATAAAGGAACTGTTGCAGGGATGGGTGCTGACAAACTTTGAAACCATGTTTACCGATGTCAACGACAAGGTAGGCACGATTGCAGGGGAGGTCAGCAAAACTCCCAGCACTTGGAACTCCGGTATTTTTGACATGATAAAAACCCTGTCCGATAACGTGATGATCCCCATAGCGGGCATGATCATCAGTTTTGTACTCGTCTATGAGCTTATTTCCATGGTTATTGACAAAAATAACCTGCATGACTTCAATACGGCAATTTTTATCCGTTTTTTTATGAAAGCGTGTATTGCAGTCATGCTTTTTAGCAAGACTTTTGACATTGTAATGGCGGTATTTGATGTGGGAAGCCACATCGTCAATTCTGCCGCCGCAGCAATCAGCGGGGAAACCAGTATTGATGTTTCAAGTACGCTGCAGACGATGTTCAATGAGCAGTTTTCGGAAATGAGCATAGGAGAGCTGTTGGGACTTGGAATGGAGACCATGATCGTCAGTTTATGTATGAAAATCATGTCAGTCCTGATCACCGTCATTCTTTATGGGCGAATGATTGAAATATATCTTTATGTATCAGTAGCACCCGTTCCCTGCGCAACCGTAACCAACCGGGAATGGGGAACGATAGGAACGAATTATTTTAAGGGGCTTTGTGCTCTAGCATTTCAGGGATTTTTTATGATGGTATGCGTTGCAATCTATGCAGTGCTTGTGGCTGGTGTGGCAGTATCCGACAACCTGCATACCGCACTCTGGTCAGTGGCGGCATATACCGTTATCCTATGTTTTTCACTTTTTAAGACAGGCTCCCTGTCTAAATCTATCTGGAATGCACATTAAAGGAGGAACGAAATGGCAATATCCGTGCAGGTGCCAAAGGATTTGTCCGGTATCAAGACAAAAGTGGCACTGAACTTGACAAAGAGACAGATCATTTGTTTCAGCGGTGCGGCAGTAGCCGGGATACCCTTGTATTTTTTAACTAAGGGACTGATCGGAACATCAGCCGCATCACTTCTTATGATGGGAGCAATGCTTCCGTTCTTCTTTTTTGCGATGTATGAGAAAAACGGGTTTCCGGCGGAGAAGATTTTGTATTTTATGCTCCGGCAGAAGATACTCACACCGGGCATCAGACCATACCGGTCAGAGAACTTATACAAGCAGTTGGAAGAAAAAGAAAAATTACGAAGGGAGGTTCGTTATCTTGAAGAAAAAGCAAAAGGCAGAACCGGAAAGCCGCAGAAAAAGCAGTTATAAAGGCAATAGCAGGAACAACAGTAAAAGTGGCGGTCTTACCTTTTCAGAAAAGAAGCGTCTTATACAGTTAAAGCGCATTTTATTGGGAAAGAGCAATGAGAAAGAAAAGCCGACTACCGCACAAAGGACGATCACTTTTGAAAAGATGTTCCGTGACGGTATCTGTCAGGTCAGTCACCATTATTATACAAAGATGGTGGAATTTTTTGATATAAACTATGAGCTTCTGGAAGTGGATGACCAGGCGGACATACTGGCACAGTACAGCAAGCTTATCAATTATTTTGATCCGTCTGTGAAGTTTGAACTGGTGCTTTTCAACAGGCAGGTCAACGAGCAGATGCTTACAGAACAGTTTGACATTCCGTGGCAGGAGGATGATTTTAACGACATCCGTGAGGAATACACGGAGATGTTAAAGAAGCAGGCGGCAAAGGGCAACAACGGTATCATCAAATCAAAATATCTGATTTTTGGTGTAGAAAGCAACGGCTACAAGGAAGCCAAGAGCCGCCTTAACAACATTGAAAAAGATGTCATACGGAACTTAAACAACATAGGAATCCTTGCGAGGGGACTGGACGGAAAGGAAAGACTGCGCATCCTGCATGAATATTTTAACCAGGATACCATGGAGCCTTTCCGTTTTTCATTTAAGGACTTGGCAGAATCCGGCAAGTCGGTCAAGGACTATATTGCACCGCCGGGATTTGATTTCCGCTATCCGAACCGCTTCAAGTCGGGGAATATGTATGGCTGTGTGTCCTATCTGGATATTATCGCACCGAAGTTTACGGACGAGCTGATCAAGCATCTTCTGGATATTGATGCTAATCTTACGATTTCCATGCACATGCAGACGGAAGATCCGGTAAAGGCAATCAAGAAGTTAAAAGCGGTTATTTCCAATATCCAGAAAATGAAGATTGAAGAGCAGAAAAAGGCAGTCCGAAGCGGTTACGATATGGATATTTTACCGACTGACATTGTGACCTATGAAAAGGATACGCTGGAATTTCTGGACGATTTGAATACGAGCAATCAGAAGATGATCAACATGACATTCCTTATTACCTGTTATGGTAGAACCAAGCGGGAACTGGAGAGCTTAATGCAGAGGGTGTCCGGTATTATTCAGCAGGCAAACTGTGACCTCAGATGTTTACAGTATTTACAGGAGCAGGGCCTTATGGCATCTGCACCGATTGGGTGCAATGAAACCGGAATTGAGCGTACCCTTTCCACAAAGAGTACCGCAATCTTAGTACCATTCTGCACACAGGAATTGTTTATGCCTGCACCGGCAATCTATTACGGATTAAATGCACTCAGCAACAACATGATTATGGCAGACAGAAAAAGGCTCCGTACACCGAACGGAGTTATCTTAGGTACTCCCGGAAGTGGTAAGAGTTTTAGTGCAAAGCGAGAGATTTTAAGCTGTTTCCTTATCACAAAGGACGATATTATCATCTGCGATCCGGAGGGTGAGTATTTTGCACTTGTAGCTGCACTTCATGGACAGGTGGTAAAACTTGCCACCAATTCCAAAGACTATCTGAACCCTATGGATATTCAGTTGAGCCATAAGGGGGATAAGGAAGCATTAAAACTGAAATCGGATTTTATCATAACATTATGTGATCTAATCGCAGGTGGCAAGGACGGTCTGGAGAACGACGAGAAAGGTATCATCGACGAATGTATCCGCTATATTTATGACAAGTATTTTGAAAATCCGGTGCCGGAAAATATGCCGCTGTTGGAAGATTTGTATGATGCCTTGTTAGCACACAAAAATCCAAAGGCAGAGCGTATCGCAAACAGCCTTGTGCTGTATGTGCATGGTTCCCAGAATTACTTCAACCACCATACCAATGTGGACAGCGGCAACCGTATCATGTGCTTTGACATCAGAGATTTGGGAAATCAGTTAAAGGAACTGGGAATGTTGATCGTGCAGGATGCGGTGTGGAACAGAGTGTCACAGAACAGGGAGCGAAAGATTGCAACCCGTTATTACTGTGATGAGTTTCACCTTCTTCTGAAGGAAAAACAGACTGCCATTTATTCTGTGGAAATCTGGAAGCGTTTCAGAAAATGGGGCGGTATTCCGACAGGTTTACGCAGAACGTGGGCGATTTTCTTCGTTCTGAGGAGATTGAAGGTATTTTGGGTAACAGCGATTTTGTGTATCTGTTAAATCAGAATGCCAAAGATCAGGCAATTCTCGCTGATAAACTGGGACTTTCTGATAAGCAGCTTTCCTATGTCACCAACTCCGAGCCGGGAAGTGGTCTGATACTGTTTGACAATGTGGTAATTCCATTTGTAGACAAATATCCGACAGACACCAAGACTTACAGAATTATGAATACCAAGCCGGAGGAATCGGTGCAGAAGGAGGACGCAGTATAAAATGGCAGAAAAAAGACAGAAGAAGCAGGCAGTAAAGGCATTTGAAAAAGAGACATTTTCCAAGGATAAGGAAGTGACTGGAGCAAAACACACAGAACACAGGCAGGATAACACCTTTCCTACGGAAAATCATTTTCATGCCAATGAGAAGCCTGTGAGCAATCTGCCACGGGATGCGAACCATGGCAGTGATACAAAAAATGTAACTTCTGGTCACAATGTCCAGAAGTCAGAAGCCGAAGCGGAAAAGGCATTCTTAAAGGAAAACAGCTTCATGCAGGACGAGCAGACTGATTTTGAGACTTCTTCTGACAGTACAATAGAAAACAAGGCTCATGTCAGGGACACCTACCAACGGTCTGAGGAAAAAGGAAAATATCACAAAGGGCGTGTGCAGAGAGAACACGCACACAGAGAGCGTGCGAAGTCAGAAAATACAAAGCAGTCCGATTATGGAGATTTCCAGACAAAGGATGCCACATTTTCGCAGGGACAGGCGGAAGAATTTACCGACAAAAAAGTACAGAAGGCTTTTGATAAGTCGGAAAAGAGTCGTCAGAAGTTGCAGAAAGCAAAGGACAAGATGCCGAAAAAGCGGCAGCATGAGATGAAACGTGTCTTTGATGAACAGACCGGAAAAGCAAAGTATGTGGTGGTTCCGGTGGAAGTGGAGAAGCCATTCAAGCCTGACGGACTTGGAAAAGCTGCGGTTCACAAACTCCAGACCGAAAATATGTATTTTGTGCATCGAAAGATTGCAGAGACAGAAAAGGATAATTCTGCTGTGGAGGGTGCACATAAGACAGAACAGCGTGCAGAAGATGTTTACCATTACATGAAATATCACCGCAAGAGCAAGGCACAGAGAAAGCGTGACCGATTAGAGCGATTGCAGAAAAAACAGGTCACAGCGGATATGAAGCTGGAGTATGAGAAATTCATCAGTGAAAATCCACATCTAAAGGGCAACAGTCCAAAGAAGCAGTTGCAAAGGCAGCTACAGAAACAGCGTATCAAGCGTGAGTATGCCAAGGCAAGGCGGGCAGGAGCAGAAGCCAAGACTGCAAAGGAAACATTTACAAAGACAACCAATGCTGCAACCGGCATTGCAAAGAAGTTACAGGAGATTGCTACAAAAAATAAAACACTGATTATCACAGTGGGTATTTTTGCTCTTCTGCTTATTATGATCATGTCGGCATTATCAAGCTGCGGTTCCATGTTTACCGGAACTGTGACAACAACGATGGCAAGCACATATCTTAGCCTTCCGGCAGAGATTGATGCAGCAGATTTATCTTTTACAGAAAAGGAAATGGAGCTGCAAAACAAGATTGACCGGATTGAAACTGATTATCCGGGATACGATGAATACGATTATAACCTTGGTGCAATCGGGCATGATCCATATACGCTGATCAGTTATCTTTCCGCAGTCCATACAGAATTTACTGCCGCAGGGATGGAGAGTGAGATTCAGGAATTATTTGACGCTATGTATTCACTCACTACCGAGGAAGTGGAAGAAACACGTACAAGGACAGTCACAAAGACCGGAACCAGAATAGTAACAAATCCGGACGGGACTACCCGTACCGAGGAATACGAGTATGAGGAGGAAGAAGAATATACCGTAACAATTCTTCGTGTCACACTTACGGTCACAACGCTTGAGAGCATTGTTGCTGGACGCATGGACAGCGAGCAGACGGAAATTTTTGGAGCTTATACGGAGACAAAGGGTGGCTTACAGGTCTTTGATTCTCCGATTGATTATTACTGGTATTACTATATCAGCAGTTATTATGGTTACCGGAAAAATCCAAACACAGGAGACGAGGAGATTCACAGGGGTGTGGATATAGCAGTACCGACTGGAACCATGGTACATGCAGCACATGATGGAACGGTTATGGAAGCAGCTTACGATTCCTATTATGGGAATTATGTGGTGATTACGGACAGTAAGGGATATACCACAAAATATGCCCACATGGACAGCTTAAATGTGTCCGCAGGGCAGAGTGTAAAAAAAGGTGACAATATAGGTAAAAGCGGAAATACAGGAAGCAGTACCGGAAGCCACCTTCATATTGAGTGCTTGTATAACGGGGAGTATTATAACCCGTTATTTTATTTTGAAGCAGGAGAACAGACCATTTATGGAGAAACACCGGGCGGCACCGGAGGAGGAACCGGCAATGTGATACCACCGGAATCTTATGATGATGCAACCGTACAGACGCTTATGCGTGAAGCAAACAGGTATCTGGGAATGCCATACACTTTTGGTGGTACAGCTCCGGCTAGTTTTGACTGTTCCGGTTTTGTATGCTGGGTATTTTCAAACAGCGGCGTACATAACCTGCCAAGAACCACAGCACAGGGCATTTATGACCAGTGTACTTCGGTATCCGCATCGGAAGCAAAGGCAGGAGATCTAATATTTTTTACAAAAACTTATAATGCAGGGCGAACCGTCACACATGTTGGTATTTATTGTGGAAACGGTACGATGGTGCATTGTGGTGATCCAATCCAGTACACCTCAATCAATACCTCTTACTGGCAGAGCCATTTTTATGGTTTTGGAAGATTGAATTAGCGAAGGGAGGAATTATTTTTGTCAGTAGAGCGAATCAATTCACAGCTTAAAAAGGTCAGGGAGCAGATAGCACAGCTACAGGCAAAGGAAAAAGACCTTGCAGAGCAGAAACAGATGGCGGAGGATGCCGAAGCCATGAAGATCATACGGAAATATAAAATCTCATCCGAGCGATTGCAGATGCTTAATAAGCTCAGTGAGGATGAAGTCAGAAATTTATTACAGAAACGGGAACAGGAAAAGGAGGATTCGACCAATGAAAATGAAGAAGTTATCCGTTAAGGCACTAATGTCCCTGATACTGTCGGCAATACTTTTTTGTATGCCGATTGGGGCATTTTTTGCAAACAGGGCAAATACTGTGGAGGTTCATGCGGAGGATACAGCAGAGCAGAAAACAGAAAGTGCGGCAGAGGAAAGCAGTGCAGAAAGCACAGCGTCCGGTAATGATAACAAGGACAGTTCCGGTAGTGGAGAAAATCACATAGAGCAGTCCACAGAGAATACAACGGAAAATTCCACAGAAGGCACAACCGAGGAAACAAAATGCACCTGCAAGGAAAAATGCAGTCAGTATGCGGTGGATGAGGATTGTGAGGTGTGTGCAAAGGATTATAAGGAATGTGCTTATATCAATCCGAGCGTAAAAATTACAATCAATACACCTTCTGGGTGGCATAACGATACTACGAAAGTAACAGTCAAGGTGGAGGATACTATTGCATCCGGCAATTTTACCATTCAGACAGTAAAGGCAAAAGTCGGACAGAATGGGAGCTGGACAGATATTACCGAGGATATGTACATAGAGATTTCCGAGAACAGCACCATTTATGTGCAGGTCACAGACCAGAAGGGCAAGACCTACGAGAAAAACCGTTATATCAAGTGTTTTGATTTTACCAAGCCTACCTTAAATGCGGCAGTCAGCGACGGTCTTTTGAGCATTCAGGCACATGATACGGATTCCGGTATCAAGGCAATCTATGTCAATGGCTATGAGTTTACAGAGCATACGAATGGAGCCTTGAATATCCGTCTGCAACAGTTCGATGCAGGGTATCAGTATTTCACGATTTCTGCCATGGATAATGCAGGAAATACCTCTGAAATCTATAAAACAGCCAATCCGTATTACACCGATCCGGAGAATAAGGACAGCAATGAAAAAGATCCGGCACAGCAGCTCCCGGTGGATGCGTCGGCAACCAAACCTAGCTCTGCAACCGCACAGGTCACAGAACATACAAAAACGGATATGAATGGAAATACAGTTTCCCAGACAGGCAGTGGAACAACTTCAAGCAGTTCCGCAACAGCAAAGCAGTCTCCAAGTACGGGAGATACTTCTAAGGATGCAGACCAGAGCAGTGACAGTCAGACTTCTGAAAAAGGCAAGGAATTTTACACAATCCAGACTGCATCCGAGAAAGTATTTTATCTGGTAATTGACCGTGACGGGGAGGATGAAAAGGTGTATTTCCTTACCGAAGTCAGCGAAAATGACCTGTTAAATACCACAACGGATAACAGCGAGACACTTCCGAAAAATTCAGCGGCTTTGGAATCTGCAATTCCTACCAAAGACAGCGCATTATCCAACAATAATGCTGATACCACAGGAGAGAAAACACAGGAAACAGAAAGTGTTGAGGACAGCACCGAAGATAGCACGGAGGATACAAGTGAGCCGAAAGAGGATACCGCAAAAGCAGATGGTTCCGGCTTTATATATATTTTAATGGGAATTGCTGCGGTAGCTGTGAGCGGCGTGGTATATGTTGTGAAGTCCAAGAAGAAAAAGGAAAACTTTATTGATGAGGATGAAGATGAGGACGAGCTTGACGAGGACTATGATTATGAGGACGAGGAAGAAAATGAGCAGAGTTCCGACGAATCATTCTTAAATGGTGGGGACGATACTGTGAATGACACAGAATCAGAGAATACCACGGAACATGACAACGATGATGAAGAAAATGGGGAGGAATAGAGATGGAGCTTGTTATTGCAGAAAAGCCGAGCGTGGCACAGAGCATTGCGGCAGTTCTTGGTGCCACACAGCGTAAAGACGGATATTTGGAAGGCAATGACTATCTGGTATCATGGTGTGTGGGACATCTGGTAGAGCTGGCACAGCCGGAAAGCTATGAGGAAGCATGGAAGAAATGGAGCTATGAGAGCCTTCCAATCATTCCGCAGGAATGGCAGCATGAGGTGAAAAGTGATACGAAAGCACAGTATCAGATTTTGAAAAAGCTCATGCATGATGACAGGGTAGATGCCGTTGTATGTGCTACCGATGTAGGACGGATTTTGCGGACATTCAAAATAAAAAAGAATGTGGAGGTAACAGACAATGGCAAAATCATTATTTGAGGAACTGGGCGGCAAATACGAAAGGCAAGGGGATTATTTGATACCGTGCTTAACTGTACCCGCCGAAGAAGAACAGGCAATAGGCATCTGGGGGCAACGGCATTTAGATTATCTAAAACAGTACCGTAAAGTTACATACACCAATCTTCTTACAAGCGGCAGGCTAAACGCCTACCTTGCCGACATCAACAGACAGGCACAGGAACGCTTTGAAAGGCTCATAGAGGGTATGAAACAGGCACAGGGCATAACGGAACAGCTAAAGGCAGAAAACGCCTTAGAATGGACAGGATGCCTCAATAACATAAGGGCTTGTGCGAGGGAGATTGTGGAAAAGGAAATTATTTTTGCATAAACAGATGATTAGTGGCAGGGGGAAATCCTGCCGCTTTTTCTGCTTTAGTTTGTCAGCTTGACAAATAAAGGGTTAAGGAATATAATTAGATTCAGTATTATACAAGGAGTTAATAAATATGCGGCAAGGTATTCTTAAATAAACTGTCAATTTGATAGTGGGAACAAAAAGTAGCAGTCCCGTTTCACTTTTAATATGGGGCTTAGTTTTTTGTACCCAGTTTAAGAATACTTTTATCATGTAATTTTATATGCCCGAAAACATATAAGTGTTTTGGGGCTATTGGAGTTATTTACCCAGTGATAGGAGTATTTATCACTGGGTATTTTTATGCCCTTTTTTGGGTGTTGATAGGAGGAAAATCACATGAAAATAATTAACTTAGGCATTCTGGCTCACGTTGACGCAGGAAAGACAACATTAACGGAAAGTTTATTGTATACCAGTGGTGCAATTGCAGAACCAGGGAGCGTAGATAAAGGCACAACAAGGACAGATACAATGAATTTGGAGCGTCAAAGGGGAATCACTATCCAGACAGCAGTGACATCTTTTCAGTGGGAGGATGTAAAAGTCAACATTATAGATACGCCAGGCCATATGGATTTTTTGGCGGAAGTATACCGTTCTTTATCCGTATTAGACGGAGCAGTATTATTAGTTTCTGCAAAGGATGGCATACAGGCACAGACCCGTATACTGTTTCATGCACTACAGACAATGAAGATTCCGACAATTTTTTTCATCAATAAAATTGACCAAGAGGGGATTGATTTGCCAATGGTATATCGGGAAATGAAAGCAAAGCTTTCTTCGGAAATTATAGTGAAGCAAAAGGTTGGGCAGCATCCCCATATAAATGTAACGGACAATGACGATATGGAACAGTGGGATGCGGTAATTATGGGAAACGATGAACTATTAGAGAAATATATGTCAGGGAAACCGTTTAAAATGTCAGAACTGGAACAGGAAGAAAACAGGAGATTCCAAAACGGAACGTTATTTCCCGTTTATCACGGAAGCGCTAAAAACAATCTGGGGATTCGGCAGCTTATAGAAGTGATTGCCAGTAAATTTTATTCATCAACGCCTGAAGGTCAATCTGAACTATGCGGGCAGGTTTTTAAGATTGAATATTCAGAGAAAAGGCGGCGTTTTGTTTATGTGCGTATATATAGCGGAACATTGCATTTGAGGGATGTTATTAGAATATCTGAAAAAGAGAAAATAAAAATCACAGAGATGTGTGTTCCGACAAACGGTGAATTATATTCATCCGATACAGCCTGCTCTGGTGATATTGTAATTTTACCAAATGATGTTTTGCAGCTAAACAGTATTTTGGGGAACGAAATGCTGTTGCCGCAGAGAACATTTATTGAAAATCCTCTCCCTATGCTCCAAACAACGATTGCAGTAAAGAAATCTGAACAGCGGGAAATATTGCTTGGGGCACTTACAGAAATTTCAGATGGCGACCCTCTTTTAAAATATTATGTGGATACTACAACGCATGAGATTATACTTTCTTTTTTGGGGAATGTGCAGATGGAAGTCATTTGTGCCA
>OLSB01003727.1_pt1 | contig 10736 bp, 7 predicted proteins | sample 1672071 | NCBI WGS metagenome assembly OLSB01 (sample SAMEA3136642, study PRJEB25190) | human gut metagenome | biome: human gut; feature: human-associated habitat; material: faeces | place: Austria | collected 2013
CGACCGGCTCGATCAATTTTCTTGTGCTCGGCTTCTGTATCGGCATCTGCAACGGCTTCGTCATTCCCGTCGCACAGAAATTCGGCGAGGGCGACGAGGAGGGTCTGCGGCGCTACGTCGCCAACAGCTTTTGGCTCTCCGGCGCTTTCGCCGTGGTCATTACCGCTGTGATCTGCGTGCTGTGCCGCACCGTCCTGCATTGGATGGACACCCCGACGGAGATTTTCGACTACGCCTACGACTATATTTTCGTCATCTTTCTCGGGATTCCCGTCATCATTCTCTATAATCTGCTGTCCGGCATCATCCGTTCGCTCGGCGACTCGCGGACACCGATCTTCTTTTTGGTCCTCTCCTCCGCGCTGAACGTCCTGTTCGATATTCTCTCCGTGCAGGTACTCGGTATGGGCGTGGAGGGACCGGCGTGGGCAACGGTGCTGTCGCAGGCGATCAGCGGGCTGCTGTGCTTGGCGGTGATGTTCCGCCGTTATCCGATCCTGCGCCTGTCGCGCAGCGAGTGGAAGCCGCGCCGCAGGGAGCTTTGGCGGCTGCTGTCCGTCGGGCTTCCGATGGGGCTGCAATACTCGATCACCGCCATCGGCACGATCGTGGTACAGGCGGCAGTCAACGGGCTGGCGGCAAGCTATATCGCCGCCGTCACGGTCGGCAACAAGATCAATCAGCTTTTCACCTGCGCCTTTGACGCGATGGGCACGACCATGGCGGTCTACGGCGCGCAGAATTACGGCGCAATGAAGCTCGACCGTCTGCACAAGGGCGTTGCCTCGTGCGGCCTGCTGGCGGTGATCTATGCGCTCGCCGTGCTGCCGATCATGTTTTTCTTCGGCTCGAATTTGGCGCAGCTCTTTATCGACTCCTCCGAGCCGCCGGAGACGCGGCTGGAGATCGCCCGCTATGCGCGGCAGTTTTTGATCTGCAACGGCGCGTTCTATATCTCGCTCGCCTTTGTCAACATTCTCCGCTTCATGATCCAAGGGCTGTCGTTTACCAAGCAGGCGGTCTTTGCGGGCATTTTTGAGATGGTCGCCCGCTGCATCCTCGGCTTTTGGCTGACGGGCTACTGGGGCTACACGGTCATCTGCTTTGCCAACCCCACCGCATGGATTTGTGCGGACCTGTTCCTCGTTCCGGCATATTTCCGCTGCGTTAAGCTGCTGCGCCGCCGCCATGCGCAGGGTCTTACCGCCGCGTAATTGTTTTTCTTCTTTGCTTCTCCGCGGTTTTGTGATATACTTGGGATAAGAATGACGATGAGGTGAAGCAAATGATTACCGTTTCCGATTTGGCGCTGCAATTCGGCGGCTCCGTTCTGTTCCAGCATGTCGATCTGCAATTTACCGCCGGCAACTGCTACGGCATTATCGGCGCCAACGGCGCAGGCAAATCGACCTTCCTTCGGCTGCTCTCGGGCGAGCTGGAATCCACCAAGGGCAGCGTTTCCGTCAAGCCCGGGCTGCGGATGTCGGTTTTGAAGCAGGACCAGTTTGCCTACGATGAGTATACCGTCCTTGACACGGTCATCATGGGCAACCGCTGCCTCTACGACATTATGAAGCAGCGCGAGGCAATCTATGCAAAGTCCGAGCTTTCCGACGAGGACGGGATGCTTGCCTCGGAGCTGGAGATCGAATTTGCCGAGCTGAACGGCTGGGAGGCGGAATCCGACGCCAGCCGCATTTTGCAGGGACTGGGAATCCCCGTCGAGCTGCACGGCGATCGGATGCGCGACACAGACGGACGGCTGAAGGTCAAGGTGCTGCTCGCACAGGCGCTGTTCGGCAATCCCGATATCATCCTGCTCGACGAGCCGACGAACAACCTTGACATTGAATCCATCAACTGGCTGGAGGACTTCATCCTCAACTACGAGGACAGCGGTATGGTCATCGTTGTCAGCCACGACCGTCACTTCCTCAACACCGTCTGCACGCATATCGTGGACATCGATTACGGCAAAATCAAGCTGTACGTCGGCAACTACGACTTTTGGTATGAGTCCAGCCAGCTCATGCAGAATCTCATCCGCAACAAAAACAAGCGCAATGAGGAAAAGATCGCGGAGCTGCAGGAGTTCATCTCCCGCTTTTCCGCGAACAAATCAAAGAGCAAGCAGGCAACCGCCCGCCGCCGTCTGCTGGACAAGCTCTCGGTCGAGGAAATGCCCGCCTCGTCGCGGCGTTATCCCTTCGTCGGCTTCACGCGGGAGCGCGAGGTCGGCAAGGACATTCTGTTCGTCACCGAGGTCTCCAAGACCGTGGACGGCGTGAAGCTGCTGAACAACGTCTCCTTCACCGTCAACCGCAACGACAAGATTGCCTTCGTCGGCGAGAACGAGCAGGCGCAAACAACGATGTTCAAGCTGCTCATGGGCGAGCTGGAGCCGGACGAGGGCACGATCAAATGGGGCGTCTCCACCTCGCAGAGCTATCTGCCGAAGGACAATTCGCCCTATTTCGACGGCTGCACGGACACGCTGCTCGACTGGCTGCGGCAGTTCTCCGCGAAGAAGGACGACGTATATCTGCGCGGCTTCCTCGGTCGGATGCTGTTTTCCGGCGAGGATGCGTTCAAACCCGTGAACGTCCTCTCCGGCGGCGAAAAGGTACGCTGTATGCTGTCAAAAATGATGCTCTCGGGCGCGAACGTCATTCTCCTCGACCAGCCGACAAACCATTTGGATATGGAGTCGATCCAAGCGGTCAACAAGGGCATGATCGCCTTCCCGGGCAACGTTCTGTTCGCCTCGCACGACCACGAGCTGCTGCAATCCGTCGCTAACCGTATCATCGAATTCCGTCCCGACGGAAGCATCCGAGACTACCTCGGCACCTACGACGAGTATTTGGAGCAGCTCCCCCGCTGATTTTCCTCCGCTTTTGACCTGTCAGTCGCTTGCCGGGGTCTGCCTCCCCGCCGCCGCTGCCAACAAGTGAATCATCCGCAAAAAACCGGAACGAAGCCTTTCCGCCTCGTTCCGGTTCGCTTTATTCCTCTTCCGCAAGCGCCAATATTTGCTCATAATACGGCGAGAACCCTTCCGTCTGCTCATACGGCAGCAGAACCGTATAGTAATCTGCGCCCGCAACTTGGCGCACATAACCCGCAAACCACAGCTCACCGTCGTCATTCAGATACGGGATCGCCCGATGTACATACTCCTCCGAAGTCGTCTGAGAGAAGCTCCACAGAGCACTGGAATTCATAGGAGCGTCCGACGAAAGACTTATCTCTATCATTTCGACCGGCAGATATGCGCAGCACGCATTTCCCGTTCCGACTGCGACCCGCTTGTAGAAGTCCTCCTCCGTCACGCCCGCCGACTCCAAAACTTCTTCCACCGTCAACTGTTTGCCGTCGCTGATACGGAAGTTATAGACATGGTAGTCGCTTGCCCGCTGAAAACCCTCCGACGGGTTAATTTGTTCCAAATAAGCCAACCGCCGTACCACACTCAGCACGTCCCCGTCGATCCAATACGCAAACGTATTGTGCTCATCCAACACGAATGTTCCGTCCTCCTTCATTTGCTCGCCGTAAATCTCGCTGATCTTCTGTCTGATTTGCTCGGCATCGCTCGCCGACCGAAGGATTTCCGGCAAGGTATCTTCAAATTCGAGCACGGCGAGAGGCAGGTCAGATCTTCGACGTGCCTCTGCCAACGATTCGTCTGTTGCTCCTTCCGTCTCCGACGGTGCCTCTGTCGTCGGCGCTTCCGTTGTTTCGGTCGTTGGCAGCTCTGTTGCTTCTGTTATCGCCGGCTCCGTCGTTCCTTCCATCGGCACGACCTCCCCGCACCCGCCGAGCAGCAGTGCAAGCGTCACTGCCGCAGCAATGAGCCATTTCATTTCGCTTTCCCCCTTTTCTTTTATCAACCCTCATGTTCCAGCGCAAGAGTCAATATTTGCTCATAATACGGTGAGAATTCTTCCGTCTGCTCATACGGCAGCAGGACCGTATAGTAATCCGCACCTGCAACTTGGCGCACATAACCCGCAAACCACAGCTCACCGTCGTCATTCAGATACGGGATCGCCCGATGTACATACTCCTCCGAAGTCGTCTGAGAGAAGCTCCACAGAGCACTGGAATTCATAGGAGCGTCCGACGAAAGACTTATCTCTATCATTTCGACCGGCAGATATGCGCAGCACGCATTTCCCGTTCCGACTGCGACCCGCTTGTAGAAGTCCTCCTCCGTCACGCCCGCCGACTCCAAAACTTCTTCTGCCGTGACCGGGCTACCGTCGCTGATATGCAGTCGGTAGATCAGATATTCGTCCGCGATGTCAAAGCCTTCCCTGCCGCCGACCGCCTCCCCGCTTGAATCACGGAAGACCAGTGTCAGAATATCCTCATAAATATAATATTCGTAGGAGTACTCTCCATACCACGTCATTACACCGTCGGCATTTAATCTACCATCGAATATTTGGCGAAACTTTTCATTGATCTCTTCCGCATACTCCCCCGACAGGTTGATCTGCGGAAACGCATGAAGGACTCCCGTCCCGTCAGCGAACGTATATACATCCCGATGCGCATCCGTCACAATGTTTTCACGCGTGATCGGCTCGGTCGGTGTCGTCGGTCCTTCGGTCGTCACTTCCTCTGTCGTCGGCGCTTCCGTTGCCTCGGTCGTCGGCGGCTCTGTTGCTTCTGTCATCGTCGGCTCTGTCGTCCCCTCCGTCGGCACGACCTCCCCGCACCCGCCGAGCAGCAGCGCAAATGCCAGTAAAACCGCAAGCAAGCCGCTTCGTTTCATCTCGGTCACTCCTTTCCATTTTCATAGGGTCGGTTATTGCTTCCTACTAAAGAGACGAATTTCATTTTAATCGGTTCCGCCTTTTTGTAAAAATTTGAATTTGCTTGACAAACTCCGCGCGGGGGGATATGATATAAAATGGTGTGAAAGCAATACTATGAACAACAAAGGAGGGAACATCATGGATGCTGGAAGTAGCAGCGGCACAGCGGTAGGGCGACGACCGCAGGGGACGTCCGGTATCCGCCGTTCCCCGGTTTTCTGATCAGCCTGCCGTGCCGACTTCCGAATCTTGATGGATTGTAACATGAAAAGTCAGGAGGAAAGAACCGATGGCAGAGCATAACGTCACCGTCGAAAGCACGCTGACCGCGCTTTTGTCGGAGAAAAAATATGCAACGATACGCGATATTCTAATCACGATGAACCCGTCCGACATCGCCTCGATCTTTGACGAGTTAGAGGAGGAGCGGCTGCCGCTGCTGTTCCGACTGCTGCCGAAGGAGCTGGCGGCGGAGACCTTCGTGGAGATGGAGCCGGACGCGCAGGAAATGCTCATCCGCGGCTTTTCCGATTCGGAGCTTCGCGAGGTTTTGGACGAGCTGTACGTGGACGACGCGGTTGATTTGGTGGAGGAAATGCCCGCCAACGTCGTGCGCCGTATTCTCTCGCAAGCCGACCCGCAAATGCGCAAGGAAATCAACGAGATCCTGCGCTACCCCGACAACTCCGCCGGCTCGATTATGACCACGGAGTATGTTTCCCTGCGTCCGGATATGACGGTGGAGGAGTCCATTCTCCGTATCCGTCGGACGGGCGTGGACAAAGAGACGATTTACACCTGTTATGTGACCAAAGACCGTACGCTCATCGGCTTGGTCACGGTCAAGGACCTCCTGCTGACCGAGGATGACGACACCACCATAAAGCAGATCATGGAAACGAACGTCATCTCCGTCAACACCCACACCGACCAGGAGGAGGTCGCGCAGATGTTCTCGAAGTACAACTTCCTTGCGCTGCCCGTCGTCGATGCGGAGAATCGCATGGTCGGTATCGTGACCTTTGACGACGCAATGGACGTCATGGAGGACGAGGCGACCGAGGACATGGAGATCATGGGCGGCATGACGCCGTCGGACAAAACCTATCTGCGTTCGACGACCTTCGATCTGTTCAAGCACCGTATTCCGTGGCTGATGCTCCTGATGGTCTCCGCGACCTTCACGGGGCTTATCATCACGGGCTTTGAAAATGCGCTGCGGGTGCAGGTGGCGTTGACCGCCTTCATTCCCATGCTGATGGACACGGGCGGTAATTCCGGCTCGCAGTCGTCCGTCACGGTCATTCGCGCACTTTCGCTGGGCGAGCTGGATTTTTCCGACATTTTACAGGTTATTTGGAAGGAAGTTCGTACCGCCGTTCTCTGCGGCATCTCGCTGGCGGCGGCGTGCTTTGCCAAAATCATGCTCATCGACCGTCTCCTCATGGGTAATACCGACATCACCGTTACGGTCGCCGCCGTGGTATGCATCACGATGGCGCTGACCGTCCTGGTTGCAAAGGTGATCGGCTGCTCCCTGCCGATGCTTGCCAAAAAGATCGGCTTTGACCCGGCAGTCATGGCAAGTCCGTTTATCACCACGATCGTTGATGCCGTTTCCCTGCTGATCTACTTCGGCATTGCGACGATTCTTTTGTCGTAAGGTTTCAGACTGTCCTCCGCGGAGGGCAGTTTGTTTTCTCTCGGCAACTACCGAACGGCATTTCGGAATCGCTTGACAAGCGCCGTACTGTTCCCTATAATTCACGAGTAACCCCAATGAAAGGATCATATTATGGAGCATATCATTGAAATCGAACATTTGGATAAATCCTTCGGCGATGTCCACGCGGTGAACGACCTGTCCTTCCACGTTCGGCAGGGCGAGCTGTTCGCGTTTTTGGGCGTGAACGGCGCAGGCAAGAGCACGACGATCTCCATTATGTCAGGTCAGCTTGCCAAGGACGGCGGCTCCGTCAAGCTTTTCGGTCAGGACGTTGACCGCCATCTTGCCGCGATCACGCGGCGGCTCGGCGTCGTCTTTCAAGGCTCGGTGCTCGACCGGCCGCTCTCCGTGCGGGACAACCTGCAAAGCCGCGCCGCCCTTTACGGCATTACCGGCAAGGCGTTCCGCGAACGTCTGGCGGAGCTTGCGGCGCTGCTGGACTTTGAGCCGCTGCTCAGCCGAACCGTCGGTAAGCTCTCGGGCGGACAGCGGCGGCGCATCGACATCGCCCGAGCCCTGCTCCACAAGCCTGAAATTCTGATTCTCGACGAGCCGACGACGGGACTTGACCCGCAGACGCGGAAGCTGCTGTGGGACGTGGTGCAGAAGCTGCGCCGCGAGGAAAACATGACCGTGCTTCTCACCACGCATTATATGGAGGAGGCGGCGGACGCCGATTATGTTGTCATCATCGACGGCGGTAAAATTTCCGCCGAGGGCACTCCGCTGGAGCTGAAAAACACCTATACCGGCGACTACATCACCCTTTACGGGCAGGACGAGGCGCAGATTCGTGCGCTCGGACTTCCCTGCGAGGCAATCCGTGACGCCGTTCGCGTTGCCGTGCCGAATACCGCTGCGGCGACGAAGCTCATCGTCGAGCATCCCGCGCTGTTTACGGACTATGAGATCACCAAGGGAAAAATGGACGACGTTTTCCTTGCCGTTACCGGTAAAAAGCTGGTGGGAGGTGCAGTAAAATGACAGTAGTAAATAGTCTGACAAGGCGTAACATCAAGCTGTTCTTCAAGGACAAGGGGATGTTCTTCTCCTCGCTCATCACGCCGATCATCCTGCTGGTACTGTACGTCACCTTCCTTGCCAACGTCTACCGCGACAGCTTCGTGTCCGCAATGCCGAACGGCTTTCAAATTGACGACGCGCTGATCGATGCCACGGTCGGCGGGCAGCTCATCTCCTCGCTATTGGCGGTCTGCTGCGTCACCGTCGCGTTCTGCTCGAACCTGCTGATGATTCAGGACAAGGTCAGCGGAGCAAGACGCGACATTGCCGTTACGCCTGTCCGCCGCTCTGCCGTCGGTCTGAGCTACTTCCTCGCCTCCGCCGTGAGCACGCTCATCATCAGCTTCTGTGCGCTGGGCGTCAGCCTGCTGTACCTGCTGAAGGCAGGCTGGTATCTCTCGGGCGGCGACGTGGCGGCGCTGGCAGCCGACGTCCTGCTGCTGACGCTGTTCGGCGTGGCGCTCTCCTCGTGCGTCAACTTCCCGCTCCGCACCAACGGACAGGCTTCCGCCGTCGGTACCATCGTCAGCGCGGGCTACGGCTTCCTCTGCGGCGCATATATGCCCATTTCCAGCTTTTCCGGCGGCTTGCAGAAGGTCCTGTCCTTCCTCCCCGGCACCTACGGCACGAGCCTGATCCGCAACCACGCGCTGGCGGGCGTTTTCCGTGAGATGGCGGCAGTCGGCTTCCCTGCCGAGGTCGTTGAGGGTATCAAGCGCTCCATCGACTGCAACCTTACTTTCTTCGACAAGCAGGTCAGCGTTCCCGCCATGTACGCCGTCCTCGGCGGTGCGGTCGTGCTGTTTGTCGCGCTTTACATCATTCTGAATGTGCTCCGCAAGAAAGAGCACTGATATGTTAGGAGATATACAATGCTGAGAATCGAACATCTGACCAAAACCTACGGCGAGAAAAGGGCAGTGGATGACCTGTCGTTGCACATCGCGCCGGGCGAAATTTACGGCTTTATCGGTCATAACGGCGCGGGCAAGACGACCACGCTGAAATCCGTCGTCGGTATTTTGCAGTTTGACGCCGGTGAAATTTACATCGACGGTCACTCTGTCAAGACCGAGCCGCTTGTCTGCAAGCGCCTGTTTGCCTACATTCCCGATAACCCCGATCTGTACGACTTCATGAGCGGCATTAAGTACCTGAACTTCATTGCTGACATCTTCGGCGTCAGCGCCGAGGTCCGGAAGGAGCGCATTGCAAAATACGCCGCGATCTTTGAACTGACGGACGATTTGGGACAGCCCATTGCCTCCTACTCCCACGGCATGAAGCAGAAGCTTGCCATCATTGCCGCGTGGCTGCATGACCCGAAGCTTGTGATTATGGACGAACCGTTTGTCGGTCTTGACCCCAAGGCATCGCACCTGCTCAAGGGCATGATGCGCGAGCTTTGCGAAAACGGCGGCGCGATTTTCTTCTCGACGCACGTCCTCGAGGTCGCGGAAAAGCTCTGCGACAAGGTCGCCATCATCAAGGCGGGCAAGCTCATCCGCTCCGGCACGATGGAGGAGGTCAAGGGCGACGACTCTCTCGAGGAGGTCTTTCTTGAGCTGGAGGACGAGCAATGCTGAAGCTTCTTCTGAAAAAGCAGCTCACGGAGATTTTCCGGAACTATTTTTACAACCCGAAAAAGAACACAAGCCGTTCCCGCGGCTCCACCGCTACAATGATCGCGCTGTTTGCCCTGTTAATGGTCGGTGTGCTGGGCGGTATCTTCACCTTCTTCGCACTGATGGTGTGCGACACGCTGGTCGCGCTTGACCTCGGCTGGCTGTATTTCACGCTGTTTTCGCTGTTGGCGGTGTTTCTCGGCACCTTCGGCAGCGTGTTCAACACCTATTCCGGTCTGTACCTCTCCAAGGACAACGACCAGCTGTTGTCCATGCCGATTCCCGTGCGCTATATCATCACCGCACGGCTGCTGGGTGTTTACCTGATGGGGCTGATGTACTCCGGTATCGTCATCATCCCCGCGATCGTCGTTTATTTGGTCGTCGCGCCGTTTTCCGTCTCCGCGCTGATCTGCTCCGTCCTTCTGGCGGTGCTGATCTCCCTGTTCGTGCTGGTGCTGTCGTGTCTGCTCGGCTGGGTCGTGGCAAAAATCAGCCTGAAGCTGAAAAATAAGAGCTTTATCGCAGTCCTTGTCTCCCTTATCTTCTTCGGCGCGTACTATTTCTTCTACTTTAAGGCGCAGACGCTGCTGCAGGAGCTGATGGAAAACGCCGTTCTCTACGGCGCGATCATCAAATCCTCCGCCTACCCCCTGTACCTGCTCGGGCGCGTTGCCGAGGGCGATTGGCTTGCGACGCTCATCGTCGGCGGTGTTGTGCTGGCGCTGTTTGCGCTGACTTGGGCGCTGCTGTCGCGGAGCTTCCTGAAGATCGCGACCGCCACCGGAAAGGTCGCCCGCGTCGCCTACCGCGAGGGCAAAACGCAGCTCCGTTCCCCCGCCCGCGCACTGCTGCGCAAGGAATTCCGCCGCTTTACCTCCAGTCCGAACTATATGCTCAACTGCGGGCTGGGTTCGCTGATGCTCGTGATCGCCGCCGTCGCGCTGCTGTTCAAGGGCGGCGAGCTGCTGTCCACCCTCACGCTGGTATTCTCCGCTCATCCGGATACCGTCGCCGCTCTGCTGTGCGCCGCGATCTGTATGGTCGGGACGATGAACGACACGACCGCCCCCTCGATCTCGTTGGAGGGCAAGGCGCTGTGGCAGCTTCAATCCCTGCCCGTTGACCCGTGGCAGGTGCTGCGGGCAAAGCTGACCGTGCAGCTCAGTCTGACGATGCTGCCGTCGCTTCTTTGCAGCGTCTGTGCGCTGATCGTCTTCCCCTTCGGTGCGGGCGAGGCTGTGATGATCCTTCTTCTGCCGCAGCTCTACGCGCTGCTTTCCGCCACGTTCGGGCTGTTCCTCGGACTGAAAAAACCGAATCTGACGTGGACCAGTGAGATCATTCCCATCAAGCAGGGCTTCGGCGTGTTTTTGGCACTGCTGGTCGGCTGGGCATACGGTTTGCTGCTCGGCGGCGGCTTCCTGCTGTTCGGCTACAAACTCGGCGCTGTGGGCTATCTCGCGGGCTTTGCCGTCCTCTCGCTGGCGCTGACCGTGCTTTTGACCGTTTGGCTCAAGCGCCGCGGCACCGAAA
>OLSB01003736.1_pt1 | contig 10703 bp, 10 predicted proteins | sample 1672071 | NCBI WGS metagenome assembly OLSB01 (sample SAMEA3136642, study PRJEB25190) | human gut metagenome | biome: human gut; feature: human-associated habitat; material: faeces | place: Austria | collected 2013
AGATGATGGTTATCTCTGGATGGATGGGTGTTAAATAGTTAAGGAGTTGAGCAGCATGGATATGAAATTACCTTTTTCAACCACAGGTATGATGCTGCACATAGATGATTCGATGGACTACGAGGTTTTATCCTCGTCCATCGAGTCCATGCCAAAGAGCGATAAGACAGAAGACGAAATCGTTCTCGAGGCAATGGCGCATCCAATTGGTTCTCCAAAGCTTTCAGAGCTTGCAAAAGGAAAAGAAAATGTAGTAATTATTTGTTCTGACCACACAAGACCTGTTCCAAGTAAGCATATTATTCCATTTATGCTGAAAGAAATAAGAGAAGGCAATCCAGATGCAAAAATCACCCTTTTGATTGCAACGGGATTCCACAGAGCAACAACAAGAGAAGAGTTAGTTGGTAAGTTTGGCGAGGAAATCGTAGATAATGAGTGTATTGCGATTCATGACAGTCAGGACATGGATGCAATGGCAAACATCGGTACACTTCCATCAGGAGCTCCTCTTTTAATTAACAAAATCGCTGCAAATGCAGACCTTCTCGTAAGCGAAGGATTTATAGAAACCCATTTCTTTGCAGGCTTCTCAGGAGGAAGAAAGAGCATCCTTCCAGGAGTATCTAGCAAAGTAACGGTACTCGGAAATCACTGCTCCAAGTTCATTGATTCTCCATACAGCAGAACAGGAATCTTAGAGGGAAATCCGATTCATAAAGATATGATCGCTGCCAGTAAAATGGCGCATCAGAAATATATTGTTAACGTCATTATTGATGCAGACAAGAAAGTGGTACACGCCGTTGCAGGCGATGCAATTGAAGCCCATGCCGCAGGATGTAAGTTCTTGCAGGATTATTGCCAGGTAGTTCCTAAAAAAGCCGCAGACATCGCTATTTCTACCAACGGCGGATATCCACTTGACCAGAATATGTATCAATCTGTAAAAGGAATGACTGCGGCAGAAGCAGCAGCAAAAGATGATGGTATTCTTATTATGGTTTCCAATTGTGGGGACGGACATGGAGGAGAAGGCTTCTATGAAGCACTGAAAAACTGCTCCAGTCCGGCAGACCTCATGGCAGAAATCTTAAAAGTTCCACAGGATCAGACAAAACCAGACCAGTGGGAATATCAGATACAGTGTCGTATCTTAATGCAGCATAAAGTTATCTATGTCATGTGCGAAGAGCATCGCAAAATGGCACAGGAGATGGGCTTTACCGTTGCAAATGATGTAAACGAAGCTTTGGAAATGGCCATAAAAGAAAAGGGAAAAGATGCCCATATTTCAATTATTCCGGATGGCGTTTCCGTTATGGTAAAAAAACCGGAATAATAAAGTTTATTTGAAAAGATTCAAATAAATCTCGAGCCAAAACATGTTTGCTTAATGTGAAATTCATTTTTCGCATTTTGTAGGCGGGCCTGCAAATGAGCAGCAGGCCCGCCATTTTTTTATCGTGTCGTGTTAAAGTTTTTCACTTGCAAAAAGAGCAAGAATCCTATAAAATAGACATTTAGATATATAGAATGATAAAAATATGACAGGGAGGTGGCGAGAGAATGAATGAATTCACAGATTTTAAAACTTACAAAATGAAAAATCAAAAGACATATCAGTATGTATTCGACTATTTTTCTGAGCAGATTTTATCCGGTGAATTAAAAATAAATGACAAGATTCTGCCAGAAAGAGAAATCGCAGAGAAATTAGACGTAAGTCGTAATTCCATCCGTGAAGTAATGCACATGTTAGAGATTAACGGACTTCTTGACTGCAGGCAGGGAAGTGGAAACTATCTCCGCTGTGAGCCACAGGACTATATGGTAAAGTTCATGAACATGGTTATGTCGCTTCAGCAGATTAAATATACAGAAGTATATGATATTCGTATGGGATATGAGACAGTAGCATTACGTCTTGCGATTAAAAATGCGACAGAAGAAGAAATCGAAGAAATGCATCAGATTTTAATCAAGATGGATGAAATTGAGGATCCAAAAGAAAGTGGTAAGCTTGATATGCAATTTCATAATAAGCTCATAGAAGCTTCCCATAACCGCATGATTGTGTTATACACATCGATGATCGCAGAATTAATAAATCAGTTTATCGCAGATTTTCGTGTTCGTATTATGGCAAACCAAAGGCAGGCAGATGCGTTAAGACGTGCCCACTGGAATATTTACGATTCCTTAGTGGCCAAAGACTTTGTAGCAGGAAGCTTCGCAATGCAGCGGCATTTTGACATAGTAGGAGAACAGCTTGAACGACTACAACAACAAATGGAAAACCAGGGAAAATAAAAACTTCTGTTTGTTTCCTATTCATCTTTTTCGATGTTTCTGAAACAAACAGGAGTTTTTTTCTTGATTTTTATTTCAGAGATATTTTATAACAATTCAGACAAGCCATTTTTTTAGTTTACCCGATGAAGAAGCAAATACTTCTGTCTCGTAGCCATACCACCCCGGATATGTCTCTCCGACTTATTAATATCTAAAATATCACGAACCTTATCCGCCAGATGATGGTCAATCTGCGGCAGCCTCTCCGTTAAATCCTTATGTACCGTCGATTTACTAACTCCAAACTTTGTAGCCGTCTTCCTCACCGTAGCCTTCGAGTCAATAATGTATTTCCCGACCTCAATAGCACGTAATTCAATGTAATCCCTCATTATAAAATCCCTATCTTAAATCTTTTTACAATCATATGAAGAAAAATCCAAAGACATGCCAAAAAGATATAATATACAGAAGTGGCAACACAGACGCAAAAAAACACCGTTCTGATGGCTGATTGGAAACGGTGTTCTTGCGAGCAGCCACATTGAAGGAGGAGGAGTGACTGCTCTATTGGATAATTTAATTGAATAGTTGAGACGAGATGAAATCGTATCACTCATCTTGACTCTAGTATACCAATTTTACCCCGGATTGTCTATGCATGAGTTTGACAAGAATAACCGTTTTTTTACGTCTTTTCTTGGCATTGTGAATAAATGAATTCTTATTGCATCGACAGGAGAACAATTATTATAAGCAAAATGGCTAATTGTCCTGAAAAAGAAACAAAAAATGACGGTTGAAAGACGTATAGAAAGGAATAAAAACGGAAAAAGAAAGTGTTTTACCGTTGTTTTTCTTTTGGTACAATAAAAACAGTAGAATAGGGAAAATAGAATATAGAAGAGAGCTGTGTTATCAATAAGTATTGCGACTGATGGTAAAAAATGAAAATCAGAGTGTGTTTGAAAATTTTTTTGCAATTGAGATAGGTGGATTACTTTTTGCATTTTCAAATATACTCTGGAAAATAAGACTGGAAATAAGGGAGAGCAGTAATTGGATATGCTAGTAAAAAAGGAAAAAATATTTGACAATATCGTAGCAGTTTCTGGTACAAAAAAGGAAGCAATAAGAACGATAAGCAGACTTTGCGCAAAACAGACTATGTTAGATGCGACACAGTTAGAGGAAGCATTCTGGAAGAGAGAAGAGTGGGATTCGACAGGATGTGGTGAGGGGATTGCCATTCCTCATGCAATTATAAAAGAAATTGATGAAGTACAGTTATTTATTGTCCGATTTCGATATCCTATAGAGTGGGAGTCATTTGATGACAAAAAAGTAGATATTGCATTTGCGATTATCGCACCAGAAGAGAAGGGACAGGAAAAATATCTGGTGTTTTTGTCCAGGCTTGCCAGAAAACTTGTGGATGAGAAGTTTATTGCCGATTTTCGTAATTGCAGGAGCACAGAGGCAGTTTATCAGTATGTAAAGAATGAATTGGAATGAATTTGGAATATTTTAAGAATAATGTTCAAAGAGCAATTATAGAGGAAAGATATGAAAATAATTGGAGTTACCAAGTGCCCTACCGGAATCGCACATACCTATATGGCAGCAGCCCGCATAGAAAAGGAATGTGAGAGACTCAGCTATGAGGTGAAAGTAGAAACACAAGGCTCGCAGGGGACGGAAAATAAGCTGACCAAACGGGAGATTGCAAAAGCGGATTATGTAATCATAGCCGCGGATGTAGTAATTGAGGAGCCAGAGAGATTTTATGGCAAGTGGGTTTTAAAAACAAGAATCAAACCGTTATTAAAGAATACACAGGGTGTTTTTGAGCGGTTAGAACAAGATAGTTTCATTATGGGAGGGGCTTCTTTTCAAAATGAGAATAATCAAAACAGAAATGAAAACTCTGGAAATATAGAGAATTTTCAAAATAAAAATGCAAAAGATAAAAATGCTGAAAATACAGAAGATAAAAATATTGAAAACAGAGAAAAAAATGGAGATGCGGTAAAACAAAATATAACGTACCAAAATGCGATAAATAGAAGTAGAATAGTTGAAAATACGCAAGAAAATCAGAAAGCTGAAAAGATAGTCGGAAAAGGCTATAGGCAAGAATTGGAAAATGAACAGTCAATAGCCGGGAACAATAAAGCAAAACAAAGTGATAAAAATAATAAGAATAAGATAGTAAAAACAAAAAAAGAAAAAAAACAGGAGAAAGAGCCCAAAGATCTTTCAGATATTGATATTATAGGACAGCTTATGAATGGAGCCTCCTATATGATACCATTTGTTGTTGTGGGAGGGCTGTTAGTATCGCTGTCGGTATCAATGGGGGCACAGACTTCTGCAGATGGAACGGTTGTCTATATTGGTTTATGGAATAAGATTCATGCTATCGGTAATCTTGCCTTTACGCTGATGTATCCAATTTTGTCAGGTTTTATTGCTTTTTCCATTGCAGGAAGGGCAACTCTTGCTCCGGCGATGATCGGGGCGATGGTGGCAACAGATGGAGAGATTCTTGGAACGGAGGGAGGAACGGGATTTATCGGTTGTATTATTGTCGGCTATCTTGTTGGTTATCTTGTGAAATGGATGAACAGCTGGAATCTTGCTAAGGAGTTTAAGCCGATGATGCCAATATTTATTATTCCGCTGACCGGTGTCGCAGTAGTATCCGCTTTGTTTATATTTGTGCTTGGAAAGCCAGTTACACTGATAACGGATCTGTTAAACAGTTTGCTTGTGGAACTTGCGAAGAATCCTTCCAGTGCAGTTGTGCTTGGTATTGTGCTTGGTGCGATGGTTGGCATAGATATGGGAGGTCCGATCAATAAGGTCGCCTTTTTCTTTGGTGTGACTTCAATTGCACAGGGAAATCTTCAGATTATGGGGATTGTATCTACTTCCATTGCAGTGGCTCCGCTCTCTATGGGAATCGCAGCAGTTGTTGGAAAAGATAAGTTCACACCTGAGGAAAAGAGTGCAGGAATATATACTATATTTATGGGAATCATAGGAATCAGCGAGGGGGCGATACCTTTTGCAGCTTCTGACCCCGGACACGTTCTTCCGGCAGTTGTTGCAGGTTCTGCACTTACTGGAGCGGCTGCTGCTGTGTGCGGTGTGACTTCGGCTGTGCCACATGGGGGCTTAGTTGTGGCTTTATTTAAAGCTACGAACTATATGTCATTATATTTTCTTTGTGTGATGGCAGGAACAGCACTTTCTATTGCAATCGTATTAGCATTTAAGAGACGACAAGAAAAAAATGGATAAAATTCCAGTAGATAGGAAACAACAGTACAAAGTTGACATTTTTTTCAAAAAAATACCCTTTCACATATTGAAATTGCAAGTAAAATGAAATAAAATCTTAAGTTAAGCACATCTTTTGTTCAAAAATAAGTCAAACTATGAGTTTTACATTTTTGAAGAATTTGATAGAATTTTTGGTGAGTGAGGAGTGGTTCGTAAACATGAGATTCACAAGACGGGATATGAAGATGATAGAGTACTTAAGAGATTATGAAGTTGTCGAACTTAAGGCTATGTCAGAGTATCTGGGAGTATCTGTAAAGACTTTGAAGAATCAGTTAAAGGAGTTGTCCGAGACACTGAAAGAATTCGGAGTGGATGTCCAGTTTGTTTCGAGTAATCAAATACTTGTAAAGGGGCATGAGAAGTTTGCGGAAGTGATGAGTGTGAGCATCCCTCGCTTTGAGATGGAATTTGAGAGAAGATTCCTCTTACTTCTGGTACTACATGATAATTTCCTTACTATACAGGAAATTGCAGATGAGCTTTTAGTAAGCAAGTCTTACGCAGAGAAACATTTAGCGGCAATCATGAAAAAGTATCCGGAAGATATTCAGGCACAGCGGCATTATGGTATCCGCTATGCAGCATCCCAGAATAAGAGAAGAGAGGTATTTGTAAAGATACTTTTTCCATATTTATTCGGGGAGGATTACATCGTAGCTTTGGAGCAGTTTGATAGTCTCCATTTTCCACTGTTTCATTATTTTACAAAGGAACAGATGTTGAGGACAAGAGGAGCAATTCAGGCATTGCAGAGGCTGGAATGGTTTCAGCTTACTGATGAATCCTTGCAGCAGCTTTTCCTTTATATTTTGTTTCTCACGCGTCATGCAGACAGTGAGAATACAGAAAAGCCGGTTGCGGTACAGGAAGATTTTATTAATACGCAGGAATTTGACGGATTGTATGAATGGATACCTGGATGGTGTCAGGAATTTCGTCTGCCGGATTCTAAAGAAGAACTGCGCTATATGTATACATTACTGTTATCGCTACGTAAACAAAAAATCGCCTGTCAGGATCAGATTATGGATAAGATGCGGCATCCGATTAAGGAGATTCTTAAAGTAATCAGCGAGAGACTCAGTGCAGATTTCAGCGAGGACGAAGATTTGATTGAGGGGTTATCTTCTCATATTTATACGACGATTCTTCGTGGAAATCATTTGGATGTTGAGACAGATGAATATATGTTAAAGTCCATGAAACGTCAGTATCCTTTTGGATTCGAGATGGCGGCCATTGCGGCAGATTACATAGCAGATATCTATAATCTGTCTATGAAAGAGAATGATCTTATTTATTTAGCCATTCATTTTCAGGCGGCGATAGAGCGAATGAAGGATGCGGGTGAGAAGACGAAAATTATTATTGTCTGTCATTTCGGTGCGGCAGCGGCCAGAATTATCCGCTCTAAAATCGAGAGAAAGCTTGTTGGTGTGGAAGTCACGGGAATGTATTCCCTGCAGGAATTTAAGCAGCTTAAGAATCCAGATTGCGACTACATTGTGACAACCGAGCGCATTCTCAAAGCTGATTTTCCGATTATCTACATTTCAATGGCCCTTCCGGAGCGTGAGATGCAAAAGATTAAGGAAGGAATTAAAGAAATTCAGGTAAACCATTTATTGGAATTAAATATATTAGAAGCAATTATTCTTCCAATTGAAGAAAAGAATATGGAATCCGCAGTAAAAGCGATGGTACAGCCACTTTTAGAAGAAGATTTTGTAACAGAAGAATATTTGCAGTCTGTTCTCGAAAGAGAGGAGATGTCTTCCACAAGTTTAAACCACATTGCCCTGCCACATGGAAATCCGGCAATGGTTCAGAATACAAGACTTGTCATTGGAAGAATGAATCATCCGATTTTGTGGGATGATTCTAAAGTAAGCTGTGCATTTTTATTCGCAGTATCCTCAGAGATGCTCAAAGAAAAACCGATGCTTTTTAATACATTTTATCGGACGATGGCAGATCCGGAAGTAGAGGAAAGTATCAAAAAACTTCAGATGGAAAAGAATCTTCCAGATGAGGTTTTTAGACAAAAGCTGTTTCAAATATTGAGATAGAGTAACTAATAATTTCTAACAGGAGAGGAAAGGATGTGAAGTTAACATGGTAGGAATTATTCTCGCAACACATGGCAATTTTGCGACCGGTATCCAGCAGTCAGCTTCCATGATTTTTGGTGAACAGCCAAACGTGGCAGCCGTAACACTGCAGCCTAACGAAGGACCGGATGATGTGAGAAAGAAAATGGAAGAAGCAGTTGCATCTTTCGAAGACCCGGAACAGGTGTTAATTCTCGTTGATTTATGGGGAGGTACTCCATTTAATCAGGCTAATGGCCTGATCGCTGGTCACGAGGATACATGGGCAATTGTTGCTGGTCTTAACCTGCCAATGCTCATTGACGCTTACGCTTCCCGTATGATGATGGATACAGCACATGAACTTGCTGTTCAGATTTCCGGAAGTGCAAAAGAAGGCGTTAAGATTTACCCAGAAAGCTTAGAGCCAAAGGAAGAGAAAAAGGTAGCAGCTACTTCCGATGGACAGCCAAGGGGAGCATTACCAGAAGGAACCGTAGTAGGAGATGGAAAGATTAAATATGTGCTTGCACGTATCGACTCCCGTCTGCTCCATGGACAGGTAGCAACAGCATGGACAAAGACTACAGGACCAAACAGAATTATCGTTGTATCTGACGGTGTAGCACACGATGACCTTCGTAAGAGCATGATTCGTGAAGCAGCGCCTCCAGGGGTAAAAGCGAACGTAGTTCCAATCAGCAAGATGATTCAGGTATCAAAAGATACCCGTTTTGGAAACACAAAGGCATTATTATTATTTGAAACACCTCAGGATGCTCTTGCAGCAATCAAAGGTGGAGTAGATATTAAGGAACTTAACATTGGTTCTATGGCTCACTCTGTTGGCAAGGTAGCAGTCAGCAAAGTATTATCTTTAGATGAAAAAGATATCGAGACATTCGAAGAACTTAAGAAGTTAGGCGTTAAGTTTGACGTTCGTAAAGTTCCAAGTGATTCTCAGGATAACATGGATGAGATTCTTAAAAAAGCAAAAGCTGAATTAGCAAAATAGTATTTAGCAATTAATATTAGGAGGAAAAGTCATGTCAATTATTTCAATGATTTTAGTTGTTATAGTTGCCTTTCTCGCTGGTATCGAAGGTGTTGTTGATGAATTCCAGTTCCATCAGCCTTTGGTAGCATGTACATTGATTGGTCTGGTAACAGGCAATCTCGAGGCAGGTATTGTTCTTGGTGGTAGTCTTCAGATGATCGCTCTTGGATGGGCTAATATCGGAGCTGCTGTAGCACCGGATGCTGCTTTAGCATCTGTTGCATCTGCTATTATCCTTGTTCTTGGTGGACAGGGAGTAAAAGGTGTAAGTACAGCGATTGCTGTAGCTATCCCTCTTGCTGTAGCAGGTTTATTCTTAACAATGGTTGTTCGTACTCTTTCTGTAGCATGTGTTCACCGTATGGATGCTGAAGCTGAGAAGGTTAATTTCAGAGGTGTAGAAATGTGGCACATCATTGCCATCTGCTTACAGGGACTTCGTATTGCAATCCCTGCAGCATGTCTTCTTGCAATCCCTACTGAAACAGTACAGAACTTCTTACAGTCTATGCCTGCATGGTTAACAGATGGTATGTCTATCGGTGGTGGTATGGTAGTAGCTGTTGGTTATGCAATGGTTATCAACATGATCGCAACAAAAGAAGTTTGGCCATTCTTCGCAATTGGTTTCTGTCTGGCAGCTATTTCAGACCTTACACTGATCGCTCTTGGTGCAATCGCTCTTGCAATCGCTTTCATCTACATCAACTTATCTGAAAAAGGTGGAAACGGAAACGGTGGCGGTGGAAACGTTGGTGATCCACTCGATGACATTTTAAATGATTATTAAGAAGTAAGGAGGGTATAGAAATGGCAGAAGAAAAAATTACTTTATCAAAACAAGATCGTCGATCTGTTGCACTCCGCTCTACTTTCCTTCAGGGTTCATGGAACTATGAACGTATGCAGAACGGTGGATGGTGTTTCGCCATGATTCCGGCGATTAAGAAACTGTACACAAACAAAGAAGATCAGAAGGCAGCTTTAAAGAGACACCTTGAGTTCTTCAACACACATCCATATGTAGCTTCTCCAGTACTTGGTGTAACTCTTGCCTTAGAGGAAGAGAAAGCTAACGGTGCTCAAGTAGATGACGCAGCTATTCAGGGTGTAAAAGTAGGTATGATGGGACCTTTAGCCGGTGTTGGTGATCCAGTATTCTGGTTTACTGCTCGTCCAATGCTTGGTGCATTAGGTGCATCCCTCGCTATGGGCGGAAGCATCTTAGGACCAATCTTGTTCTTCGTATTATGGAACGTAATCCGTTGGGCATTTATGTGGTATACACAGGAATTTGGTTACCGGGCTGGTAGCAAGATTTCTGAAGACCTTTCCGGTGGACTTTTACAGAAAGTAACAAAGATTGCTTCTATTCTTGGTATGTTCGTACTTGGTTCGCTGATCGAACGCTGGGTAAGTATCAACTTTATTCCAGTTGTATCAAAAGTAAAATTAAGTGATGGTGCTTACATTGACTGGAACAGCCTTCCAGCAGGAGCAGAAGGTATTAAACAAGCTCTTTTACAACAAGCAGCAGGCTTGTCATTAACTAGTGAAAAGGTTACAACATTACAAAACAACTTAGATTCATTAATCCCTGGACTTGCAGGATTATTACTTACACTTCTTTGTATGTGGTTACTTAAAAAGAAAGTATCTCCAATTGTAATTATCCTTGGATTATTCGTAGTAGGAATTGTATTCCATGTAATTGGTTTAATGTAAGATTTTTAACTTAGCCTAGGCGTTTTGCCTAGGCTTTTACAATAGTTGATAGGAATATATTTAAAGTATATAATAAAAAAGTAAGAATTATAGGAGGTAAACAGATGAAATCATACATCGCAAAGCCACAAGAAGTAGAAAGAAAATGGTATGTTGTAGATGCTGCTGGTAAGCCACTAGGAAGA
>OLSB01003739.1_pt1 | contig 10698 bp, 7 predicted proteins | sample 1672071 | NCBI WGS metagenome assembly OLSB01 (sample SAMEA3136642, study PRJEB25190) | human gut metagenome | biome: human gut; feature: human-associated habitat; material: faeces | place: Austria | collected 2013
CCCACAACAAGACGCTGGCGGCCCAGCTGTGCGAGGAGTTCCGGGAGTTCTTCCCGGAAAACGCCGTGGAGTACTTCGTCTCCTACTACGACTACTATCAGCCGGAGGCGTACATCCCCCACACGGATACCTTCATCGAGAAGGATGCCGCCATCAACGCCGAGATCGAGCGCCTGCGCCACAGCGCCACGGCAGCCCTCTTCGAGCGGCGGGACGTCATCGTGGTGGCGTCGGTGTCCTGCATCTACGGCTTGGGGGACCCCATCGACTACGCCAACATGGTCATCTCCCTGCGGCAGGGGAAAGAGTACCCACGGGATCAGCTGCTGCGGAAGCTGGTGGAGATCCGCTACGACCGCAACGACGTGGCCTTCGAGCGCAATATGTTCCGGGTCCGGGGGGACACGGTGGAGATTTACCCGGTGTACGCCAACGGCTACGCCATCCGGGTGGAGTTCTTCGGGGACGAGATCGACCGCATCTCGGAGATCAACCCCGTCACCGGTCAGGCCCAGCGGGTGCTGCAGCACGTGGCCATTTACCCCGCCAGCCACTACGTCACCACCAAGGAGAAGATGGAGCGGGCGGTGCAGGAGATCGAGCGGGAGCTGGCGGAGCGCAAGGCCTACTTCGAGGATCACGGCAAGCTCATTGAGGCCCAGCGCATCGACCAGCGCACCCGCTACGACGTGGAGATGATGCGGGAGTTGGGCTACTGCACCGGCATCGAGAATTACAGCCGGGTCATCTCCGGCCGGGAGCCGGGTTCCCCGCCCACCACGCTGCTGGACTACTTTCCGGAGGACTTTGTCCTTTTTGTGGACGAGAGCCATGTGACCCTGCCGCAGGTGCGGGCCATGTATAACGGCGACCGGGCCAGGAAGGAGAGTCTGGTGGAGTACGGCTTCCGCCTGCCCTGCGCCTATGATAACCGCCCCCTGAAGTTCCCGGAGTTCGAGGAGCGCTTCCGTCAGGCGGTGTTCGTCTCCGCCACGCCGGGGGAGTACGAGCGGGAGGGAGCCGACCAGATCGTGGAACAGGTGATCCGCCCCACAGGCCTGCTGGACCCCCGTGTGGAGGTGCGGCCCGTCACCGGCCAGATCGACGATCTGGTGGAGGAGATCCGGGTCCGTGCCGCACGGGACGAGCGGGTGCTGGTGACCACCCTCACCAAGCGCATGGCGGAGGACCTGACGGACCACATGAAGGGCCTTGGCCTGCGGGTGCGGTATATGCACTCCGACATCGCCACCATCCAGCGGATGGAGCTGATCCGGGACCTGCGGCTGGGGGAGTTCGACGTGCTGGTGGGCATCAACCTGCTGCGTGAGGGACTGGACCTGCCGGAGGTATCCATGGTGGCCATTCTGGACGCCGATAAGGAGGGCTTCCTCCGCAGCGAGACCAGCCTCATCCAGACCATCGGTCGGGCCGCCCGCAACGCAGAGGGACTGGTGGTGCTGTACGCCGATACCGTCACCCCCTCCATGAGGGCGGCCATCACCGAGACGGAGCGCCGCCGGAAGAAGCAGGACGCCTACAACAAGGCCCACGGCATCGTCCCTCAGACCATCCGCAAGAGCGTGCGGAAGGTGCTGGAGATCTCCCATTCGGCGGAGGAAGAAAAGACCACCGCCCACCGCAAGCTGACGGACGCCGAGCGGGAGGCCACCATCCGCCGGCTGGAAAAGGAAATGAAGGAAGCCAGCAAAATGCTGGAATTCGAATACGCCGCCCTGCTGCGTGACCAGATCATCGAGCTGCGGGGTCAGAAGTAAAAGGAGGCGTTATGGCCCATATACCCACCGTGGATATCCGCCAACTGGGGGATATCTCCTTTGACCGCCAACTGGAGCTGGCCCGGCAGCCCAACCGGGATTACGACGTGGACCGGTGGCTGTTCGTCCCCAACACCTATACCGAGTATCGGTACATCTTGGGTACACGGGGGAAAAAGCCCCTGATCTGTGTGGGCATCAACCCCTCCACCGCCCGGCCCGGTGCGTTGGATCCCACCCTGAAAAGCGTGGAACGCATCGCCCGCAACAGCGGCTTTGACTCCTTCATCATGTTCAATGTCTATGCCCAGCGGGCCACCTCCCCCGACGACATGGAGCACACCTGCAACCCGGAGCTGCACCGGGAGAATATGCGGGCCTTTGCCTACATTCTCTCCCGCACACCGGATCCGGTGGTGTGGGCGGCCTGGGGGACTATCATCGAGAAGCGGGACTACCTGTGGCCCTGCCTGCGGGATATGATCGCCCTGGGAGAGGCCGCCGGCGCCCGGTGGGTCACCTGCGGCAAGCGCTCTGCGGCGGGGCATCCCCATCACCCCCTGTACCTCCGGGCGGACGCCGTGCCGGAGCCCTTCGACGTGGCGGCCTACGCCGCTGAGGGGGAGGCCCGTGCCGCCGCTGCGGCCCGTGGCCGTCGCCGCCGGGTATGAGGAGGGGAGCGCTATGACGGAGAAGCGTGCCGGGCTCAGCGCCATGACCCTGAAATACATCGCCATGGCCACCATGCTGGTGGACCATATGGGGTACGTCCTGTTTCCGTGGATTCTGTGGCTGCGGTGCGTGGGGCGCATCGCCTTTCCCATCTTCGCCTTTCAGATCGCTGAGGGCTGCATCCGCACCCATGACAGGCGGCGGTACACCCTGCGGCTGCTGCTGTTTGCGGTGTTGACGGAGGTCCCCTTCGATCTGGCCTTCAGCGGCCGGCCGCTGGATCCGAGCTATCAGAATGTCCTGTGGACGCTGCTGGCTGGGGCGCTGGTGTGCTGGGCGGCAGACTGGGCGCAGAGGACCCCGGACGCCCTGCACCTTCTGGCGGCCACGGCGGCGTTTGCCGGAGCCTTCTGGCTGCTGGAGGTCTGCCATACGGACTACGGCGGCTGGGGCATGGCCCTGATTTTGTTGTTTCACCTGTCCCGTGGGAACCGGCTGATCCAGCTGGCGGGACTGGCGGTGTTCTGTGTCGCCAGCGTAGGCGGCGTCAGCATCGAACTGTACGCACTGGTGAGCCTTGCCTTCATCTGGCTCTATGACGGGCGTCGGGGCTATTGCAGCCGCCCCATCCAGTGGCTGTGCTACGCATTTTATCCCGTTCACCTGCTGCTCCTGTGGCTCTATGCCCGGACGGTGGACGGCATATGGTATTTGACATAAGGAGATACATCATGGCAAAGCATAAAGAGGAAAAGACCAACGTCATGCGGGTGCTGGATCAGAAGAAGATCCCCTATACCGCCCACACCTACGACCCGGAGAGCGGCATCGACGGCGTGTCCGTGGCCCGTTCGCTGGGGCAGGATCCGGCATCGGTGTTTAAAACGCTGGTGGCCCGTGGGGCCAGCGGCGGTTATTACGTGTTCGATATCCCTGTGGCCGCCACGCTGGACCTGAAAAAGGCCGCCCATGCCGTGGGGGAGAAGTCCGTGGCCATGCTGCCTCAGAAGGAGCTGCTGCCCCTGACGGGCTATGTCCACGGCGGGTGCAGCCCCGTGGGCATGAAAAAGCTGTTCCCCACGGTGTTCCATGAGACGGCGGCGAGCCTGCCTGTCATCATGGTGTCGGCGGGGAAGCTGGGGCACCAGATCGCCTGCGACCCCAAGGCGCTGTTGGAGCTGGTGAGGGCCGATACGGCGGACATCATCACGGAGGAATGACGGATGCAGCTGCGTTTTATCGACGAGCACAATGACCGGGGCCACCTGCTGTGGGCGGAGGAGCCGGTGGGGTTGGCCCTGCGGGGCGAGACGCAGCAGGCGGCGCTCTCCAAGCTCCCGGCGGAGCTGACGGCCTATCGACGCTGGCTGGGTCTGCCGCCGGTGCCGGCGGTGGGAGTCATCACGCAGGAGGCGGCCAGCCCTCTCAACGTCCACGATGCCGACAGCGACATCCTGCTGCCCTCCGAGCACCGCCCCCTGACGGCGGAGGAGTATGAAGCACGGAAGGCACTGGCCCTGCGGTCGGCGGAGGACTTCCTGACACTGTACCGCTCCATCCCCGACAAGACACACACCACCCTCCCCCAGCGGGAGACCTTCTACGGGGACGTCCCCCTGACGGCGGAGGAGATGTACCGGCATACGAAAAACGTCAACGCCTACTACTTCGGAGAGATCGGGGTGGAGGTCGGCAACGAGCCGGATATCCTCATTTGCCGCCGGGCGGGCTTCGCCGCACTGGAGCGACAGCCCCGGTACCTTCACAATGCCGTGTTCCACGGCAGCTATGACGAGGACTGGACGCTGCGGAAGGTGCTGCGCCGCTTTGTGTGGCATGACCGCATCCATGGCCGGGCCATGTGGCGCATGGCCTGCGCCCTCTGCGGCAGCCGCCGGGTGGCCGACCCCTATCGCTTCGCATAAATCGGAGATCAACAGGAGAAAAACACCATGCAGGATCATATTTATATCAAGGGCGCACGGGAGAATAACCTCAAGAACATCGACGTCACCATCCCGCGGGACAAGCTGGTGGTGCTGACGGGGCTCTCCGGCAGCGGCAAGTCCTCGCTGGCCTTTGACACCATCTACGCCGAGGGCCAGCGCCGGTATGTGGAGAGCCTGTCCAGCTACGCCCGGATGTTTCTGGGCCAGATGGATAAGCCCGATGTGGACTATATCGACGGCCTGTCCCCGGCCATTTCCATCGACCAAAAGACCACCAGCAAGAACCCCCGCTCCACGGTGGGCACGGTGACGGAGATCTACGACTATCTCCGCCTGCTGTGGGCCCGCATCGGCACCCCCCACTGCCCCAAGTGCGGCAAGGAGATCCGCCAGCAGACCATCGACCAGATCATCGACCAGATCCTGGCCCTGCCGGAGGGGACCCGTATTCAGGTGCTGGCCCCGGTGGTCCGGGGCCGCAAGGGCGAGCACGCCAAGGTGCTGGAGGATGCCCGCCGCTCCGGCTACGTCCGGGTCCGTGCCGACGGGAGCCTCTATGACCTGTCGGAGGATATCCCGCTGGAGAAGAACAAGAAGCACCACATCGAGATCGTGGTGGACCGGCTCATCGTCCGGCCCGACCTTGGCCAGCGGCTGACGGACTCCGTGGAGACGGCGTCCCACCTCTCCGGCGGCATCGTCATCGTGAACCTGCTGCGGGAGGAGCAGGATCTGATCTTTTCCCAGAACTACGCCTGCGACGACTGCGGCATCAGCATCGAGGAGCTGACGCCCCGGATGTTCTCCTTCAACAACCCCTACGGCGCCTGCCCCACCTGCACGGGGCTGGGGATGCAGCTGAAGGCGGACCCCGCCCTCATCATCCCCGACGACAGCCTCTCCATTCTGGACGGAGCCATCACTGCCAGCGGCTGGAACTCCATCCGCTCCGACGGCATCAGCCGGATGTACTTCGAGGCCCTGTCCAAGAAATATCAGTTCTCCCTCCGAACCCCGGTGCGGGAGCTGCCGGAGTCCGTGCGGCAGATCATCCTCTACGGCACCGGCGGCGAGAAGCTGGAACTGCACTATGACCAGCCCCGTGGCAAGGGCGTATTGTATCAGCCCTTCGAGGGGGTGGCCAACAATCTGGAACGTCGGTATCAGGAGACTCAGTCCGACGCCAGCAAGCGGGAGATCGAGGAGTTCATGTCCCAATGCCCCTGCCCGGCCTGTCAGGGCCGCCGCCTGAAGCCGGAGGCGCTGGCGGTGACGGTGGGTGGCCTGTCCATCTGGCAGGCTACGGAGTTGCCGGTGGATGAGGCGCTGGCCTTCTTCAACGGCCTGACCCTGACGGAGACGCAACAGCTCATCGCCGCACAAATTTTGAAGGAGATCCGCTCCCGGCTGGGCTTTTTGCAGTCCGTGGGCCTCAGCTACCTGACCCTGTCCCGCTCCAGCGGTACCCTGTCCGGCGGCGAGAGCCAGCGTATCCGGCTGGCCACGCAGATCGGCAGCAGCCTGATGGGGGTGCTGTATATTCTGGACGAGCCCTCCATCGGCCTGCACCAGCGGGACAACGACAAGCTGCTGGCCACCCTCAAGCACCTGCGGGACCTGGGCAACACCCTTCTGGTGGTGGAGCACGACGAGGACACCATGCGCCAGGCCGACTATATCGTGGACATCGGCCCCGGGGCCGGGGTCCACGGCGGACAGGTGGTGGCCTGCGGCACCGCCGAGGAGGTCATGAACACCCCCGGCTCCATCACCGGCGACTACCTGTCCGGGCGCAAAACGATTCCCGTCCCCGCCCAGCGGCGGGCGGGCAACGGCCACACGCTCACCATCCGGGGGGCGGCGGAAAACAACCTGCGGCACGTGGACGTTTCCATTCCCCTAGGCACCTTCACCTGCGTCACCGGCGTGTCCGGCTCGGGCAAGTCCTCCCTCATCAACGAGATCCTCTACAAAAGGCTGGGGGCCGACCTGAACCGGGTCAAGGTCCGTCCGGGCAAGCACGACTCCATCGAGGGCGAGGAGTTTTTGGACAAGGTCATCAACATCGACCAGTCCCCCATCGGCCGCACCCCCCGTTCCAACCCGGCCACCTACACCGGGCTGTTCAACGACATCCGGGACCTGTTCGCCACCACGGCCGACGCCAAGGCCCGCGGCTACGGGCCCGGTCGGTTCTCCTTCAACGTCCGGGGCGGCCGGTGCGAGGCCTGCGCCGGCGACGGCCTCATTAAGATCGAGATGCACTTCCTCCCCGATATCTATGTGCCCTGCGAGGTCTGCAAGGGCAAGCGCTACAACCGGGAGACCCTGGAGGTGCGCTACAAGGGCAAGAACATCTATGAGGTGCTGGAGATGACGGTGGAGGAGGCCCTGGGCTTCTTCGAGCACCTGCCCAGGCTGTACAACAAGCTCCAGACCCTGTACGAGGTGGGCCTGAGCTACGTCAAGCTGGGTCAGCCCTCCACCGAGCTGTCCGGCGGCGAGGCCCAGCGGGTCAAGCTGGCCACCGAGCTGGCCAAGCGCTCCACGGGCAAGACCATCTATATCCTGGACGAGCCCACCACCGGCCTGCACACCGCCGACGTCCACAAGCTCATCGAGGTGCTCCAGAAGCTGGTGGACGCGGGCAACAGCGTGGTGGTCATCGAGCACAATCTGGACGTCATCAAGACGGCGGATCATATTATCGACCTGGGCCCCGAGGGCGGCGACGGCGGTGGCGGCATCGTCTGCACCGGCACCCCCGAGGAGGTGGCCCAGTGCGGCGCCTCCTACACCGGCCGCTACCTCAAGCGCATGCTGTAGGGGCTGGGTCCTCCTCCAAATTTTTATGAAATCTTCCTGTTATACCCCCGCCGCTTATGGTAGAATAAAGGTACCCTTTCTGCCGATGAGGTGACACACTTGGATTTTGCACAGTGGCTGACGGAAAATCCCGCCGGCGAGCTTTTCTATACCTTTCTCATCGCCATGCTCCCGGTGGTGGAGCTGCGGGGCGCCATTCCCGTGGGCGTGGGGATGCTGGGGCGCAGCGCCCTGCCCTCGGTGTACCTGGCCGCCGTGCTGGGCAATATGCTCCCCGTGCCCTTCATCATCGTCTATATCCGCCGCATCTTCCAGTGGCTGCGCAGGCGCAGCCGCCGCCTGGACGGCCTGGTGACCCGTCTGGAGACCAAAGCCCACCTGAAGGGCCGGATGGTCACTCGGTACAAGTACCTGGGGCTTTGCATCCTGGTGGCCATTCCTCTGCCCGGCACCGGGGCCTGGACCGGAGCTCTGGTGGCCGCCTTCCTGGATATGCGGCTGCGCAGCGCCGTGCCCGCTATTTTCCTGGGCGTGGTCATCGCCGGGATTCTGGTATCCCTGGTCACCGGCGGCGTGATCGCGGCATTTTTTTGAGGGATTGCCGCATAATTTAACGCGTGCGGATTGCGCGAAAATTTGTGCCGCAAAAAGGCGCAAAACCGCAGGAATACTTTGTGTATTGCAAGGTTTTGCAACGCATTTGTGGGGCAAATTGGCCGCCAAGACGCGTGTGGGGAATTGTGCGGTGATGCCTTAACAAACGCCCCCTTTTCCGCATAGAATGGCGCGGAGGTGGGTATTGTGCTGCAAGCAATCGTGGAAATTCTGCTGTCCCTTCTGGCCGTTTTCGGGCTGCTCTGTCTGAGCTGGCTGCTCTTCGGGCGGCTGCTCTCCCCCGCGTCCTGGTCCGCCCCGGCCTATGCCGTGGTGCCTGCCCGGGGGGATGGAGCCGGTCTGGAACAGACGGTGAAGGGACTTTTGTGGCTCCGGGCGGGCCATCTGGAGCGCTTCACCCTGGTCATCGCCGACGCCGGGCTGGACAGTGAGGGCCGCAGGCTGGCCCGGCTGCTGGCCGACCGGGAACCGGGGGTGCTCCTGTGCCCGCTGGCCGCGCTGCCCGACCGGCTGACGGAGGGCTAACCCAGAACGGGAGGTCGAGTACATATGGAGGAGACCCCGGCGCTGCACAGCATCGACGGGACGGTGGACGCGGTGATCTTCCAGAACGAGGAAAACGGCTACACCGTCCTGCGTCTGGAGGTGGGCGCTCCGGAGCCGGTGACGGTGGTGGGGTGTATCCCCGGCGTGGCGCCCGGCGAAGGACTGACCGTCACCGGCACCTGGGGCCGCCACGCCTCGTACGGGGAGCAGTTCAAGGCCGAATCGGTGGAGCGCCGGGTCCCCGCCGGGGAGAAGGCCATGCTGGAGTACCTGTCCTCCGGCATCCTCAAGGGGGTGGGCGCCGCCACCGCCCGGCGGCTGGTGGAGGAGTTCGGCGCCGACCTTTTCACGGTGCTGGAGGAGCAGCCGGAATTGCTGACCAAAATCAAGGGCATCACCCGGAAGCGGGCCCTGGAGATCGGGGCGTCCTTCCGGCTCCAGATGGGGATGCGGCGGCTGCTGGACTTTCTGTCGGCCAACGGCCTGCCCCTCCAGTTGGGGATGCCCCTCTACCGCCGCTACGGCGCCCAGGCTCTGGAGGTGCTCCGGGACAACCCCTATTTGCTGGTGGACGAGGAGCTGGGGGTGGGCTTTTCCGCCGCCGACCAGTTGGCCCTCCGCCTGGGCATGGAGGGGGACGACCCCCAGCGGTTGGAGGCGGGGCTTCTGTTCGAGCTGTCCCACAACCTGATGAACGGCCACACCTTTTTGCCCCGGCGCAAGCTGCTGTGGGCCACGGGGGCCCTCATCGGCCTGGAGGACGCCGAGCCCCTGGAGGACGCCCTGACCACGCTCGTCGAGCGGGGCGAGGTGGTCCGGGAATCCATCGCCGGGGAGGATGCCTGCTATCTGGCCCCCATGCAGGAGGCGGAGGAATACGTGGCCTTCCGCCTGGCCGAGATGGCCGCCCATGAGCTGCTCCCCCCGGCGGGGCTGGACGGACTCATCGGGCGCATCGAGGCCGAGCAGGGCATCACCTATGCTCCCCAGCAGCGGCAGGCGGTGGATCTGGCCGCCCGGTCCCAGGTGATGCTGCTCACCGGCGGCCCCGGCACAGGCAAGACTACCTCCCTGCGGGGGGTGCTGGCTCTCTTCGACGCCCTGGGGCTGGAGACCGCCCTGGCGGCCCCCACCGGCCGTGCGGCCAAGCGCCTGGGGGAGACCTGCGGGGTGGAGGCGCTGACCATCCACCGGCTGCTGGAGACCCAGTTCGACGACCACACCGGCCAGTTGGTCTTCTCCCACTGCGAGGACGATCCCCTCCGGGCCGACGCCGTCATCGTGGACGAGACCTCCATGGTGGATATCTCCCTGATGCGGGCCCTGCTGGCCGCCCTGCGGGGGGACTGCCGCCTGATCCTGGTGGGGGACCCGGACCAGCTCCCCTCGGTGGGGCCGGGCAACCTGCTGTCCGATCTGATCCGCAGCGGGCGGGTGCCCATGGTGCGGCTGACCGAGATCTTCCGTCAGGCCGCCGAGAGCGCCATCGTCATGAACGCCCACAGCGTCAACCGGGGCGAGGTGCCCGACCTGCATAACAACAAAAAGGACTTTTTCTTTCTTCGCCGCCGGGACCCCCAGCGGACGGCGGACACCATTGTGGAGCTGTGCCGGACCCGCCTGCCGGAAAAGATGGGCATACCGGCGGAGCAGATCCAGGTCCTCTCCCCCACCCGCAAGCACACCACCGGCACCCAATCTCTCAACGCCGCCCTCCAGGCGGCCCTGAATCCCCCGGCGGAGGACAAGCCGGAGCGGCGCTTCGGCCCCTTTCTCTTCCGGCAGGGGGACCGGGTGATGCAGGTGCGGAACAACTACGACCTGATGTGGAAGGCGGCGGACGGCCTGAGCTCGGGCCTGGGGGTGTTCAACGGGGATGTGGGCCGCATCACCGGGATCGACCCCCGGGATGAGCGGATCACGGTGGACTTTGAGGGGCGGATCGTGGCGTACACCCCCGACCTGCTGGGCGAGCTGGAGCCCGCCTACGCCATGACCGTCCACAAGGCCCAGGGCAGCGAGTACCGGGCGGTGATCCTGGCGGCCTGTGACGGAGCCCCCATGCTGCTGACCCGGGGGGTGCTCTACACGGCCATCACCCGGGCCCGGGAGCTGTTTATCGTGGTGGGGGACGAGGGCAAGGTGGTCCAGATGGTCCACAACGACCGGCAGCAGCGGCGCTATTCCGGCCTGCGGGCCCGGCTGTCCGCGCCATAATTAGGATGTGGGAAGGGCGGAGAGTCTTCACTCTCCGCCCCAGCTTGTCGAAAAAGTCCAGCTAAGGCTGGGTTTTTTCGTTTGTAATAGGTAAA
>OLSB01003740.1_pt1 | contig 10697 bp, 11 predicted proteins | sample 1672071 | NCBI WGS metagenome assembly OLSB01 (sample SAMEA3136642, study PRJEB25190) | human gut metagenome | biome: human gut; feature: human-associated habitat; material: faeces | place: Austria | collected 2013
TGTTGTAGCAGCAGAAGCATCAACGCCCTTAGCAGCAGCGTAGTAAATGAGTGAGTTACAGAGTGAAGAAATACAACCAACGTCAGCCTGACCATAAGCCGTGATAGTAGCCTTAAGCTTCTGGTTGCCGTTAGTTTGGTACATAATCATTTGACGTCTATCGGTTAGACATGAGGTTTGTAATTGCCGAGAGATTTATTTTTCTTTTCTGTTTTAGAGGCAGTGATTGCTCGTCTCGCAGTGACAGATAAAGCTTTGCGGTGACTGTTAGTTTGGTTGTATAATAGTTCGAACAAGGTTTTAAATTTCTCATTACGATCTTTTTTGTACCTGTTTTTATGGGCGTCTACTGTGCGTCTACCAAAAACGTCGACGAGGCTTAAAAGATGCCCTTAAATAAAGGACTTTTTGAGGTGTTTTTTAAAAGATATAGTATATATATACTATATATGTATATAAAAAACTATAGATATAAGTAACAAGTAAAGGGAAACCACAAGCAAAACAAATGTTAATAGAGATCGCGCAAAACTGGTCGACTAATTTTTTCGGTTTGAATCAACTATCACCGAAAAATTTTCGGTCAAATCCAAAATAACAAAAAATATTTCTGTACAATCAGGAGGACTCATCATGTCTGAAATCAAAGTAGTTGACGCGCTGTGTGGCTCGGGGAAGACCTCGGCTGCTATCAATCTCATCAATTCGTCTACGGGCAAATTTCTATTTATCACGCCGTTGCTCAGCGAGGTACAGCGTATCAAAGAATCTTGTCCGGATAAACATTTTCTCGAACCCGAGTCTCGGGGAAGTAAATTACATGATGTCAAGCGATTATTTCAAAAGGGACGTAATATAGTTACCACTCACGCGCTTTTTGAATTATTCTGTGAGGACGTGGTTGATATTATCAAAGAGCAAGGGTATACGCTCATCATCGACGAAAGTCTTAACGTGATCGAGCAATATCCTATGTACCACAAAGACGTTAAGCTGCTTTGTAATGGATTGATTGATGTGCGGGAAAATGGCTTGGCTGTTTGGCGAGATAAATATTATGAGGGCATCTTTTCAGATTTAAAGTCCCTGTGTGACAACCAGAGAATTTGTGTGTACATGAACTCGGTGTTGTTACAGATATTACCAGTTAGTGTATTCACTGCGTTTCAAGACATCTATCTTTTAACTTATATGTTTGACTGCCAGATCATACGTTACTATTTTGATTTGTACAGATTGTCTTACAGGCACATATATGTCAAAGACGGTCATTTCACGTTAGAGCCGGTGCAGTATAATAATTCGTCATATGTAGATTTGATTCATATCGTAGAACACGCGAAGCTTAATGAAATAGGAGAGAACAAATATGCACTATCCAAATCTTGGTTCGAACATAAGCCGGACGATGTTGACCAGCTGCGTAAAAACTTAGTTAATTATTATCGTAAAATTGCTTGTGTCCCCACCGCGAAAACACTGTGGACAACTTACAAGACATATCAGGACGCACTTGTCGGTAAGGGATATCAAACGACATTTCTGGCGTGTAACGCGAGAGCGACCAATGATTATGTAGACCGTGTTGCTTTGGCTTACGCGCTCAATCGTTACGCCAATCCGATTATCAGACGATATTTTCAACAACACAATATTACTCTGGACGAGGACGGAATGGCTTTGTCTGAGATGATACAGTGGGTTTTCCGTTCGGCTGTGCGTCAGGAACACCCTGTCAGCATATATGTTCCCAGTAAGCGTATGCGCGACTTGATGCAGAACTGGTTAGATTCATTGATATAAGGAGAGAATTACAATGACAAACAGCATACATATTCCGCAGATTGATGGCAAAGACCTTTGGCTGACCAATTACGCCATGAATAATGAGGACTGTACCGGCTACACACTGCTTAACAAACACGGCGATTTAAACCTGCGTCGATTTAAAGCTGTCTTTGATTACAGTCTGGATTTGATAGCGTTGCGAGACGCATATAAAAAGGTTTACCGCAACAACAGGTTTTCGTATATTGAAGAGAAGCCGAACCGTGTAGACGAATACTGTCAGCACGTCATCAATGTCACGTTTAAATACAGTGTTAAAACGTTCAATCGCTCCGGTAATGATTTATATGTTAAACTCGGAACCGATCCGTCGCAAATTTCATGGAACGACTGTCTCGGCTACTGCAACGGGGAACTGGTTGGCGTTCAGGTACAGCACACTGTTAACATACCACACGACCTGCCAAGTGGGTTTGCTTATAATAATGATAAGCAATGTTATGTCGCAAAGCAGAACATAAAAACGGTACAGTCGGTGGATATGATTCGACAGCGTTTATATAATGATGGTTTTTGGTGTAATGGTATTCATTATGTGCGTTGGAAGCGTTCTGCCGGAAGCGCGCGAGTAGGAAAGTGTTTGTTTATCAATGAATCGCTTTACCGGCGTATGCACCGTTATGAGATGTGCGGTTTGTCTATAAAATATGGTGACAAGGTTGACCTCGCCGGTTTACAGTCTTATATAGCTCTGACTACCAGCAGCATCATCGACACGCTACATATCAAACCGGAGAATATTCTATTGGTACAAGATTATGAAAGTGTATTTCATGATGACGTGATTAATGTGTTTGACGAACATGGAAAGATATTTGCTCGTCCAGAAAATATTGAGATACATAATTCGATTTGGGACGGAGAGTCATTAATCGACCCGCAGCTGATGGGGATATATGCAGATAAGGGTATGATACTACTTCGTAATCGATTCTATAAGTCATGCGCTTTTAACTGTAATATTCAAAAGTGGTTCGCGGATAACAACGTTACTGATGTAAAGCAATTAAACGGTTATACACGTGCGACCAAAATAGAAGACGTCTTATATATCACTACACCCAGCAGCGTAAAATATTTAAAGTTCGGCACATATGACCAGTGGCTTGATAATATCGATTATGACTTTGGGGTTGTAAAATATGATAAACCCACTCATTACTTAAACGGTCGACTTGTACAATCTCATTATCAGCTTATAAATTCAATTAACATGACACATGATGAAGTCAACAATTTGCTGAAACCTACATTTGACTTCATGACGCTCTGTAAAGATAAGCCATCGGTATTACGTCACTGGATACAGTATCGACCCGAACAATTAGGAGATGATCCACTGCTTTCCAAGAATGATATTATATACAAGATGATGTCGATAAATGATAAGTTTTACGAGACAAAACTGTATTACGACTTTCGTCAAGAGTTCTTTAAATCATTTGTGAAGAACCTCAAAAGAGGACATATATACCTTGAGGGAAATTATTCGGTTTTGTGTGGCAATCCGATAGAGCTGTTACAGCAAGCAATCGGTAAGTTTACTGGCGAGGGTGTAATGGAGCGCAACTGCGTCTTTTCCAAGCGGTTTAATTGGGAGATAAAGCTCATCGGTTCAAGAAGTCCGCACATAACCGCTTCTAATGTTTTGTTAACTTATAATAAATATAACAAACTGATAGATGATTATATGAATGCTACGGAGCAGATTGTTTATGTAAATGCTATTAAAGAGAATATTATGCAGAGATTGGCGGGCGCAGATTGATTAATTTAGTCTGCTCGTATGGTGACATACGATAAAGCAAGACGGTGAACTCATAAATATGAGGTGTGAATAAGATAGGCTCTTATTTGCTAACGGTGAAACTCTAAGTAGGGATGAGGATATCAACATTATTATAAGCCAGCCTAACTTATAATACAAAAAATAAATCCCTATATGACAACATCCGTGCCAAGCCGTGTTATCACGGAAGGTCTAACGACTATCCGTTATGGAGTACACACCCGGTGAAATTCCGGTGTGGAAGTGCCGTCCCCTTATAATATAAGGTGAAGATATAGTCTACTCCCCTAATAAATATCGGGAAACCGAGGGTACAAAGGTATGATTCAGATACTATATTACTATCTAATAATTCAATCTTGATTAACGCTGCGGAGCGAACTACCGATATGTTTAAGGTAGCATATTATAATGTAAGTTCTACCAAGCAAACCAGATATTACACTAATGCCGATATGACCGATTTGGATATTAAAACCAGTAACAATCTCATCGGCGACATAGTAAATGTCTCTCAGGAATTGAACTCACGTATATGGGACACGTTATACCACGGTGGTACATATGCCGATATTGAAGATATTTATTTGGATATTTGCAAGCTGTCAATTCTTTCCAATGTAGAAATTGATAAAGCTAAAAAAGAATTTTTAATTGACTCAAAGCAGGAGCTCGAAGATATTCGTATCAAATATAAAATTCGTAACAATGACGGTCGGGTAGTAAAGCCCCATTTCTTTGCGCATATCGCTCGTCAGAAAGGATTTTATGATCCAGCACGTAAGTCATATGAACACTGTCATACACCTATGGATTATTTACAGCACTCGGTCAACTGTTATAGATTATCAAGAGATATCTCACAGCGAAAAGAGGCGTTACCATTTGCGGCTGTTGTACAAGGAAATCATATGCGAGCAGAGTATGTGGATCACCAACAGATTGCAGAAATATATCGGCGAGTCGACGATGTGAAAAACAATATTGCTAACACGTACATATCAGTCGAGGACGCGGAAGAAAGAAAAGCTATTATTTGTAATTTATATACTGATTTTGCCGATTACCTTGCACACTTGAAAATGAATAAGAGTACTATGATTGCTTTATTGGCTTCTATTGAAGAGCAGCCGACGCGCAAAATGAACTTATTTTACCTATTGTTTAAACATCCATGCAGCGATTTTTATCAGCTCATCAAAAGCTCGCGGTGTGTGTTGGCAAAATTAATCGATGACCCAAATGGCTCGATTGATATCTTTGGACATAAATTTAGCGAAATGCAAGTAAAAACATACAAAAATTAACCGATTTTTTGAGCTAAATTGAATCAAGGTCTAAAAAAGTCAGGAATTACGGTACTTTTTCGACTTGACCTGCGGAGTGTATGGGGATAGCAGCAGACCACTCCCGCGACAACTTTCAACACGGCGGACGTTATGGCTCAATATCCCCTAAAAAATAAAATTATAAGTTGGTGAATGATTGATACTCATATCAAAAGAAGAAGCTGAAATCATAAGACGTGAAATTCCGGACGCTTGTATAACCATCACATCACGTCAAAAGAAACATGGCGGTAAAAAATATTATGTAGAGGAGAGTACCCGTTGTATGCGTTTGCTTCGAGCTTGCAGATCTGGTGCAAATTCAACGGAAAGATTGTAATATGATTGATAATAACTTGTGTTTGATGTGCGAGAAGTATAATGTTTGTAAAATAGCAGATATTTTGCAGAAATTTGCTGAGGATGCGAAAAAGCCGCTGGGTGTTGATATTGATATCCAGAGATGTTCAAATTTCGCAGAAGATAAGGTAAATGACGAATAATTGCACGAAAGGAACCGAGGAGGGCTTCGATGCGTATGCGCTGAGATTATATCAAAATCGAGAAGCTTATGGTTTAACCTCGTTTGATATTGCTAAACTTTTGAACGATGCGGCGGGGACACACAAAGGTGAGAGCGCGTGGAGAAAATATTATAAAGCGTTCCGGCAGGGTACGATGTATGTTCGAAGTTCATTGCCAACAATACTTTGTCTGTCAGATCTACATTATCCATTTATCTTACCGATAGAAACTTTTGCAGCATACCGTGGCGTAAATACATTGGTGTTAAACGGAGACTTGTTAGATTGTCAGTCTTTATCTGTGTTTGACAAAAGCTATCGTATCAATCCGGTTGATGAAATGCGAGGATTGCGTGATTATTTACGCGATTTAATATCATACTTAAACTGCCGCAAAGTATTTATTACTGTAGGAAATCACGATATAAGGTTGAAAAGCTATATTGCAGGTAAGATAGACACAGAAATCAAGGAGTTACTTCCGGATACGCCATTAGAATATTTGTTTGTCGATGGGTGGATTCACTACGACAAACTGACACACGCCAAAACTAATTATGCGCCGCTATGTAATATTCTTTCAAATGTCGCATTTACATACACGGGTACATGGTGGTGCAAGGTAGGACGTACAATTTTTTGTCATCCATCCGCGTTTTCGTCTGTTATATTAAAAACGGCAGAGAAAGCTGTTGCGTATTTTCATAATATTGGTGAAGATTTTGACTGTTTGGTTTTAGGACATACACATCGGTGCGGCAAAGCGCAGCAGGGCGGTATCACTATTATCGAGCAAGGCGCGGCGTGTCAAGTCGAAAAAATGCAGTATACTGCCGGAAAACTAAAATCTCCGCAGGTTAAAGCTTGTGCTGTGATAACACAACATAAGGATGGAAAAATCAATGAAGCGCAAAGTGGATATGTGAACTGTCCCCCCAAAAATGGACACAAAAGACAGCGCAAAACAGACACCGTCCCCGGGGAAAATACACAAAGAAGAAAACGAAGTGAAGAAAAACCCCGGGCAGTGGACATTGCATAACAGTTCAAAATGTGGTATAATAGTACCCGAACAAGGCATCCGAGAGGAAGGGTACAATGAGCAGAAAACTACTCAGCGAAGCGGAAATAGCATCGCTCAAGTCACATCCCGGTGTCGAAAAGGTCACCGAAAAAGTCGTCATATTCACACCGGAATTCAAGCGAAAAGTCCATAGTCGAATGACCGCCGGAGAGGATATCTTTGATATACTCGAAACCGAGGGAATAGACGTGTCAGCTCTCGGCAAGCCGCGAATCTACGGTATGCGTGAGAAGCTGCAGAAATACGCAAGCCGTGCCGAAGGCTTCGAGAAGCGTGTCAGACGTGACAGACGGCAGCCAGAGGCTTCCGACGCGACACAGTCAACAGCAGCCGACAGTGATATACAAAGCCGACTGAAGCGTCTGGAGCACGAGCTCGCATATGCCAGACAAGAGATTGAATTTGTAAAAAAAATTCAAATGGCAGATACGGAGGCGCGCAGGACGTGGGAATCAAAGCATCGCCGGGAGTGAAGTTCGAGCTGATACAGCAACTCCTGTCACAGGAGAACTGCCTGCTCTGCGTAAACGAGCTGTGCAGGATAGCCGGAGTATCACGCTCGGGCTATTACAACTGGGTTCGCAGCGCGGATAGGCGGCGGCAGCGCGAAGCGGATGACAGAGCCGACTTTGAGCTGATCCTTGACGCATACAAGTATCGCGGCTATGCAAAGGGGGCTCGCGGTATCTGTATGGTATTGCTCAGAAAGTCAAAGCCGATGAACCTTAAAAAGGTGAGGCGGCTGATGAAGAAATACCGGCTTGTCTGCCCGATTCGGCGTATCAATCCCTACCGCCGTCAGATGCAGGCACTGCACAGCGGCAATGTTGCTGGCAACCTTGTGAAGCGCGAGTTCCGCGAGCATGGCGTGAGAAAGATTCTCCTGACCGATATCACCTACCTGTATTACAGGAACCAGCGCTGCTATCTGTCAACGATTCTGGACGCTTATACACGCGAAGTCCTCGCGTATCAGCTCAGCGAAAGTCTGGAAATTGAGTTTGTGCTTGACACAGTCAGCGAGCTTGTCACCAAATACGGCGCCGAACTGGACGACGAGGTAATAGTTCACAGCGACCAAGGCTGTCACTACACCAGTAAAGCGTTTATTCAAGCACTGCGTGACAGCAAGCTTCGACAGTCTATGTCACAGAAAGGCGTCTGCTGGGACAATGCTCCGCAGGAGAGCTTCTTTGGACACATGAAAGATGAGATAGCCGATCTCATATTAAAGCAGCCAACCTTTGATAAAGTCAAGGCAGTGGTGGATGATTGGATCGACTACTACAACAACGAGCGCTATCAGTGGGATCTGTTGAAGCTGTCACCGCACGAGTATTATGAGTATGTCACGACCGGAGCACTGCCGAGCGAGATTGCCGCGTATCTGCGCTGTCATATCGCGAGCGAAAAGTCCATATCTGTGCAGGGCTGAATAGGGCGGCTGCAGTCTGTGCGACACTGAAGCATCGGTGTCGAGGGAGAGTCTGTGCAGATATGTTTTATTCGGCTATCGCGAGTCCTGACAGCAATCCCACACGTCTTCATCTGCGTTGCTGCTGTTATTACAGTTTTGTTCTTACTGTAAATATTCGCGCGGCGATGCGTTAACTTTTAACTTTGATTTTTTGTCCTTGTTTCGGGGTACACCTCAATGTGCTATTATAAGTCCACACAAATATTATTTTTTATTATAAGGAGAATATTAAATGTTTAAGAAAGAATTCATTCAGCGAGTTGCAGAGGAGTGCGGAATTACGAAGGTACAAGCCGCAGAAGAAGTTAATGATGTATTTGCGGTGCTTCGCAAGGTGTTGATCGAGGGTGAGGACGTCGCGATTTCCAATTTTGGTGCGTTTAAAATTAAGACTTCCGGAGCACGCGATTACCTTATTAATTTTGGCGAGCGCAAGGGTGAGAAAGTACATAGAGACGAGAGAAAGCGGATACACTTTACAGTTTCGCCGTTGGTCACAGAAGAACTGAACGCATAAAATAATCCGGCAATTTATTGCCGGATTTATGGCAGGATAGAGTAATGGTAACTTTACGGTCTCATAATCCGTCTCTGGGGGTTCGAATCCCCCTCCTGCACCCATGATCTGTAAATAAATCCTGTAGCATTACCACTCATTTGCGTGGGAAGAACAGTATTTAGAACCGGACATACGGCATTCAGTACAATCTTCGACAATACACTTATGATACCTGCAAAAAAATACGCCTTCGTCAATCATTTCGGTACAGTTTCTTTCACAACATATATGAACAATACAATATGGCATTATCTGTTCTACACTGTATATTTCTTTTGTGTCTTTCATACGGTTGCATCCCGGATACTCACACATATGTTCATAACAAACATTGGCACCATCAACGCATGGTTTGAAACAAAAGTCTTTCATACACGTCACTTCATCTACTATCGCAACGTAAATAACAGCTGCTACAATCAATATAATGGCTGGTACGGCGATTAGTAAATCAATCCTGAGCGGTTTTTTACGTTGCTTCCGTTTGAATTTTTCCTCTGTGTTTTCCGGCGTTTCGGTTGTATATACATCCGTAGTCTCTTTCTCTGTGCTATCCGGCGTTTTGGTTGTCTGCACATCTGTAGTCTCATTCTTGTCATCGACAAGTTTTATTACTTTGGTTCCACACTTGACGCAATATTCACTATCATCAGATATCTGTGTGCCGCATTTTCTACAATACATTATATCACCTCTGTTATTTAATCGTCAATTACCCAAATATATTCTTGCCACAAATCTGTGTCTTCGGAATATAAATACATACTATTGTCACTGAAAAACATAACATTAAATACCAAATCTGTTTCGCCAATAATAACTTTATTATGGGAAATAGTTCTGTATGGATAAGTTGAAACATCTCTATTCGATCCAAATATTCTCATGCTACAAATAACTTCACGGTCTAAAAATTGTAAGGTCATTGAGAAAGCCGGTGTTTCAGTGGAATATGTGATCCATGTATGCGAAAGCTGAGAGTGTAATACCATCCTTCCAATAACATTTGCCGTTATACCGATAAACAAGCAAATCACTACAATAATAGCGATTATTTTTACAATCTTTGGCACACGACGGCTTTTGCTTTTTACGGTCGTATTTGTTGAGTGCTGTGTTAATGGCTTTCCGCAATGCGTACAAAAATCACTGTCATCAGGGATTTGATTGCCGCAATAAACACAATACATAACTCACCTCAATAGTTTATAATTAATATTATTTATTGTATTATATCATAAAGTTGCATATTTGTCAATAATAAAATTTCAAAATTGCGGTGTGCGTTTGCGGACACACAATTGGAGATGTGAAAAACTCACATCTCTTTTATAGGGGTTTAGTTTACTTGGTAAAAACAATGGTCTCCAAAACCATAGATTGGGGCTCGAAACCTCAAGCCCCTGCCATGCTTGTTTGAACAAGTATTAAGACAATAGTTTCAAGAAAGCGTTTCTATTCGTGTTTTTAACCGGTATTCGTTCAACGGTCAATAAGTCAACCTTTGTCCTATAAAACGAATACTATATGTTATAGTAGTCCAACGGCAGAGACAGTGGATTTAGAATCCACACAGTATAGGTTCAAATCCTATCTATAACACCATGATTAAATTAATTCTACAATTATAAGGAAGCGTTTATGATTCAATATGTACAAGGCAATATTTTAGAAACCACTGCCAAGGTTATAGTGAATCCTGTTAATACTGTAGGGGTTATGGGAAAAGGCTTGGCGCTACATCTGAAAAATAAGTATCCGAATATGTTCAATAAGTATCGATACGCTTGCGAAAATCACCTGTTGAGTATCGGTGTCTTAATGTTGTGTAAAGAAGATGAACATTGGATATTATTATTTCCCACTAAAATACATTGGAAAAACCCGTCTAAAATTGAATATATTGAGGCGGGTTTAAAGAAGTTTGTTAGCACATATCAGTCTAAACAAATAAAATCTATAGCTTTTCCTAAGTTAGGGTGTGGTAATGGGGGTTTGGATTGGGAGCAGGTTAATGCGCTGATAGAATCTTATTTACGGGAAATTCCTATAGATGTATATATTTATATATAGAAATTAATTATTGGG
>OLSB01003744.1_pt1 | contig 10688 bp, 10 predicted proteins | sample 1672071 | NCBI WGS metagenome assembly OLSB01 (sample SAMEA3136642, study PRJEB25190) | human gut metagenome | biome: human gut; feature: human-associated habitat; material: faeces | place: Austria | collected 2013
ACATATATTAGGTATTATAACCTCTGTCAACAAAAAATGAAACTCATTTTTTTAAAAATATCACAATTTTCAAAAACATGTAAAAATTCCACTTGCATTCTATAAGGATATCTGCTATTATACAACTGTTGCGGTTATATTTAAATTGTTAGGAGGTGCTACGATGGCTAAATGTGATATTTGTGGTAAGGGCGTACATTTTGGAAATAACGTCAGCCATTCTCATAGAAGATCTAACAGAATCTGGAATTCTAACATCAAAAATGTTAAATGTAAAGTAAACGGAGCTTCCAAAAGAATGCATGTTTGCACAAACTGTCTGAAGTCCGGAGCTGTTGAAAGAGCTTAAATATTGATTTTACTAAATGAAGGCAAATGACTTGGGCAAGCGTTTTTCGCTTGCCCTTTTCTTTTCCTCTTTCGTCTTCTGTTGTTAATTGTTTCTCACATTAAGTTCTTAATCTGTCCGTTTTGATTTTTATTTTTATGCCCAGCGGCCAAATTCATAGCTTCTTTTTAGTTCTTCATAAATCCGGTTGATAACAAGAACCATTTCGGCATCTCCTGCCACGTTGTCCGGATGAAACATCTTTAACAGATCCCGGTAACGTTTCTTTAATGCAAGCTGACTGTTCACGCCCTGAAAAAGCATTTCTGCCATCTGGTCGTTCCGTTCTCTGTGAAGATCCCGCTCATGTACCTTCTGTTCAGAATGAAACTGCAGCTTTTCTTTTTCAAATGCTTTCCGCTCTGCATCAAGCTGGACAAAACCATTCTTTAAAATTTCCATTTTCTTGTCAAAGAACTGCTCGTCCTGCTTCAGACGTTTCCGTTCAACGACCAGTTTCCGGTTTACTTCCAGCATTTCATCCCGGAACCGGGTACGCTCTTCAATAAACTTCTCCTGTGTATGAAGAAATTCGCTGCGTTCCATTTCCAGACGGATATTCTCACGGAACAGCCATCCTTTCAGTTCATTTAATTCTTCCGTATCTCCTGTCACCAGAATTCTCTCAAAATCATCGCGACAGTCGACCAGTTTCCCCTTCCGCTCACCATCCATGGTATCTCCTCCGGGGCACAGCCCCGTTATCCACAATAATAACAATTGTATCCGATTAACAGTAATAATCCGATAATAATCAATGCAATCAGATAATGATGCGTCAAAAGCAGCATCAGAACCATCCCGACCGCAATCCAGAATGCAATAAAGCCAATTAGTTTTTTCAAGATCATCCTCGTAATTGGATTCTTATCTTATTTTATGCAGCACGGTCTGTTTCCATGCAGAAGGAAACCACTATGCTTCCTTTTTCTCATCCGGAAAAGCCGCTTCTACGGCTGCATCATCATCAATCATCTCTTCCTTCGGAGCAGTGAACTTGTCTACGATATCCGGAATCATATCAAGTACCTTCGTCATGGTATCCTGATTCTTGATATTGACAAGCTTCGTGGAACCATTCTTAATAACAAGTACCGCGCTCGGCGTCATCTTGCCGCTGAATCCGCCGCCACCTCCGTTCTTCTTATCTCCTGCAGAGGCACCTGCGCCAACGCCAAAGGAAACATCCACAAGCGGCAGAATGATGGTATCTCCAATCTGTGTTGCTTCTCCGACTACCGTTTTCGTAGACAACACCGTATTCATTCCCTTCATGAGGGATTCAATCACTCCCGCAAAATTATTATCAGCCATTATGCTACCTCCCTTTTCAACAGCCTGATGAGTTTTTGTAAATCTTTATCAAAATAAATGGTACATGCTATTCTTACAGCCTGAAATAATGTGATATTCCCCCGGATCTTAAGTGTTCCTTCCAGAATCACATGTTCAAAATCCGGAACCACATCTATGTGTTCTCCAATCAAAGGATACAGCATTCCGTAATAGCCAAGGATCTGTCCGGTTGTTGCCGGATCCTCCATTCCAATATGCAGGTATCCTTTGATCTTCCGTGGGGCAATGCGCTTTAAAAGACATAATACTTCCTTTGAGTACTTCTCCCATGTACGGCGAAACAGCTCACTCTGGAGTACCCTATAGTAATATCGGATATGATGAATAATATTCCTTATCTTATCATAGATTGACTGAATTGTGTACCGTATATTTTTAAGCAGCTTCCAGAGCTTTTGAATGCACCAGAGGATTTTCTCTCGCAGCAGTTCCCACTTTGAGGTTGACTCCTCAGAATCTGTTTCGGTATGTGTTGCATTCTCTGTCTGATTTTTCGGAGCATCTTTTAGCTTAGCTTCCGTTTTTTCATCTGGCTTTATTTGTGTGTTGTCAATAGGGCTCCAGCCATCTTCGTCCATGGTTTGAGGTTGTTCTCCTGAACCTTCCACATCTTCTGTGGCAAGTAAAGTATCTTCGGCTTCTCTGGAAGCTTTTGAGGTTTTTACAGTCTTTGCCTCACTTTCTTTTTTCTTCTCAGCCGCTGCATTTTTCTTAGAAGAAGCCGCCTCCTTCGTGGGCTGGTCTGACCGGAACAGGGTAAAGCAGGCAATTCTCACACGTAAGTACGCTTCCTCCGGATAAAGAAACCGGATATTCAAAAGATGAAGGAGCCACGTCACCTTAATCAGTGCATGAATCTGTTGTTCGCCCTCTGCATCCTTTGAAGCATCAATCCGGTAACGGATTGGTACAAAAAGCACCAGCAGCAGAAGGAACAGAATCAGCCCCAAAACAACAAGCAATATAATTCCTATGATTTTCAGTATGGTCAAAATTACCATTCCCATGCATTACGAACCTTTCTTCTGATCTTTTATCTTGAGCTTCAAATATTCCTTGAGGTCACATGTTCCGGTTCTTTCAAGGCTTTCTTCCACTATCTTCTGCACAATTGCAACAGCTTCCTCATAGTTCGAAGCAATTCCGATAATAATCGGTGCATGTTTTCTGAAATATTTCTGTTTTAGCAGCATGGAAGAATAGATTTCCAGCTGATCGTCTCCACAGGCAAGTGTAACCAGGTAAACCCGTACCATTGCATGTATCTTCAGTTTTTGTTTCAAAATTCCTACATGCTCAACTGTTTCTCCTACATAGAGATACTTATAAAATTTCATATAGAAATTGCTCCTTCTGCTTTTGTCTGCTTCTCAGGACTGTGGCTCTGTCAGGTATGCATCAAAAATCCGCTTTGCAATCGGAACGGCATAATCGCCTCCGGCTCCGGCTCCCTCGATAATAATCGTCACGCAGACCTGTGGATTCTCTGCCGGTGCATACCCGGTGAACCAGGCATGGCTTTCCCCCTTCACGGTACCGTATTCCGCAGATCCTGTTTTCCCGGCAGCCGTATAGGATAAGTCCTTTAACCGCGATGCCGTCCCCTCTGTGACAACTGCCTCCATGAGAGCCTGCATGGCAGCTGCTTCTGTTTCTGTCATCAGGTCTCCGTAAGCAGATGGTTTAAATTCTCTGGTGATGGAGCCGGCACTGTTTTTTACGGAGTCTACCAGATAAGGCTTCATAAGCCTGCCGTTATTGGCAATCGCACAGGTAATCATATTTAACTGCAGCGGTGTGATTCCGGCAGCTCCCTGTCCGATTGAAATCTGCATCATATCTGCATCTGATGTATTCTCATCCACAACCAGATTACTTACCGAATGCTGGAAGGTAACCGGAAGCTTCTGGTTAAAGAGAAGCTGGTTTAAGGTGTCACCGAACTCCTTCCGGTCAAGAGAAAGTCCGATATTGGCATAAGAGGTATTGCAGGACTTGGCAAAGGATCTGGTGAAATCCACCGAACCATGTACCGATCCATGATAACACTGAATCCGGTCCTCGCCCCATTTGATGGAACCGACACACTGATACCGGTAATTCTGATAGGTGTCCGGATGCTCCCTGATATATTCTAAGGATGTAATGATTTTAAAGGTAGATCCCGGCGGGTATAATCCTTGCGTCACACGGTTAAGAAGAATGCCACTATCGGTATCCTGTAAGTAATTGTCCCATTCCTGAGCTACCGTAGACGGGTCAAAATCCGGATGAGATACCATTGCAAGAATTCTTCCGGTCTGTGGTTCAGTCACCAGAATGGCTCCCCGGTATACGCCAAGTGCCGTGGAAGCAACCTGCTGCAGGTTCGTATCCAGTGTCGTATAGACATTATCACCCGGATATTTTTCACCCTTTGCTTCTAAGGATGCCTTTTGGGAAAGAGGGGCATTCGAATTAATCAGATAATAATTGCACTGGGATTCCAGTCCCATTTTACCATTAACCGCATAGCCGACCACATGGGAAAACAGATTCCCGTATGGATATTCGCGTACTTCTTTTCCATCTTCTCCTTCGACGGTCCGGGCCAGAATCTGACCATCTCCGGAATAAATGCTTCCCCGGCGGTTCTGGGCAAGAAGCATCTGCTGACGTCCATTATAGCTGTTATTAATCAGTTCCTGCTTATGGGTTGCGGAATAATAAATAATATAGCCGGACATGGAAAGCAGTAATAACGTAAAAAACCAGGTTACTGCCATAATCTCCGGATTCTTTTTTTTCTGGGATTTCTTCTTCGGTGCACGATTATTCTTCACCTTCAAATTCTTCTCCTTCATTCTCTGATTCATTCCAGTCTTCGATAAAATCATCGTCTTCAGTATAGGAAGAGCGTACAGGTACCGGTCTGTCCGGCCGTTCCCGACGATCCGGCCGTTCCGGTCTTCCGGTTGTGGGACGTCTGTGGGTGGCTCCGTTTGGAGATCCCGGACGTCTTCGCCGTTTCAGAAGCATCTGTTCTTCAATTTCCTTTTGCCGGAGAACATAAAGCCCCTCTACAATTGCAAACATCATTAATGTGGTAAGCACGGAGCTTCCACCGTAGCTGATTAACGGCAGGGTCACTCCGGTAAGCGGAATGAATTTTGTACCGCCGCCAATCGTAAGAAACACCTGAAAAATATAGGTTACACCAAAACCAAATGCAATCAGCTGATAAAACCTGTCATTCAGCCGGATGGAAATATTCATAAACATAATAAAACAGCTCACACAGATGAGAATCAGGCAGACTGCAAACAGAATTCCTAACTCTTCCGCAATTGCAGAGAAAATAAAATCCGCTTCAACCGTTGGAATGGATTCCGGTGTTCCTTTGTATAACCCAAGTCCGAAGAAACCACCACTCGATATGGCAAATAACGACTGGGTAATCTGATAACCGGCGGAATCAATAACACTCCACGGATCCTTCCAGGCCTGTACACGTACCTGCACATGCCGAAACACCTTGAATGCAAGGTAAGCTGCAGCTGCACCACCCCCTGCTCCTGCTGCTACATAGAGCGGATTCTTCGTTGACACATAGACCATAAGGACATATACAACAAAGAAAATCAGGGCGCTCCCAAGATCCTTTGAAATCACGAGCACAATGACATGCGCTGCCGCAACCACGGCCGTCGTAAAGACCTCTAAGAAGCCCGAAGATTCATACAGTGCACTTGCCACAAAAAATACAAATAAGATCTTAACAAATTCGGATGGCTGAAAGGTGACGCCGCCGATGGAATAGGAAAGCTTACTTCCATAGGTGGTCTGACCAAGAATCAAAACCACAGAAAGTGCAAGAATACCAATCAATGCATAAATCCATTTCAGCTTCTTCAAAAAGCGTATCTTTTCAATCAGGAACGGAATCAGAAGGGCAATTGCTAACGCTCCAGCCACAATAATAAACTGTTTAACTGCCTTTTTCATATCAAGACGAGTCAGGATCACAAAACCAATACTAAGCAGCATACACATGTTGTTTACAATCAGCCGGTTGGCTTTCGGGTAAATCATGCGGTACAGCATAATAGCCGTAAACAGCAGAATCTGCTGGAACGCATAAAAAAACAGATAGGTAAAATCTCCCGTTTCAAAGCAGATGACCAGAAAGCTGCAAAAGTGAAATGCAAACATTAAAATATTCTGCCGGATGTAAATGCCGTTGCGAGCCTCTTCGTTATCATACCGGAACACGGCAAAGCATTCATACGTGTATAATGTAATCAGCAGTGTAATTACATATTTTGAAAACTCGCTGACATATAATTCCATTATTCCACTCCTCTTTTTATATGTCCCGTTGTATATTCCTGATAGGGAGGTTTCCGGTCCGTACCGGATAATAAATCAGCAAAATAGCGGACAACTGACACAGTTTCGTCTCCGTTTTCGGTTGTGAAGTCAAGACGGTAAGCCGTAATGCCCTGCATGCCCTTTTCCACGAGGGTATGAAGGGACAAGGGTACACTGTTATAGATGATATTATAACAGCTCCGACAGTTATGCAGTACCGGAAATGAAGTCTTATAACGATCTGTAAGAACACAGATTCCGGCTTCATGCCGGCAGCTCTTTAAGGTACTCTCGATACAATTTGCCGTAACCATCATTGGAAGATATCCGTAAACAAGAGCGGCTGCTTCCATTGTATCCGGAGTTTTTGCAAGGAGTTCCTTCCATTCTGACTGATTTTCCTCGACCGGAAGCGTATATTCGTTGATCCGGTTTTCCCAAAACAGCACTGTTTCGTGATTCCAGAAGTACAGATTATGATCCGAAATCAGATTATAATCCGGCAAAACCTTTTTCATATAAGCATAGGTTTCAAGATTACGGAATAAAAGACCTGCAAAGCAGCCGCCTCGCAATGCGGCTTCCAGTTTAGACAGATCTCTCCGGTTATGCTCCCGGATGACATAAGGACCTGCAAGAAACAGTCTGCCAGCCCATTGCTCCTGTGCATCGGAAGAAATATCTTTTCCATCCAGTAATGCATAGTCCAGATAAATCCGGCGGATCGGAAGAGATTGCCTTTTCTTTATATCCAACTGCTCAGAAAGAGCATAAAACTGTTCTTTCGTTGACACGTAAACATCCAGCATTTCCGGATACCTGTTCCTGTGCCGAAGCTTTTCATGGATACCTTTTCCGGATAATGGATCCATTGAAGAACAATAAACAGATTCCTCCTCCATATGACGCTGGCAGGAGAACCCATTCTCACGAATCCGTTCCTCTTCCAGGTGAATCACTGCTTCTCTTCGCAGATCATTGAGCGCCCGTACCGGTACAAAAATATCCTCATCCATCAGAATCTGCAGATCCCGGATCTTAAATGAGGTATTGCCCAGCTTATTCATCTGTTTTCGGACATCCTCTTCTCTTAAGGGCTGTTTCAACGCCTCCTGTGGTATAGAGCCTATGGCGCTGGCCTGTACGTTACCGTCTGTAAGCAACAGATATCTCGGTTCTCCCTTTTTGAGAGAAATTGTGGCATCAATTTCAATTTTTCTGTTCTGTTTCAGATATTGGTTTTCAATCGTTTCCAATACCTGTTCACTGGTTTTGGAATATGCAGGGGAAGACAGGGTAATCATATTCCTGCCGTTCTTCTGATGATAATAGCCTTCTCCCACTTCACTGCGGATATACAGGGAGGACAGGAATTCCCGGTCGGCTTCAGCAACCTCATAGGGCTTTCCGCTATAATATAAATCAATATATTTCCGATAAATAGAGGTAACGCCTGCTGCATACGCAGGCTTTTTCATACGTCCTTCGATTTTAAACGAATCAATGCCTGCCTCAAGCAATTCAGGAAGAATTTCAAGCGTACACATATCCTTCATGCTTAAGGGATAACATTCTTTCTGGTTCTTCGTGGCATAGGGAAGCCTGCAGGGCTGTGCACACCGCCCGCGGTTACCACTCCGGCCGCCTAAGATACTGCTGAACAGACACTGTCCGGAATAACAGTAGCACATTGCTCCATGAATAAAGGTTTCTATTTCAATTCCGGTTTCTTCCCTGATTCTCCGGATCTCTTTCAAGGATAGTTCTCTTGCCGGAACGATTCTGCAAATTCCTTGTTCCTTTAAGAAGCGTGCACCCTCCGGACCGGTAATCGTCATCTGGGTGCTTGCATGAACCGGAAGATGCGGGAAGTAACGCCGGATAACCTGCACAGCACCAAGATCCTGTACAATGACACCATCCAGTCCGGCTTCGTACAAGGGCTGTAAAAAGGTCACAAGCTCCGGAAGTTCTGCTTCCTTCACAAGAATATTCACTGTCAGATAGATCCGTCTGCCATAAATATGTGCCATACGGATTCCTTTGCACAATTCTTCTTCTGTAAAATTATCTGCATATGCTCTGGCTCCAAAGCGGTTACCCGCCAGATATACAGCATCTGCTCCTGCACAGATTGCACCCTCGAGTGCTTCATAATTACCGGCAGGTGCCAATAGTTCTACCTGTTTCATTCAAAAACTCTCCCTGCTCATGGAAAACCTGATAATAGAAAAGCTGTCTAAAAAGACAGCTTAAAATTAATTCTTCAATTCCGTTTCAAGCCGAATGATTTTTTTCGCATTTTCATTTGCTTCAGCCTGCAGCTTCTTAACATTCTTCTCGGTATTTTCGAGTTTGATCTGTGAGGCAATCAATTCATGCTTCAGATTATATAATTCCTTCTCCTTCGTCTGAATCTCTTCTTCCAGAATATTGATCTGTTTCTTAGCCTTGAAATAATCATCCGCAATATTCAACTGTAATAAGACATTCTGCATATCCAGCGTCAGACGCTTAAAAGATTCGTTTTTATTATATTCTGTAATTTTATTATTAATGTAGGAGGCAACCTTCTGCAGATATTCTTCACTTTCGTATCCGCTTAAGGTGAAAACCTTTCCTCCGATAATTACTTCGGTATCTGTCTTTGATGACATGAACACACCCCTCATCTTCCACCGCTACACGTAAAAGAACCCACCGGATCATTTCCTGATGTATAACAACTAGGAATTAAATATTTATGCTATACAAGATCCATTATAAACAGATTACCGGGTGATTTCAAGTCCTAAATGGGAATATGCGTAATCCGTGACAACACGTCCCCGCGGTGTACGGTTCAAAAATCCGTTCTTGAGCAGATAAGGTTCATATACATCCTCAATCGTTCCTGCATCTTCTCCGATTGCCGCCGCCAGAGTATCAAGACCAACCGGACCTCCTCCAAATTTATGAATCATGGTAAGCAGGATATTCCGGTCGATATGGTCAAGTCCCATGCGATCCACATCCATAAGGTCAAGGGCTGTCATAGCTACCTCTTCCGTAATGATACCATCATGCTTTACCTGTGCATAATCCCGGACACGTTTCAAAATACGGTTGGCAAGTCTCGGCGTTCCCCGGCTCCTTCTCGCCATTTCTATTGCGCCCGCAGGCTCTAAGGGGGCATTCAGCACCTCCGCAGAACGCATGATAATCGTCTGTAATTCCTCTACTGTATAAAATTCCATACGGTGAATGATTCCGAACCGATCCCGCAGCGGAGCAGTCAAAAGCCCCGCTCTCGTTGTGGCACCCACAAGTGTAAAATGGGGAAGATCCAAACGGATGGAGCGTGCTGTCGGTCCCTTCCCAATCATAATATCGATCGCATAATCCTCCATTGCCGGATACAACACCTCCTCCACCTGTCGGTTCAGACGGTGAATTTCGTCCACAAAGACCAGTGTGCGCTCACCGTAACGCCGGTTTTCCTCGGCCTTCTGCATTACGGCGCGAATCTCGCGGATGCCGCTGGTCACGGCGGAAAAGTCGATGAAGGACGCTTTCGTATGCCCCGCGATGATGCGCGCCAGCGTGGTCTTGCCCACGCCCGGCGGACCCCAGAAGATCATGGAGGAGAGATGATCGCTCTCAATCAGACGGGTAAGCACCTTGCCGGGGCCCAGCAGGTGACGCTGGCCCACAAATTCGTCCAGCGTGCGGGGACGAAGCCGTGCGGCCAGAGGCTGTGCTCCGTCCCGGTCAAAAAACGTCTGCTGCTCCATGCCGTATGCCTCCTTGCGGGTTTTGTCCTCACTATACTGTTTCAGAGGGGAAAAAGCAAGCCCCGGCGCGCCAGAAAAAAACGGGGTGCGGTATGGTCCGCTTTGTGATAAGATGTGGGGGGAGCGGTCAGGCGTTTTTTGTCCCTCGCAAAAAGCTCAACCCGGCTTTGGAGTTTTCAGCAAAGCTCACACGGAGGCGTTCATGCGTTATAAAATCGGCGATCTTGCACGGCTGTTCAACCTGTCCACGGAAAGCATCCGCCATTATGAGCGGCAGGGGCTGATTCACCCGCAAAAGGCGGAGGGTTCCTCCTACCGCTACTACCAGGCATGGGACATGGCGGTGCTCAGCGCCTGCCGGCAGTACCGCGCACTGGGCTTTACCCTGGAGGAAAGCGCGGAGATGCTGGGCGAGCACAACCCTGGAGCCGTGCTGGACGAGCTGCGCGGCCGGGAAGCGGCCATTGAAAAGGAAATCGCCCGCCAATGCCAGATGCTGCGCACCGTGCGTGCCTGGCGCACAGAGGCGAAGGCGGCCTGCGCCCTGATGGGCCGCTTCGAGCTGGAGGTCAACGCCGCCACGCGCTTTCTGCCTTACCAGTACGGCGACGAGCTGACCCGCGATGAGGCGCACCTCTCCTGCGTGCGTGAATGGCTTGGCCACATTCCCTACGTATATGTAGGCATGCTGGTGCCGCTGGCCGCAGGCGCGTGTATGGACGCGCCTGTCACCGTGGGGCTGGGCATGGCCGAGGTGGGCGCGGACGTGCTCAAGCCCGCCAGCCATGAAAGTGTGGTAATGATTCCCTCCCGGCTGTGCC
>OLSB01003746.1_pt1 | contig 10683 bp, 8 predicted proteins | sample 1672071 | NCBI WGS metagenome assembly OLSB01 (sample SAMEA3136642, study PRJEB25190) | human gut metagenome | biome: human gut; feature: human-associated habitat; material: faeces | place: Austria | collected 2013
CCGCAAGCTCACGCACCGAGGGGAGCTTTTCTCCCGGCCGCATCGCGCCGGTGACGACAAGCCGCCGCAGATCGTCCTTGACCTGCTCATAGATCGGGCGTCCGTCCCGGTAATTGATCGTGACCATGGCGTCACCGTCCTTCCGTGTATTAACTGTATTATCGAAGTTAACACAGTTAATACAGTTTGTCAACCAGCAAAACAGACAAAAATCGCCCCGGTCTGGTTTTCAGACCGGGGCGGCCGGGCGTGTCGGAAGAGATATTTTGACGCGCTCTCCGAGGAGAAGCGCTGCGTTGGGCTCTTTGTTCGCGCCGAGGATCTTTCCGCAGAAAACCTTATCTCTACGGTACCGGCTCCCCCGACGTCTGCGGCATGACCGGGATCTGCTGCGGCTCCGGCGTCGGTTCTGCCGTTGGTTCCGCGGTGGGCGCCGGCGTCGGCGCCTCCGTGGGCGCGGGCGTCGCGGTCGGCACGGGCGTCGGTTCCGGCGTCGTTTCAAGATCGCCGAAAATGCCGGTGTCGTACCCGCGGTTCGTCGGGTCGTTGAACTGGATCACGGGCAGCGGCTCGTTGATCTGCGACATGATCCGCCGCCAGATCTGCGCGGCGGGGTTGCCGGAATAGTACATGGGCGCGGGGGTGTCGTAGCCGGTCCAGACGGCGGTCACATAGTACGGCGAGAAGCCGCAGAACCAGCGGTCGTAGTCATCGGAGGTCGTGCCGGTCTTGCCGGCGACGGGCATTTTCCCGTAGCCGAGATAGACCTCGTAGCCCGTGCCGTACCACGCGGCGGCCTCGAGCATTTCGGTCATGCACCGGGCGGTGTCCACGCTGAACACATGGCTCGTGCGCATGCCGTTTTCCAGAACGGTATTGCCGTTTGAGTCGGTGATGAGCGAATACGATCTCGCGTAGGTCATCTCGCCGTCGTTCGGGAAGACGGTGTATGCCTGCGCCATTTCGCGCACCGTTACGCCGTAGGTGAACTGGCCGAGAGCAAGCGGCGCGTAGTCGCGGTCTGCCTCGACGAGCTGGAAGCCCATGCGCTCGGTGAGATATTCAAAGGAAACGCTCGGCGTGAGCTTATCGATGATCTGCGCGGCGACGGTATTCTTTGAGCGAACCAGCGCGTCCCAGATGGTGATGATGCCGTCGTACGAGCCGCCGGAGTTGCGCGGGTACCAGTAAGTGCCGCGCAGCTGAATGTCGGGGCTGTCGTCCACAAGCGTAGACTCGGTGATGAGGCCGAGATCCATCGCCGGGCCGTAGGACGCAAGAGGCTTTGCCGAGGAGCCGGAGGGCCGGTGAGCGTCCGTGGCGTAGTTCCAGCCAAAGTTGCGGTCCTTTTCGCCGATCGCGCCGCCGATGGCCTTGATCTCGCCCGTGAACGGGTCGATGACCATGCACGCGGACTGCAGCGGCTGGCTGCTGTAGTAATAGGGCTGCGGCATGCTGTCCGGGTCGGTATAAATGTCGTCCACGACCTGCTGCACGAAGGGATCGACGCAGGCGTAAATCTGATAACCGCCATGGTAGAGCAGCTGGCGCGCCGCGGCCTCGGAAAGGCCAAGCCGCGTCTGGAGATCGCTCAGCACATCGTTGATGACCATTTCCACATAATAGGAATAGATTTCCTGCTGGTAGACCTCGTTCTCGCCGCGGATGAAGTGCAGCTCGTCGTTATCGACCTCCGCGACGGCGGCGACGTATTCCTCGCGGGAGATGTAGTCCTGGTCGTACATCTCGTAGAGAATGGTCTTGGCGCGCTTCTTGTTGTTCTCCACGCTGGCAAAGGGACTGTAGCGCGAGGGGTTGTTCGTGATGCCGATGATGCTCGCGCACTGCGCGAGCGTGAGATCCTGCACGTCTTTGCCGAAGTAGGTCTGCGCCGCCATCTGCACGCCGCTTGCGCCCTCGCCGAAGTAGACGACGTTGAGATACCACTCCATGATCTCTTCCTTGGTGTATTCCTTTTCGAGATCGAGAGCGCGGAAAATCTCCACGAGCTTTCGCTGCACGGTGACGTCGTCTTCCGTAGTGACGTTTTTGATGAGCTGCTGCGTGATCGTTGAGCCGCCGAAATCGTTTTTCATGCCGAGGAACATGTTGACGAACGCGCCCGCCGTGCGGTACCAGTCCACGCCCTTGTGGTCATAGAAGCGCTTGTCCTCGATGGCGACCGCCGCCTTTTCCAGATACGGCGGCAGCTCGTCGTAATCGACCCAGATGCGGTTCTCGTCCGTTGCCAGCACCGCGAGCTCTACGGTCTGGCCGTTGTTATCGTACGCCCAGACCGTACTCGAGAGCGAGATGGCGTAGTCCTCGAGCGTGATGTTCAGATCGGTTGTGAGGTTATTCTTTACATAGTAGGCGAAAATGCACGCGAAGAGCAGCCCGCCGAGCAGCAGCACGAGCAGCACCGAGAGCACGATGCGGACAATGAACCGCACCATATTTCCCAAAGTGGAAACGGCGGCGTCCCCGACGGCGAGGGCGGTGCGCGCACCCCGCGAAATGCCGGGAAAGCGCTTTTCGCGCGGTTTTTTCGCGTCCGGCTTCTTCTCCGGCTCCGGCGCGGGATTGCCGCTCTCCGGCTTCGGCGCGCCGTTCTCCGGGGCAGTCTTGTCTTCCCCCGGCGCGGGCAGCGGCACCGTATCGCCGGATACGGGCGGCACCGGCGCGGTATCGCCGTTCGGTATATCGTTGTAGGGGCGTTTCTGATCCATAATTGCCTCCGGGATTGTCAAGCGTATACGTACAATAATAAATCATTATACCATACTTTTGAGAAATATTGTATCCGAAATGGAAATTTTTTAAAGCAGGTACATTGATAGGACGGAAAAAACGGGTAATCCGTTCATTTTGGGGCATACTGCGCAGAGAGGAAACCGGAGAAACGGAGGGGATTGCATGAAAGCAGGACGTATCGGCGCGGTATCGCTCGCGCTGTGCGCCGCGGCGGGCGCGGCGATGCTCACGCTCTCCGGCGGCCGGAGGGCGGAATACTGCTCGCTGGGGGAATATAACGGGCGCGTGGCGGTCTTTGCGCCGGACGAGCGGACGCTGCCGCGGCAGATCACGACCATCGCGGTGCACACGCTGCCGAGCGCCGACCGCGAGGCGCTCTCCGGCGGCATTGCCGTTTACAGCCGCGAGGAGCTGTACGCGCGGCTCGAAGATTTCGGGTCGTGAACCGTTCGAGCGGATATGCTTGATTTTTACCGCATTCATGGTATAATCAAATCACCCGAACGAACCAAACGGGATCCATACAAAAGAGGTGCTGACATGAACGAAGATTTCGGCGGCGATATCATTACCATCTCCGACGAGGACGGCAACGAGTTTGATCTCGAGCTGCTCGATACCATTGAGTTTGAAGGCCAGACGTACTGCGTGTTCGTCCCGGCGGACATTGAAAACATGGACGTGAACGATCCCGATTACGGCCTCATCTTCCTGAAGAGCCGCGAGGAGAACGGCGAAGAGCTGTTCGATTCCGTGGACGACGATGACGAGCTGGACCGCGTATACGAATACTACCAGCAGATCATGGAAGCGGAAGAAGAGAAGGAATAAGATTTTCTTTCTGCGGTGTTCGTAGCATCACTGCACCGGGTCATTTTAAACCCACATTAGATATAAGGGATGCCTATCTCCGACCGTGAATTGCAGGCCTCCCGGCTTTATGCCGGACGTTGGAAGCGCGGAAGCGGTCGGGCGGCAACCCACCTGCCGAGTCGTGCAGGTTCTAATCTGACCCCTACGGCATTGCGGAGGGGGCGCACCTTTTGGTGCGCCCTTTTTTTCTTCCGACACTCCCTCGCTCCGTTAAGGAGTTGTTTGGGAGCTTTTGGTGCGTTTTGGGCGACGCTTTCTTCCTTCTCCGGCAATCTGCCGCAGCAAAGCGTGAAACGGCGGCGCGATTTCTCCCTTTTTGCCGTTGCGCGCCGGGGAGAAACCGTCGTATTCTGATAACATACTGAAAAAGAAGGTAATACGCGATGACATCCTTGCTCAAGTGGGGAAAGTCCGCGCGCACAACGATACCGGTCATGGCCGGATATCTCGTTCTCGGCGCGGGCTTCGGCATACTGCTGCGCACGCGCGGCTACGGTCTCGGCTGGGCGCTGGCGATGAGTCTTTTTATCTACGCCGGGTCGATGCAGTATGTGGCCGTCGACCTTCTGACCGGCGGCGCGTCGCTCCTGACGGCGGCCGTTACGACGCTGCTCGTGAACGCGCGCCATCTTTTTTACGGCATCTCCATGCTCGAGCGCTACCGCGCCGCAGGAAAGTATGCGCCGTATCTTATTTTTTCGCTGACGGATGAGACCTATTCGCTTGTCGCCGCGCGCGAGGAGCTCACCGGCGCGGAGTGCTTCCGCATCTCGCTGCTCGACCAGTTCTACTGGGTGCTCGGCACGGCGCTCGGCTCGCTCGCAGGCGCGTATCTCAACGTTAACACGACCGGCATCGACTTCTCGCTCACCGCGCTCTTTCTCACCGTGTTTACCGGGCAGTGGCTGGAAACGAAGGATCACGCTCCGGCGCTCATCGGTCTCGGCGTTTCGATCGTATGCCGCCTCCTGTTCGGCGCGGACAGCTTCCTGCTGCCGACGATGGCCGGCATGCTCTTCTGCCTTCTCGTGCTTGATGCGCGCCGGACGAAGAAGGGAGGCGAGAGCGCATGAATACGCACGCCGTTTTGCTCATCGCGGTCTCCGCGCTCGTCACGGCGCTCATCCGCTTCGCGCCGTTTCTCGTGTTCCGAGGCGGACGGGAAACGCCCGCGGTCATACTGCGGCTCGGAAAGCTCCTGCCGTGCGCGGTCATGGCGATGCTCGTGGTGTACTGCCTGCGGAACATCGACTTTGCCGGCTCGAGCCACGCCCTGCCGGAGATCATCGCCGCGGCGGTCGTCGTGCTTCTGCACGTCTGGCGGCGGAATACGCTTTTGAGCATCGTCGCCGGAACCGTCGTTTACATGCTGCTCGTGCAGCTTGTGTTTGTGTGAATCAATTTGCAAAAATGGCCGGAGGCAGTTTGTGATACTGCCTCCGGCTGTTTTTTTTTCCGACAGGGCCGAGCATCGGATGCTCTTCCGCCGCTATGCCCTCCTCCGGCAAAATACGGACTTCCAGCCCGGTAATGTAGTTTTCCGGATGGCCTTCACAGCATTGATCGACGATATTCGGCGTGATCACGCAGTCATCCACGCGCAGCTCCCGGCGGCTCGCTTCCTCGAAAAGACGATCAATGGAGTCCTGAATCGAGAGATACGGTCCGTAATGATATCCGCAGAGATACTCGCCCGCAGGAATATAGGAGAGAGCCTGCTCCGCCATCAGCTCGGGGAAATGGTATTCCTGCACGGGGGTGTCTTCGTAAAGCAGAGCGCCGAACCATTTGCGCTCACCGCGGTAAAAGCCGACGGTAGGATAAAAGTAAAAAAGCTCATGCGTGAAGAGATTGATCTCATCGCCAATGTGCAGAAAGGCGCGGCGCGGAAACGTCCGGACGGAAAACTTTCCTCTCTGGCTGGAGGATTGCTCCCGGTCGATAAATTCCACTTTTTGTTGGATGATCTGAATGGTAGCGTTCAGCTCGTCGCATTGGCGGCGAAGTTTTTCCGCCTGCTCAGAGAGCATTTCAAGATTGTCCCGCAGCGCGTTGTTATGGAGAAAATCCCGTATCTGGGCAAGCGGGTATCCAAGGCGTCGCAGATATCGTATGGTGGCGAGCGGATAGACCTGGTCAAAGTGATAAAACCGGCGGCTGTTTTCGCTGTTGCGTACCTGCGGGACGAGAAGCCCTTTTGCGTCATAGTGGCGGAGAAGCTGCACATCCATGTCGAAAATTTTTGCAAGCTCGCCGATCGACAAAAATTCTTTCATAAAACCTCCCAAGTTTTCTCCGGCACTGTCGATTGGTTTTGTAGGAACATCAGAAAAGCTCCGGAAACAGAAAAAAAGACTTGAACCTAAAACTATTATAGGTTGTAGCGTGAGCATATCATTTTTCTGCGATCGAATCAAGTTAATGGAGGAAGAACATGCAAACTTTTTTGAAGAACGGCTATATCGTCTCCATGGATCAAAACGACACCGTGTTTGACGGCGGCGGGGTGCTCGTGGAAAACGACCGCATCACGGCGGTCGGCCGGGTCGATCCGGCGAAGATCTCGCCCGACGCGGAGGTCATCGACCTGCGCGGAAAATATGTTCTGCCCGGATTTGTGAATACCCACGTCCACACCTCGCAGCAGATATCCCGCGGCGTCGGCGACGACGTGGATTTTATCTGCTGGCTGCACGAGAGAATGTGGCCCTTTGAGAGCAATATGACGGAGGAGGATTCCTACGTTTCCACACTCATGACGAGCCTGGAGCTGATCCGCTCGGGCGTAACGTCGTTTGCCGAGCCGGGCGGTCAGTTCGTCTCCGGCATGGCGCGGGCCACGGAGCAGTCCGGCCTGCGCGGAAAGCTCGCCAAGTCGGTAATGGACTGCGGTGAAGGCCTCCCGCCGATCTGGCAGCGCACGGTGGAGCAGGAGCTTGAGCAGCAGGTCGCGGATATCGAAAAATATCACAATACCGCTGACGGGCGCGTGCAGGTCTGGTTTGGCCTGCGGACGATATTCAACAACACCGATGAGCTTTGCGTCCGCACAAAAGAGCTTGCCGACAAGTACGGCGTCGGCATTCACATGCACGTGGCGGAAGCAAAGGAAGAAAAGGAATACACCTATGCGCGCTGGGGCGAGGGGACGGTAAAGCACCTCGAACGGCTCGGTGTGCTGGATAAAAATCTCCTGGCGGTACACACGGTCTGGCTGACCGATGAAGAGCTGGAGCTCTTCCAAAAGCGGGAAGTGAAGATCTCGCACAATCCCGCGTCGGCCATGCGGGTGCTGGGTTTTGCCCGCGTTCCGAAAATGCTGCAGATGGGACTGATGCCGTCCATCGGCACAGACGGCGCTTCGTCCTCCAATCACATGGACATGGTGGATGAAATGTGGCTCACCAGCCTTATTCATAAGGGGTGGCGGCTCGATCCGACGGTGGTCCCGTCACAGGATATACTGCGCATGGCGACAAAGTGGGGTGCGCGTGCGCTTCTCGATGAAAATCTGTATGGCAGTCTGGAAGCCGGGAAAAAGGCCGATTTGATCGTTATTGATCCGCACGGCCCATCCATGATGCCGGTCAACGATAAAATTGCCGCGCTGGTCACGGCGATGCATTCGGCCAATATCGAATCCACAATGTGCGACGGCAAGTGGCTCATGCGTGAAAGAAAAATCCTGACGCTTGATGAGGAGGCAATTTTGAAAGAGGCTTGTGAACGGGCCGCAGCCATTTATAAGCGTGCGGGCATCGTTCTGCCGGACCGTTTTCCGGTCGTAAAAGTCTAAACTGGTTTTCTGCGGTATACCGTGCCGCCGGAAATAAAACGGGTCAACAAAATACAAAAAATTTGGAGGTACAGCATGAATCTGAAACTACTGTCTGTCGCCAAAGGCGAAACCCCGGCCGATCTCGTCATTCGGAACGGAAAGATCGTCAACGTTTACTCCGGTGAGATCTACGAGGGCGGCGTGGCCGTCTGCGGCGATACGATCGCGGCCGTCGGCGATGTTGATTACTGCGTTGGCGAGAACACCCGCGTTGTGGATGCGGAAGGAAAGTACCTGACTCCGGGATTCCTGGACGGACATATCCATCCGGAAAGCTCCTCTCTGGCAATTCGGCCCTTTGCGGAAGCGGTTCTCTCTCACGGCACCACGGGCATCATGACCGACCTCCACGAGGTAGGCGTTGTTTCCGGTCTGGAAGGCATCGAAGCGATCCTGAAGGAAGCGGAAACGACCGACCTCAAGCTCTATTTTGTTGTTCCTTCCCATGTCCCGTTTTCCCCCAATCTCGAAACGAGCGGAGGACGCTTCAATCCGGAGATCATCCGCCGCGCGCTTCGCCGTCCGGACGCCGTCGGCCTGTCGGAATGTGTCGGCCCCTATATTATGGCGGGCTTCCCCGACCTGCTCGAGTCGTGTGACGACACGCTCTCCATGCCCGGAAAAACGCTGCAGGGCCATCTTCCGGATATGTACGGCCCGGCCATGAGCGCATGCGTGGCGGCCGGCGTTTCCACCGACCATGAAGGGTTCTGCGAGAAAGACGTTTTTGAGCGTCTTCGCAACGGCTGCCATCTCATGATGCGCGAGGGCAGCGCCGCCCGCAACATGCCGGTGCTTCTCAAGACCGTGATGGAAAATCATCTGGACACCGCCATGGTCAGCATTGTCACCGACGACCTCCATACCGTCGATCTGCAGCAGCGCGGCCATCTGGACGATGCGCTCCGCACGGCGCTCGGCATGGGGCTGGATTTCGTAAAAGCCATTCAGATGGTCACGGTCAACTGTGCCCGCGCGTTCCATCTTGACCGTGAGATCGGAGGTCTCGCTCCCGGCCGCCGCGCGGATATCAACATCACCACCGGAGCGGAAGATTTCCGCGTGCTGACCACGTTTGCCGGCGGCCGCCAGATCACCGATAACGGCAAGCTGCTCGTGCATTATGAAACCGCGCAGCACGATCCCTGCGTGCTGAATACCGTTCACCTGAGCCAGCCGGTTACCGCTGACAGCTTCAAGACCCGCGTGTCGACCAAGGCGACGAAGGTCAAGGCGCTTGTAATGGACACGCTGTCCTACATCCCCTTTACGAGCCGCCGCGACGTGGAGCTTCCGGTCGTGGACGGTGTGGTGCAGTGCGACGTGGAGCAGGACGTGCTGTATATTGCGCAGGTCGAGCGCCACGGGAAAAACGGCAACATCGGCAAGGCGTTCATGGGCGGATTCCGCATCCGCGGCGGCGCAATGGCCTCCTCCGTCGGCCACGATAACCACAACATCATCGTCCTGGGCGACAGCTTTGAGGATATGGCTCTGGCGGTAAACCGCTGCGCCGAGCTCGGCGGCGGCCAGGTCATCGTCCGCAACGGCGAGATCGCAGCGGAAGTCGCGTATCCCGTCTGCGGCCTGCTGAGCGATCTTTCGCTCGACGAGCTGGCGGATAAGAAAGAGGAGCTGAACCGCGTTGCCCATGAAATGGGAACAGAGATCGCTATTCCGTTCATGTTCCTGAGCTTCATCTGCCTTGCGGCGATTCCCGCATATGCCATTACCGACTGCGGCTTTATCGACGTGGTAAAGCAGCAGGTCGTTGATCCGATCCTCGAGGTCGTGGAGTAAGAGAAACAGAAAAACCAGCGAATAAAAGGGAGAAAACATGAAAAAAGACTTCTTTAGACTTCAGGAACACGGCACCACGGCGAAGCGCGAGGTGCTTGCGGGCATCACGACGTTTATGACCATGGCCTATGTGCTGGCAGTGCAGCCGGCGGCCATCTGCGGCTTCGGCCCCGATCCGGTGTTCACGGACGTGAACGGCCTTGTCATCAGCAAATCTGCACTGCTTGTCATGTGCGCGCTCGTCAGCGGAGCGATTACCCTCTTTATGGGGCTTTATGCAAATCTTCCGCTTGCCCTTTCCACGGCGATGGGCACCAACTTCATTCTCGGCGGTCTCGTAAACAGCGGCGCGTTTTCCTTCGGCTGGGCCATGGCGCTTCTTCTCTGCTCGGGCATACTGTTTATTCTGGTGACGGTGCTCGGCGTTCGGAAAATGGTTGTCGATCTTCTGCCGAAGAATCTGAAGATCGCCATTCCGACGGCGGTCGGCTTCTTCATTGCGTACCTCGGCTTTAAGAACACCGGTCTGGCTGTTTTTTCAAACGGTCTGGCGCTCGGAGATTTCTCTCAGCCTACGGTCCTCCTTGCGCTGATCACTATGGTCGTCATGGGCGTTCTTACGGCGTACAAGGTCCGCGGCGCCATCCTCATCGGCATAGTCGTTGGCACGGTCATCAGCATTCCCATGGGCGTTTCCACGCTGCCGGCGTCGGTTTTCTCTCTGCCGGATGTGAGCGAGCTCGGGAACCTCTTCCTGTGCTATGATTTCAAATCCCTTCTCGCAGACATTCCCGGCGCTCTCGTCTGGATCTTCATTCTGTTCACCAGCGACTTCTTCGCCACCTTCGGCGCCTTGATCGCCGTGGGAGCGCAGACGAATATGCTTGACGAGGAAGGAAACTTCCCCCACATTGAAAAGCCGTTCCTCGTCGATGCCGTCGGCACGGTCGTCGGCTCGGCGACCGGCTGCACGACGATCTCCACGTTCATTGAATCTACCATCGGCGTGGAGGCGGGCGGCCGTACCGGTCTTACGGCGGTTGTCACGAGCATTCTGTTCTTCGTCTGCGTTTTCCTCTCGCCCCTTTTCCTCATGATCCCCACCTCCGTCACGGGCGTTGCTCTGATCTTTGTCGGATTCTCCATGCTCTCCGGGTTTACCAAGCTGGATTTCTCCGACTTCAAAAGCTGCTTTGGCCCGTTCGTCATGATCATGTTCGGCACCTTCACCGGCGATATCGCCGCGTCGATCTGCCTTGGCGTTCTGACCGACGTGCTCATCAAGGTCGTGACCGGCGATGCGAAAAAGGTCCACCCGGTGCTCTATGTGCTTTGCATCCCCCTCGTTCTTTATTTTATAGTGTAACGGGTTTTGCTGAAAAAGGCTCTCAGATCTGTGATCTGAGAGCCTTTTTCTG
>OLSB01003747.1_pt1 | contig 10682 bp, 8 predicted proteins | sample 1672071 | NCBI WGS metagenome assembly OLSB01 (sample SAMEA3136642, study PRJEB25190) | human gut metagenome | biome: human gut; feature: human-associated habitat; material: faeces | place: Austria | collected 2013
CGCTGTCCACGGCATCACCCAGCAGCGCCAGCGAGGCCGACAGTGTGCCGGTCACAACGGTGAGCGCCAGCGCCAGCACAATGATAATGACGATCAGGACGGTGAGCCGCCGCTGCTGGCGCTGCTTGTAGAGCGGCGTCAGGGATTTGAGCCGCGCGGCGCTCTGCGCGGACGGCTGCTCGGACGTCCGGGACGGCGGGCTGTCATCGCGCCGCGGTGTGGGAGCGGTGCGCGGCGTGCGGGCGCGGTCTGCGTCGTGCCTTCAAGCAGCGCACTCATGTCGAACATGGGCAGCGTCGTGCCGTCGCCGGTCATAAAGGTCGGCAGCGCGCCGTCCCAGCGCTCGGCATAGGTGTAGGCGATCAGCGCATCGGTCAGCGACTCGGCGATCTTGCGGTTTGCCTCCGCCTCCGCCTCCGCACGGGTCAGCAGCTCGTAGGCGTCGGCATCCGCCTCGACCTTTTTGATCTTCGCAGCGGCGTCAGCTTCAATCACGCGCTGCTCCGCCTCGGTCTGCGCACGGAGCTTGTTCTGCTCTGCGACCTGCTTGGCTTCCACGGCATCGGTAAAGGCGTCGGTAAAGTCCATGTTCTCGATGGACGTTCCGACCAGCTCGATGTTATACGCCCGCAGCTTTGCCTCCAGCACCTGCTCGATCTCCTCCGCCATCAGGCTGCGGCTGGAAACGAGCGCCTCGGCGCTGTACCTCGCGGTGACGATCTTGACCGATTCGGTGATGCACGGGGCGATCACGGTGTCGAAATAGCCGGTGCCGATTGTCTTGTAGATCGTCATAGCATCCTGCTTGCTGATCTGATAGTTGACTGTGTAGGTCATGCTGACCTCCTGAATGTCGGAGGAGAAGCAGGACAGCTCCTGCGTGTTCTTCTGCACGCGGTTGTCCATCTTGATGACCTCCTGCCACGGGAGCTTGAAGTGCATACCCGCCTCGAGCGTGTAGTTCTCCACGCTGCCGAAGGTGGTCACAACGCCGGTATGTCCCGTCGGCACGGAAACGTAGCACGACAGCGCAATCACGCCGACGCCCAAGACCGCCAAAAGCTGCTTTTTGTTCAGCTTCCAGCTCACGCCCTGCCCGCGCACGAAGCCCAGCGCGATAAACAGCGCGGCGGTGAGCAGAATTCCAAATGAAAAAATAACCATTTTCTTTCTCCCTTCTCGTTTCGGTGTATCTATTTTACAGTATTTTTCGACAAATTGCTACCCCCTCTGCGTAAAATTTGCCGCGCCTGTCCACGAACCGAAATTTCTTGCAATTCCGTCAAAAAAATGCTATAATCTATTGTTACGAAAACACCGAGCGGAGGATAACGCCTTTGAATACGACCGATACGAAAACCACCGTGATTTCCCCCGAGGCGCTGCGCCGTCAGCAGGAATTCTGCGGCAGGATCCGCGATTTTTGGGCAGGGCGGGGCGTGACCCCCGTCGCCTGCATCGACACCTACGGCTGTCAGCAGAACGAGGCGGATTCCGAGCGCATCCGCGGTATGCTGGAAACGGCGGGCTACGGCTTTACCGACACCGAGGAGGGCGCGGACCTTGTGGTGATGAACACCTGCGCCATCCGTGAGCACGCCGAGCAGCGCGTGTTCGGCAACGTCGGCGCCCTAACGCATACCAAGCGCCGTCATCCGCGCCAAAAAATCTTCCTCTGCGGCTGTATGATGGGACAGCCCGCCGTCTCCGACCGCATCCGCCGCTCCTATCCCCATGTGGACGGCGTATTCTCCACGCACCACCTGTGGCGTTTTCCGGAGCTGCTGTGGGGTGTGCTCGAGACGGGAAAGCGCGTCTTTGCCGTCGAGGACTCCGCAGGCTCAATTGCCGAAAATATCCCCGTCAGCCGCACGAATCCGCTCAAGGCGTGGGTCTCGGTCATGTACGGGTGCAATAATTTCTGCTCCTACTGCATCGTCCCCTACGTCCGCGGACGGGAGCGCTCCCGCCGCCCCGAGGACGTGCTGAAGGAGTGCCGCGAGCTGATCGACGCGGGCTATAAGGAGATCACGCTGCTGGGGCAGAACGTCAATTCCTACGGCAAGGACCTCGGCATCGGCGTTGACTTTGCCGATTTGATGGCGCAGGTGGCGCAGCTTCCGGGCGACTTCCGCCTGCGCTTTATGACCTCGCATCCCAAGGACGCGAGCAAGAAGCTCTTTGACACCATTGCCGCCTATCCCAAGATCTGCAAGCAGTTCCATCTCCCGTTCCAGTCCGGCAACGACCGCGTGCTCAAGGCGATGAACCGCCGGTATGACACGGCGCAGTACCTGTCCCTCGTGGACTACGGCAGAAGCCTGATGCCCGACCTTGTTTTGACCAGTGACGTGATCGTAGGCTTCCCCGGCGAGACGGAGGAGGAGTTTGAGGATACCGTCCGTCTGATCGAACGGGTGCGCTACGACGCGCTGTTTACCTTTATTTTCTCCCCGCGCGGGGGAACGCCTGCGGCAAAAATGCCCGACCCCTTCACCAAAGCGGACAAAAACCGCCGCTTCGACCGTCTCTGCGCCGTGCAGAACCGGATTTCGGAGGAAAAGCACCGCGCCTATATCGGCAAGACCGAGCGCGTCTTGGTGGACGGGAGGGACGGCGAGCTGCTGACCGCCCGCACAGACGGCGGACGGCTGGTGCGCCTGTCCGGAGACGACGCGCTCATCGGGCAGTTCGTCGAGGTCCGTATCACCGGCTGTACTACATGGAGCTTAACGGGCGAATTGGTTTGATTCGACGCGCCGGTTCTTACCTTAAGATGGCGCTGTACAGAGGACACCTCGCACCTTACAGACAGAAATTTTGATTTGATCGGAGGACTTCCCATGGCGGAGCTGACACCCATGATGCGGCAATATTTAGAGATCAAGGAGCAGCACAAGGACTGCATCCTCTTTTTCCGCTTGGGCGATTTCTATGAAATGTTCTCCGACGATGCCCGCCTTGCCTCCAAGGAGCTGGATCTGACCCTCACCACCCGCGACCGCGGCAAGGACAAGGAGGAGCAGACCCCGATGTGCGGCGTTCCGTATCACTCCGCCGAGAGCTACATCGCCCGCCTCGTCGCCAAGGGCTATAAGGTCGCCATCTGCGAACAGATGGAGGACCCTGCACTGGCGAAGGGGCTGGTCAAGCGCGACATCACCCGCATCGTCACGCCCGGCACCGTGCTGGAAAGCTCCATGCTCGACGAGAGCCGCAACAATTATTTTGCCTGCGTGTTCGGCGAGGAGGACCGCTACGGCGTGAGCTTCTGCGACATCTCGACGGGTGCGTTTTACGCGACCTATTGCGAGGGACGGCAGGCGATCGACCGCGTAATCTCCGAGCTGGGACGCTTTGCCCCCGCGGAGGTGCTGCGCGGCGGCTCGGCGCTGGAGAGCAGCGAGCTGAACGACGCGCTGCAAAATCGGCTGGATTGCTGTGCCGACGCGGGGGCGGCGATCCTGTTTGAGGAGAATTCGACGCGGGAGACGACCGAAAAGCAGTTCGGCAAGACCGTTTCCGCGCTGGGAATCGGAGATAAACCCGTGCTTTGGCGCAGCGTCGGCGCGCTCCTGCGGACGCTGCGTGAGCTGCAAAAGGTCAGCCTGTCGCACGTTCGGACGCTGGAATTTTACGTCAGCGGGCGATTTCTGGAGCTGGATCTCACTGCCCGCCGCAATTTGGAGCTGACCGAGACGCTCCGCAGCGGTGAAAAACGCGGCAGCCTTCTGTGGGTGCTTGACAAGACAAAAACCGCCATGGGCAGCCGTATGCTCCGAAGCTGGCTGGAAAAGCCGCTGCTCAGCCCGAATCGCATTACGCAGCGCCTGAACGCCGTTGAGGAGCTGGTCGGTGCGACCATGGCGCGGGAGGAGCTGCGGGAGCTGCTGAGCGGTGTGACCGATTTGGAGCGCTCGACGGCGCGAATCGTTACCGGCGCCGCCAACGCCCGCGACGTTTTGGCGCTCGGAAACGGCTGTGCCCCGCTGCCCGCGCTCAAAACGGCGCTGGCGCCGTTTTCCTCGCCGCTTTTGACGGTGCTGCACGACGAGCTGGACGAGCTTGCCGATCTGACGGCGCTTGCGGCTGCGGCGATCGTGGACGAGCCGCCGTTCACCGTCCGCGAGGGCGGCATGATCCGTGCGGGCTACAGCGAGGAGCTGGACCGTCTGCGCGACATCGTTTCCGGCGGCAAGGGCACACTTGCCCGCATTGAGGCGGAGGAAAAGGAAAAAACCGGCATTAAAAACCTGCGCGTGGGCTATAACCGCGTGTTCGGCTACTATATTGAGGTCGCCAAGGGGCAGGTCGGGCTGGTGCCCGAGACCTACATCCGCAAGCAGACCCTGACCAACGGCGAGCGTTACATTACACCGGAGCTGAAGGAGCTGGAGAGCACCATCCTCACCGCCCGCGACCGCATTACCGCGCTGGAATACGAGCTGTTCAGCGCCGTCCGCGATCGTTTTGCCGCGCAAGCCGAGCGCATTCAGCGGACGGCACAGGCGGTTGCCTGCGTAGACGTGCTGGCGAGCTTTGCGGCGCTGGCGGTCAAGCAGCATTACTGCAAGCCCGAGGTTGATCTCTCCGGTGAGCTGGACATCCGCGACGGGCGGCACCCCGTGGTCGAGCAGGTGCTGAAAAACGCCCTCTTCGTCCCGAACGACACGCTTTTGGACTGCGACGCCAATCGCTGCGCCATTATCACCGGTCCCAACATGGCGGGCAAATCGACCTATATGCGGCAGGTCGCGCTCATCGTCCTGATGGCGCAGATCGGCTGCTTCGTCCCCGCGCGGTCGGCGCGGATCGGCATTGTGGACCGCATTTTTACCCGCATCGGCGCGTCGGACGACCTCTCAATGGGCAAATCCACCTTCATGGTCGAAATGTCCGAGGTCGCCGAGATCCTGACCCACGCCACCGAGCGCAGCCTTTTGATCCTTGACGAGATCGGGCGCGGCACATCTACCTTTGACGGTATGGCGATCGCGCGGGCGGTGCTGGAATATGCGGCGGACAAAAAGCGCCTCGGCGCAAAGACCCTGTTTGCCACGCACTACCACGAGCTGACCGACATCGAGCGGGAGCTGGACGGGGTGCGCAACTATAACATCGCCGTGAAAAAGCGCGGTACGGACATCGTGTTTCTGCGCAAGATCGTTGCGGGCGCGGCGGACGATTCCTACGGCGTGGAGGTCGCAAAGTTAGCGGGGCTGCCCGAGCGGGTCATCCGTCGGGCGCGTGAGCTGCTGCACGACCTTGAAAACGGCGCACCGGTGCGCACGGTGACCGTCGCCGCCGACGATCAGGTGTCCATCGCGTCGATGGAAAACGATGCCCTGCGGAAAAAGCTGGAGGTCCTCAGTGTCGAGACGATGACGCCCATCGAAGCCATGAACGCCCTGTTCGAGCTGAAAAAGATGATCTGATACTGATTCTTGATTAAAACATTTCATCAAGAATCCCATGTGCTACGCACACTCGCATCGTGCGAACGCACGATGCGCCGTCTCATGCAGAATCTGACGCGCCTTTGGCGCTATAAAAAGCTTTTCAAGCTTTTTAACAGATTCTGGTATGATAATGACAAGATACTATAAATCCGATCTGCTGCCGCTTGCAAGACAGCTCCGAAAAAATATGACGCCTTGGGAACGGAAGCTGCGGTATTTGTTTCTAAAAACGTACCGCCCCGCTTTTCGCCGTCAGACGGCAATCGGGTCATATATTGCGGAGTTCTGTTGCCTGCGTGCAAGGCTCGTTATTGAGCCGGACGGCGGTGGGCACTTTGAACAAGCGCAGGCGGAAAAGGGCAAAGCAAAATTCCTTGAAGCGCAGGGATTTCAAGTGTTGCGTATCTGCAATCCGGACATCGACCGCAATTCTTCCGGCGCTTGTGAAGCGATTGATGCGGCGGTAAGGAGACGCCGAAAGACCTTCGGAGCTTCTCTTGGCTCCACCTTTGGGGGAGCTGTCAGCGAAGCTGACTGAGGGGGTCTTTGCGCACCGCAGCATATGTTGCGAAGCGGGCGCGGTTGAGTGAAAAGACGGGAAACCCCATCAGTCGCCTATGGCGACAGCTTCCCCAGAGGGGAAGCCAAGACGGAAGTGCCCATCAGTCGCCTACGGCGACAGCTTCCCCAGAGGGGAAGCCAAGGCGGGGATGAAAATATTATGTAAACCGAGGTGGAGAAAATGCCGAAAATCCAATGCCTTTCGCCGCAGCTTGCGGATATGATTGCGGCGGGCGAGGTCGTCGAGCGTCCCGCCAGTGCCGCGAAGGAGCTGGCGGAAAACGCGATCGACGCCGGCGCGAGGCACGTTACTGTTGAGATTCAAAACGGCGGTATGACCTTTTTGCGCGTGACCGATGACGGCTGCGGTATGGAGCCGCAGGACGCGGAGACGGCATTTCTGCGCCACGCCACCAGCAAGCTCCGCCGCCCCGAGGATTTGGAGGCGATCCACACCCTCGGCTTCCGCGGTGAGGCGCTTGCCGCCATCAGTGCCGTTTCGCGCATCGACCTGCTGACCAAGACCGCCGATGCTGCGTTCGGCACGAGCCTGCACCTTGAGGCGGGCACGGTCACGGAGCGGGGCGAGGCGGGCTGTCCCGACGGTACGACCATCATCGTCCGCGACCTGTTTTTCAACACCCCCGCACGGCTGAAATTCATGAAGCGCGACACGGTGGAGGCTTCGGCGCTGCTCTCTGCGGTACAGCGGCTGGCGCTGGCACACCCCGAGGTGTCGTTCCGTCTGCTGCGCGACGGGGAGGAGCAGCTCTCCACCCCGGGCGACGGTGCGCTGCTCAGTGCGGTCAGCGCCGTGCTCGGACGGCAGACGACCAAGGAGCTGACACCGGTGCAGAGCCGCTGGGAGCGCTACGAGCTGACGGGTTACGTTTCCCGTCCGAACGCCACGCGCGGCACGAGAAGCAACCAGCTTTTCTTCGTCAACGGGCGGTATATCCGCTCCAAAACCATGACGGCGGCGCTGGAGGAGGCGTACCGCAACCGTCTGATGGTCGGGCGCTTTCCCTACTGCGTGCTGTGCCTGACAATGCCGGAGCATTTGGTGGATGTCAACGTCCATCCCGCAAAGACGGAGGTCAAATTCCTCAACGAGCGCGACGTGTTTGAATGTCTGCGCTACGGGGTGCAGGGTGCGCTGGACCGCGCCGACGGACGCGTGGAGATGACACTGCCGACGAAAAAGCACGAGGCGGAAGCAGCCGCGCTCAGTGGGCTGAAGGTCGCCTCTCCGCGTCCCGTGCAGCAGGCGGCGAAGCAGAGCTTTTTTCGCACGATGAGTGCCGAGGAATACCGCGCAGTCGCCCAAACGCTGCATGATACGCCGCGGGTACAGCCGTCGGAGGCAGTGCTGCGGTCGCTTGAGGCTCGGGCGGCGCAGACAAAGCCCGCACCGACGGAAAAAACGCCGACGGAAAAAGTGCCGACAAAGCCGACGCCCGCACCGACCGAAATTACGCCGCCCAAAGCCGTGCAGCCCAAGACCGAGGAGGTTGCCGACGAACCGACCCTGCCCGTGGGCAGACCTGCGGACTACCGCATCGTCGGCGAGGTGCTCAATACCTACATCATCGTCGAGCAGGGGCGCGAGATACTGCTGATCGACAAGCATGCCGCCCATGAACGCATTTTGTTTGAAAAACTCCGCGCTTCGCAGGAGCCGATCGTATCGCAGCTCCTGCTGGAGCCGATATTATGTAAACCTGAGAGGGAGGAAGCCGCCGCTCTTTTGGAGAACGAGGCACTTCTGACCCACTGCGGCTATGCGATCTCCGACTACGGCGATGGGACGCTTGCCATCGGGCAGCTTCCCGCCGACCTCGATCCTGCCGATGCCGCCGCAACGCTGACGGCAATGGCAGGCGACCTGCTGGCGGGCAAGCGCTCCGACCCGACGGCGCTGCGGGACGCGCTGCTGCACACCATCGCCTGCAAGGCCGCGATCAAGGGCGGCTGGCACACGGACGAAGCCGAGCGTGCGGCGCTGGTCCGGCAGGTGCTCAGCCGCGACGACCTGAAATACTGCCCGCACGGGCGTCCGATCTGCGTCGTCATGACCGCCGGACAGCTCGAACGACAATTTAAGAGGTCGTAATATGGACCGTATCATCTGTATCGTCGGTCCGACTGCAAGCGGCAAGACCCGCCTTTCCGTCGCGCTGGCACAGGCGCTGGACGGCGAGGTCGTCTCCTTCGACTCCATGCAGGTCTACCGCGGTATGACCGTCGGCACGGCAGCTCCCACCGCCGAGGAGACGGCGGGCGTGCCGCACCACATGATCGGCGTGATCGACCCGCGTGAGAGCTTCTCCGTCAGCCGCTACTGCGAGATGGCGGACCCGATCGTTCGGGACATTCTGCGCCGCGGCAGGACCGTGATATTGGTCGGCGGGACGGGGCTTTACGTCGATTCTCTCATTGCGGGACGGGAATTTGCCCCGCAGCCCGCCGACGGACAGCGTGCCGCGCTGGAACGGCAGGCGGAGGTGCTGGGCACGGAGGCGATGCTCGACCGCCTGCGCACCGTTGACCCCGAGACGGCTGCGACGCTTCATCCGTCAAACCGCAAGCGGATTTTGCGGGCGTTGGAGGTCTATGAGCGGACGGGTATTCCCATTTCCGAGCACAACCGTCGGACGCAGATCCTCTCGCCGAAATACGCACCGCTTTGGCTCGGAACGGACTTCGCCGACCGCACGCTCCTGTGGCAGCGGATTGCGACGCGGGCGGACGCAATGCTCGCGGGCGGGCTGCGGGAGGAGCTGGCGGCGCTTACGGCGCTCGGGCTGTCCCGCGACAGCACCGCGCTGCAAGCCATCGGGTATAAGGAGCTGCTGGACGACCCGACGACCGCACGGGAAAGGATCATTTTCCGCTCCCGTCAGTATGCCAAGCGGCAGCGCACCTGGTTCCGCCGCAATCCGAGCATTCACTGGCTTTATGCCGACAACAAAGCATTCGAAGAAATTTTCTCCGACGCACGACGGCTTATTCCTTTTTTCGACACTGCAGAACGCTAAAATATAAGTACCACAAACAAAGGAAAGAGGTACTTACATATGGCAAACACAGAAAACCTGCAGGATATGATCCTCAACGAGGTCCGCAAGGAGCACACCCCCGTCACCATGTTCCTTATGAACGGCTTTCAGATGAAGGGCATCGTCACCGGCTTTGACAATTTTATTGTCATGCTCAGCTCGGAAGGGAAGCAGCAGATGATCTACAAGCACGCGATCTCAACGCTGGTGCCCTTACAGCCTGTCCGCCTCCCGCTCTGATGAGGCTGCGCAAGCACGGACCGCTCTTTCGAAGGCTGATTTGGATATTCCTTGCGGCGCTGCTGTGCTGTTATGCTCTGTGTGCGCTCCTGCTCGGTGATGATGCGCCGAAAACGGTGCGTGCGAGCGTCTGCAAAGTCGGAGACGGACTGACCGTTTCCGGCTTTGTCGTTTTTGAGGAGCGGGCGGTCGGCACGGGGCAGCTCTGTCCCGCCGTTGCCACGGGGAAGCATGTCGCTGCGGGAGAGCGTGTCGCATGGCGCTGTGCACAGGGGCAGGAGGCGCTTTGTGCGGAAAAACGGCAGCTCTCGGAGCGGCTGGACGCTCTGACTGCCCCGACCGCAGGCTCTGACGCGGAGGTCAAGACGGCGCTGCACCGATTGGCGCTCCTGCCGTCGGCGGAGGCGGCGTCGGAGGTGCAAAATCGGGTTTTGCGGCGGGAGGCGGTTACGCTCGAGCCGGAGACGCTGCAAGCCGCCGTGGAAGCGCTGCGCGAGCAGTGGCGGGAGACGGACCTGCCCGCCGTCAATGCCTCGGAGAGCGGCTGCTTTGCCTATAAGCCCCCCTCCGTGCTCACGCCGAAACGCTTGCTCGGCATTTCGCCCGCCGAATTTCTGCGGCTGAAGCTCGGACAGACACCGAGCTGCCGCCTTATCACGGGCGACCGCTGGTATTTTGCCGCCCTGCTGCCAAAGGAGCGTGAGCTGCTGCCCGAGCAGACGCTGATTGTGTATCTGACACCGACGCTGACGGTCGAAATGACGGTCGAACGGCTCTGCACGACGCCCGAGGGTCGGCTGCTGGTGCTGTCAAGTCGGGAGAGGCTTGCCGATGCCGCCGCGCTGGACCGTGTGCGGGCGCGGCTGGAGTTATCCTCCTGCGAGGGACTGCGTGTGCCGAAGGCGGCGATACGCTATCACGAGGGGCAGACGGGCGTTTACGTCCGCACGGCGGGGCAGATCCGCTTCAAGCCCGTCACCCTGCTTTCGGAGCGCGAGGACGATTTTCTTGCCGCCCTCACGCCCGACGACCCCGCCGCACTCCGAGAGGGGGACGAAATGCTCCTCAATCCACCATATTGATCGACCCGTTGCCTGCTGCCGCTGCGGAAGGCAGGGCGAACACCGAGAAAGAGAGGTAACCAATCATGACCATTGCCGAAAATATTACCCGCATTCGGGCGGAAATGACCGAGGCGGCGCTGCGAGCCGGACGCAAGCCGGAGGAAATTCTCCTGTGCGCCGCCAGCAAGATGAACGATGCCGCGCGGGTGCGGGAAGCGGTCGCGGCGGGCGTGGACTGCTGCGGCGAAAACCGCGTGCAGGAGTTGACGCAGAAGCTTGCCGAGCACGCCTACGACGGC
>OLSB01003754.1_pt1 | contig 10662 bp, 8 predicted proteins | sample 1672071 | NCBI WGS metagenome assembly OLSB01 (sample SAMEA3136642, study PRJEB25190) | human gut metagenome | biome: human gut; feature: human-associated habitat; material: faeces | place: Austria | collected 2013
TTCTAAATCATAATCTTTGAAATATATTTTTTTCATATTATCACCCCTGCAATTTAATTATATCACATAAAAAAGCATAATAAAAATTTATTGTGCTTTTGTCATTTCAAATAATGCGGTTTGTAATTGATTGTCTTTTTCAGGAACGCGATCATTCATATATTCTTCTGATAGATTTACTTCAATGTCAGGAGTTAAACCAATTTCATCAATACAATTACCTTTTGGAGTTAACCATTTGGCAGAAGTGTATTTGTACATGGTTCCATCGCTTAAGGTTGATGTTTTTTGAACTTTACCTTTTCCATATGATTTTACACCAACTAATGTTGCTCCGTAACTATATTTTAAGGCAGATGCAAGAACTTCTGAGGCAGATGCAGAACCATTATTAATTAGCATGTATACTTTATAATTACGACTTTCTTCTGTATCATCTACAGTGTCTTCTTTAGTTAATTTATTTTGTAATGAATAGATTAATTTTCCTTTTTGTAAGAACATTTTAGCAATATTAGTTGCGTCTGATAGGTATCCACCCGTGTTATTTCTTACATCAATAATTAAACTATTTATTTGTTTTGTTTCAAGATTAGTTAATTCTTTTTTGAATTGTTCGTATGTTGTGTCAGAAAATTTATTTATTTTAATATAGCCTACTTTTTGATTATTATATTCTTTGATTTCGGCTGAGATTGAAGGTACATATAATGAAGCTTTTTCTAAATCAAAAGATAATATTTTGGAATTTCTGTTAACTTCAATTTTTATTTTTTTACTTTTTTGAATTTCAGATACTGCATCGTTTGATGTTTTGTTAGCCATATCTATATCATTTATTTTAGTTATTATATCACCTGGATGAACTCCGGCTTTTTGGGCTGGTGAATCATCAAATACGTTAACTATATTTATTTTGCCAGTATCAGTTGTTGTTACTTCTATTCCAACTCCTTCATATGAACCATTTAATGAGTCATTTAAAATTGTTGTACTATTTTCATTTAAATAAGTTGAATATGGATCTCCTAGGTAACTTAACATACCACTTATTGCAGCTTCGACTAGTTTGTTTTCATCAATGTCATCATAGTAGTTTTCTAAAATACTTTTGTATGATTTTTCAAATTCTGCTAAATATTTTGAATCATTTGAACTGAAGCAATTATCTTTTTTATTATTGTATACTACGCAGCCTGTACTAACACCCATTATTATTGATGCAACAAGGGTAATAACAATTACTTCCCATAATTCAAATGTTGGTTTTTTGCTTTTAGTTTTTCTTTTATCCTTCATATTATCATCTCATTTTAATAATAACATAAAAACAAATTTTACAAAATAAAAAAAGTGTTAATTTAACACTTTTTCATAATCTGTTACACTTTCATAATACTTAGACACTTTTCCATTTTTAATTAATACTAGAGCAGAATCTTTTACTTGTACTTCACTTGCTTTTGTTGGTTTTTTATTTGACTTATCACTTACGTAAGGGCTATTGAATTTTGTACTTAAATCAACAAAATATATTTTTTTAGCATTATCTTTCTTTTCATAATTAGAAATTAAAGATTGATATTGTGATGCACTTGATGATGTTGAATCGTATAAGAATACATAGTATTCATCATAAGGTCTATTAAACATAGTTCCTACAGTGCATTCTGTATAATCAAATTCTACTGTTGATGTATCTTTATTTTTCTTTGATAAAATTGTATCTGTTAGAAAATAAAGACCAACAGCTAAAGCAATTAAGATTACAGCTATAATTATTAAATTTCTAATTTCTTTTGTGTCTTCACTATCATATCTTTGTGTTTTTAATCTTTTTTGTTTCATTTTCCCACCTAGTTATTATTTTAACACATATATTTAAATTTTCAAAACAAAAAGAAATAGTAGTTAAACTATTTCTCAAATATTACTCCACAATATCGTTAGTTCGACAAAACTAGATTGAGATCGTGAAAAAATAACATGTACTAAGTAATACTCGTGTACATGTTATTATTATGCTTTATTCTTCAATATTTATAGAACCTGTTTTTTCCAATTCTTCTTTTTCAACTCTAGTTGTTAAGCTTAATCCGATTACAAAAATAAAACTTAGGAAATATATCCATAACATTAATACTGCTATATTTGATAAGCCTGCATAGAAGATGTCATATCTAGCAAAATGAGATGTATAATATCCATATATTTCTGTTGTTAAAATCCATCCTACTGTTGTAAATATGGCACCAAAATTAATTTGTGATGCAGGAATGTGTTTGTCAGGGGCGATAGTAAATATAGTTTTTATAAACGCAAAGATAATTAACCAAGATATAGGTCCTTGAATAATTTTTAAAATGCTCGTTATGATATTTTTTAAATTAAAGTAATCAAATGCATCTACTATTTTTTCACCAAGAAGTGGAACAATAAGTACAAACAGATATAAAACTATTATAAGAAAGGTTAATCCAATAGCTTTGATTCTTCTTTTTAGCCATGTACTTTGTTTAATTCCATATATTTCATTGGCTGTAATAATAATAGAATCAGCACTATTTGATGCAAAATATAACATAATTATTATCATACAAATATAATTAAAATCTAAAGATTTACCACTAATAATTGGAACTATTACTTTGATCAAAATTTGCTTTTAAAAATTCTATGATTGTATCTATTGATATGTTAAAGAATGAGGCTCCATAACCAATTATTGTTATGATTGGAACTAGGGATAATACTAAGAAAAAGGCCAGTTGTCCTGGCAAAATTGCCATTTCTGGTCTATTTAATATTTCCCAAACTTTTTTTATGAATGCTTTAGCACGATTAATTTGTTTACTAAAGGATTTCTTTTTCTTCATTTGATTCAGCCTCTATCTCTTTATTCTCTCTCATTTGAATTGTTGCTTCATTAATTGCATCGTCTATCAATTTCAAATCATCTACTATCATACTAAAACCAAATGCAGCACCATATTCATATGGTAAATCATTAAATTCTTTAACTAATTTCTTTAAATAATTAATTACTTGTTTTTCTTGATATCCAACTAAATATATCATGAATTCATTACCATCAGTTCTCATAATTTCAGTATTATCTAATTGGGTTTGGTGAAGAATATTAGCAGCAGCCATAATTTGTTTGTCGCCTTCTTCATGACCAAATGTATCATTTAAATACTTAATATTATTTAAATCGATAACTATGATGGCTTGAGGATAAATAGTGTTTTGATTCCAGATATCCATTCTCTCATTTAAGTAATTTCGATTTTTTAATGATGTTAGCATATCAACATATTTTAACTTTTCGTCTTTTCTGATTTTTGAGTTCATTTTAATATGTTTCTTTGAATAGATTACAATTCCAATTACAGCAACTGAGAATGTGATAATAATTAAAGCATATTTAGCAATTGTACTTGCAGTATTACCATTTGTTTCTGCTTGTTCATAAGATAAAAGACCACTTCTTAACATATCACTGCTACTTAATCTATTAATATAAGATTTAAATAGTTTATAGAATGTATCAGTATTATTAACATATTTAAATGTATAATTATCAGTTGTATATCCAGTATAACTTACATAGTAATTATCTATTTTTTTATTTTGATAATATTCATATGTTGAAGCATCTAAAGCAATTAGTGAACCTTTTTTTACTTGTTTAAGTAGATTTTTTTCACTTGTTACTTCTTCTAAGTTAATATTATTTTTTGTTTTTAAATATTTTGATAATTCACTATTTTCAATTACATAAATAGTTTCATTTGATATTTCACTTAAATCATTATATAAATGGTTATCTTTTAAAGGACTAATTATATAAAATTTTTCATTTATGTTTGTTTTAATGAAATGATTACCTGATGTTAGTGATGTATCGTTAAAGATTAAATCAACTTTATTATTATTGAAAGCTTTGATTAAAGCATTATAGTTTTTATATTTGTTATATTTAAATTCAACTTTACTAAATTTACTAAAGTCTTTTAAATATTCGATTATCATTCCACCATATTTTGAACTACTTAAAGTTTGATATGGGGTACTGTTTACAAATCCAAAGGTATAAACTTTATTTGTTAAAGTATCGGTTTCTAATTCAGTAAGTCCTAATTTTTCAACATATAGATTATATAGATTTGTATAATAACTTGTTTCTAAATTTTCTTTAGACCAAATATTATAGAATTTTTTAACAATTGAATTAAATTTTTCGTTATCTCCTAATTTAATATAGTAATTTAATACTAGGTTGTCTAAATGATAAATTATATTGTAATTATTAGTTATAATCTCATCTAAATATTCATTAAGTGGAATTATCATATAATTAATATTTTTGTTAGTCATGGCTGCTAATAATTTATCTTTTGTTTCATAAGTACTAAATGTTATTGATGTTTTATAACTCGAATTAACTCTTGAAATGCCATCAGCCAAGCCACCAATTGTTTTACCATTTAAATCAGTTATTGATGTTACAACTTCATAGTCTCTTCCTATAATTACATAGTGATCTTGATAAAATAATAAGTCATTATCAGTTATGTCTTTTGTAACAGCAAAACCAATACCAGTTCCACCACTAATTGGAGTTATTTTTTTATCTACATTTATATCATATTTATTGCTTAATTCATCTAGATAATCATAGAATACACCTTTACCATCTTTACCAAATACATTAAGGTCTGATGGTACATTAAAGGAAATGATATTTGATTTATTATCATTTATCCATTCTTTTTCAGAAATATTTAATTTATTAGCATCATAAAAATAATTGTAATAAACCAATATACCTATAATTGCAGCAACTATAAGCGATATAATTGTTATAATTAATTTCTTTTTTCGTTTCATTATTCACCATTATCCTTTGTCCAAGAAATAATTGTGGCATCACTTTTTTTATAACCCATCATAATAAAGCTTGCTTCTTGTTCTGATTTTGATTCTTTACTAAAGGTAAAGTTTATATCATAAAATTCTTTTTCTTCATCGGTTAGAAGATCAAGAGACTTTATTGCAATGCTTTGAGCATCTTCTTTTTTACCAGAATTTAGATATACATTAATGTAGATTAATTTTCCTTTAACATTAATTGTTACTTTATCTACCATTTTATTTTCTTTAATTCCAGCGATTACTTCTTCTTTATGTTTATCTGTTATTTTAACATTTTCTATTCCATTTAAACGATCGCCATATGCATCAGTTTTAGTTTGATTAATAAAGTATACTAAGAATGCAACGCCAATTAGTGCAATACAAAATATACTTATTGCCATCATGATGCAATAGATACGATTATTTTTGTAGAACCCCTTTAATTTTCCCATAATTATCCACCTCGTACTCATATTATACTATACATAATTATATAATTCAAATCAGTTTTTTTGACAAATTATTTCAAAAGAAAAAAGCTATTCGCTTTTTAATTGTTCTTCAAAATCTGTTTCACTCCAGATAGGAATATTTAATTCTTTGGCTTTGTCATATTTGCTTCCTGGATTATCACCGACAATAACTGCTGCTGTATTTTTAGTAACAGATGATGACCATAAACCACCATTTTCTTCAATTAAAGCTTGGATTTCATCTCTAGTATATTTTTCTAAAGTTCCAGTTACAACAAATCTTTTACCAATAAAATTTTCATTTTCTTTGGTAGTTGCTCCTAGATAAGTTGTATTCATTCCAATTGATTTTAAATTATTAATTAGCTCTATATTTTCTGGGTTGTTAAAGAAAATAATGATATTTTGAGCTAGAATTGGTCCAATGTCTGGGATTGATTGTAATTCAGATTCTGATGCAGCCATTAATTTATCAAGGGTATTATATTTTGGCTAGAATTTTAGCATTTTTTTCACCAATTCCTTTAATACCAATAGCATATAGTAATTTCTCTAATGAGACTTTTTTAGAGTTTTCAATGGTTTCTAAAAGGTTGTTAACGCTTTTATCACCAAATCCCTCTAATTCGATTAATTCTTCTTTTTTGTCTTTTAAATTATAGATATCAATTATATTATTAATGATATGCATGTTATAAAAATCTTCGATTATTCTTTCTCCAAGGCCTTCAATGTTCATGGCTTTACGATCTGAATAATGAATTAGTGATTCGATATTTCTAGCAGGGCAATCGTCATTTGGACACATAAAGTCTATTTGTGATTCAGTTGGAACTAATTTTGTTCCACAAATTGGACATGTATCTGGCATATGATAGATTGGTAATTCTGTTTTTCTTTCGCTTAAAACTGGGCCTACTACTTCAGGAATAACATCACCAGCTTTATGAACTAGAATCATATCACCAATACGTAAGTCTTTATCTTGGATATATTTTTCGTTATGAAGTGTTGCTCTTCTAATGGTTGAGCCCATAACTTTAACGGGATCAAAAACTGCATTGGGAGTTATTTGACCAGTACGGCCAACTGTGCATACGATGTCTGTTAGTTTTGATTTTACTTCTTCAGCAGGAAATTTATAAGCAATTACCCATTTTGGATATTTGGCAGTATTTCCTAATTCTTTTTGCATGTGGATATCATTAACTTTAATAACAATTCCATCAATTTCATATGGTAATTCATCTCTTCTTTCTGTCCATTCTTCAATGTAGTCAAGAATTTCTGAGATGTTATGAACTAATTTGATATTAGGATTTACAATGAAACCTAACTCTTTTAATTCCATTAGAGCTTCATAATGTGTCTTTTTGGTTGTAGCAGGAACATGATATAGGAAAGCATCTAAATTACGTGATTTAGCAATACTACTATCTAATTGTCTAATACTTCCAGCTGCGGCGTTTCTTGGATTTTGAAATAATGGTTCTCCATTTTTTTCTCTTTGCTCATTTAATTTATTGAAGCTTTTCTTTGGCATATATATTTCGCCACGAACTTCAATTGTTTCGGGTTTATTTAATCTTAACGGAAGACTTTTAATGGTTTTAACGTTATGGGTTATGTCTTCACCAATTGTTCCATTACCTCTGGTAGCAGCACTTTTAAAGATACCATTTTCATAAATTAGGGATACTGCTAAACCATCAATTTTAAGCTCACATACATAACTTGGGTTAGGAAATTCTTTTCTAACTCTTTCGTCAAACGCAACAATTTCAGATTCATTAAAGACATCAGCAATACTAAACATTGGTATTTTGTGTTGCACCTTTTTGAATTCAGAGATAATTTCTCCTCCAACTTTTTGAGTTGGAGAATCTGGTCTTCTTAATTCAGGATATTTTTCTTCGATGTCTAAAAGTTCACTCATCATGTTATCATATTCACGATCAGTTAATGTGGGGTTATCTAATGTGTAATATTCATAATTTGCTTTTTCTATTAATGCGATTAATTCATCATATCTTTGTTTCATTGAGCACCTCTTTTATAGTTTTATCTAACTTAATTTTTTTATACTTTTATGATTTTTCATTAATTTTTTTATACCTGATTTAAAGGCAACGGATATTAATGAACCATCTACTGATATAACAGCTCCAGTTCCATATTGTTCATGAGATATAATACTTCCAACTACAATATCATCGTTTTTATCTTCTGTATACATATCTTTTTTATTGATTATTTTTGGTTCTTTAAATGTTTCGCTTTTTTCTAGTAGATTTTCATTAATTTCAGAAATAAATCTTGATGGCATGTTTTCAGTATCTTTTCCATATAACATTCTTCTTTTAGCGTTTGTTAAATAAAGAATATCTTTAGCTCTAGTAATACCCACATAACATAGTCTTCTTTCTTCTTCGATGTTATCTTCCATTAAAGACATATTGTGAGGAAATACTCCTTCTTCCATACCGATTAAGAATACAACTGGGAACTCTAAACCTTTGGCACTATGAAGAGTCATTAATGTTACGACGTTACCATCTTCGGTATGATTAGATACATCAGCTACTAGTGATACTTCTTCTAAGAAATCTCCTAAGTTGACTGAACCGGTTCTTTCTTCATATGAAGCGGTTATACTTTTAAATTCTAGTAAGTTTTCTAATCTTATTTCATTTTCTAATGATTTAACTTGTTCTAATTCTTTTTTTAATCCGGAGTCTTCTAAAACTTCATCTATTAATTCGGTTAAAGATAAACTTTCACTCTTTTTAATTAATTTGTTAATTATTTCTTTAAATTCTAGTTCTTTTTTAGTATCTAGAGCTTCAAACATAGAAGTGTTATTTTCTTTAGCTCTTTGTTCAATTTCTTTAATTGCAGATTCGCCAATTCCTCTTTTTGGGGTATTTATAACTCTTCTTAAACTTATTTCATCTTGAGGATTATATATTAGTCTTAGGTAACTTAGTAAATCTTTGATTTCTTTACGATTATAGAAGTAATAACTACCAAATACTTTATAAGGAATTCCTTTTGATAGGAAGACATCTTCTACTACACGAGATTGGGCGTTAGTACGATATAAGATAGCGATATCTGAGGGATTATATCCTTTGGTTAATAAATCATTTATTTCATCAATAACTAAAGCAATTTCGTGTTTTTCATCATAGCTGCGTAAATATTTAATTTTAACTCCGTCACCTTTGTCTGAATAAAGTTTTAAGTCTTTTCTTTCTTTATTATGACTTATTACATCATTTGCGGCATCTAAGATAGTATTGGTACTACGATAGTTATGTTCTAATTTAATAGTTTTACAATTTTTAAAATCATTTTCAAAGTTAATTATATTACGATAATCAGCTTGTCTAAAGGCGTAAATACTTTGATTCATATCTCCAACAACAAAAATATTTTGATATTTATTTGCTAGTAGAACTGATAATTTATATTGAACAGGGTTAGTGTCCTGATACTCATCTATTAAAATATATTTAAATTTATCTTGATAGTGTTCTAGTGCTTCTTTGTTTTTTTGAAATAATTCTACTGGTAGTACTAGTAAATCATCAAAATCAACCGATGCACTGGTTCTAAGTTTTTCATTATATTTATGATATACTTCAACAACAACTTTGTCCATTGGTGTATTAAATAATTTATCTAGTTCCATGTCGGATAACATTTGATTTTTAATAAAACTAATTCTATTTCTTACATAAGATGGACTATATTGTTTTGAATCTAGGTTCATATCTTTTAGGATTCTTTTTACAATAGTATTGGTGTCATCACTGTCAATAATTGTAAAATTGTTAGGTAAATTAAAAAAAGTATTATTTTCTCTAATTATTCTAAGTCCTAAAGAGTGAAATGTTCCAATAAATGAATGACAATCACCAATAATATTATTTACTCTGTCTCGCATTTCTTTAGCTGCCTTATTGGTAAATGTTATAGCTAAAATATTATAATCATTTATTCCTTGATCTATTAAATAAGCAATTCTTGTAGTTAGAACTTTGGTTTTTCCTGAACCAGCTCCAGCCATTACTAGGACTGGTCCATCTACATGCATAACTGCTTCTTTTTGTTCTTTATTTAGTTTGTCTAATAATTCCATAATGCCTCACTATTTCTCTATAAATATTATATCATTTTATGGGGTTAATTTAAATGAAAAAAGCCACTTTATTGTGACTTTTATTTGAAACGTTCTGGTTCTTTTAATGATCCTTGTGCAATTAATTTATATAACATTTTTTCATAATTATTAGCTTGTTCGATATAGATTTGTTCATGTAAATCGTTCTTATTAATATTAATATTTAGATATTTAGCATTGCTTTGAGTGATAATTTCACACATTTGTAATCTTTTAATAATATTTTTATAACTAACCTTATATATACGACTATAGATTTCAATTTCTTTTTGTTCAATTTTATTACGAAATTCACCAAACTCATTAATTAAAGATTGTCTTGGGATTAATAATGATAAAGCAAATCTTGTTGTTAAGGCATCTTTATTATTATAAGAAACCATTAGTAGTTCTCCTAAATATTTAGCAACATTATAGCGTTGTTCATAGCCATTGCTTGCTTCGGGAACTGCTATAATTGGAACATTGTTAATTGTTTCATAAAAGCCTATAAAACCTTCAGTGTCTTTACTTTGAGGTATAGTTATAATCATCATGTCATGGCTTTCTAAAAGATATATTAAATTTGAAATAGGTGCGTCTACGGGAATGGTAAAAAATATTCTTAATTTAGTTGCTAGGCTTTCGGCTTCTTCTAAAGTGTTGATAATATGAACTCCAAATTTATTTTGAAGTTTTTTATCGGAAATAGAAAGGATTTCAAAATAGTTATCAATTTTATTTCGTAAAACGTTTTTAATTTTTTCTTCTTTAACGCTGGTTATGTTACTTTCTAATTTTAAATTATTAAATTTTATTTCATTATATTGTTCTGTATCCATTATTTCATTGATGGTTGTGTTATATACTTCAGCAAATTTTTCTAGCTTTTCAAAACTAGGAGATATTTGATTTCTTTCATATTTTAAAAGACCTGGTGCAGATAGTCCTAAACGTTTTCCAGCCTCTTGCATTGATAGACTATTTCTTAAACGTAAGATTCTTAAATTTTCACCAATTGTTTTTTTCATAAGACACCTCTGTTAATATTTTTCTTAATTTATTCTATCATATTAACTAGTTAAAATCAATAAATGTTTAAAT
>OLSB01003757.1_pt1 | contig 10654 bp, 10 predicted proteins | sample 1672071 | NCBI WGS metagenome assembly OLSB01 (sample SAMEA3136642, study PRJEB25190) | human gut metagenome | biome: human gut; feature: human-associated habitat; material: faeces | place: Austria | collected 2013
ACAGACAGACAGACAGACAGACAGACAGACAGACAGACAGACAGACAGACAGAGCTGAGCACAATTAAACTTCTGCAATATGTGTTTGGCTATGTAAAGGCTAACTTTGGCGCCATAGCTACCATTGTGCGTGGTGCTTCTCCTAGACCTATTAAAAACTTTATTACTGAAGAAAATGATGGAGTAAATTGGATAAAAATAGGTGATATAAAGCCAAATACAAAGTATGTAACTACAACAGCAGAAAAGATAACAAAAGAGGGGGCTCAAAAATCAAGATTTGTTTATAAGGGAGACTTTATTCTTTCAAATTCAATGAGTTTTGGGAGACCTTATATCCTTAAGATAGATGGATGCATTCATGATGGCTGGTTAGCAATAAGCGACTTTGATGAGGTTGTGATGCCAGATTATCTGTATCATTTGTTGAACTCTACTTCTATACAACAGGAAATGAAACAACGAGCATCATTTGGTGGGGCTGTGCAAAACTTAAATGCAGATATTGTAAAATCACTTGAATTGAGGTTACCATCATTTGAAGAACAAAAACGTATTGTGTCTATTCTCGACCGTTTTGATACTCTTTGCACTGATCTGACCACTGGACTGCCGGCAGAAATCAAAGCGCGTCAGAAGCAATATGAATATTATAGAGATATGTTGTTAGCCTTTAAAGAAAGGAAATGATTTTGTCCTCAAATAATATAACAATAAAGCAACATTATGTTCCACAAGTCTATCTAAGAGGTTTTTCACCAGAATATTCAAGGAAAAAAGAATTAAGGTATCCAACTGAAAAACATACAATATATTGCTATAAATTGGGTGAGAAAGATCAATTAAAAAGAGCAATACCGATAAAATCGATATGTTATGAAAAAGACTTATATGAGTTGCAGGACGACAGTGGCCAATTTATCATTGGAAATTATTTTGAACACTGTTTTGCAGAACTGGAAAGAATGTTTGGCGAATATAGGAGAAAATTAGAAGCCAAAGCTTTCATAAAGGATAACTTAAAAATAAAGTGTTTTTTGACGAAGGACGAAAAAGTTTTTTGGACAACATATATTGTTCTTCAAATATTGCGGAGTCCGCAAGTCATTCAAAATGTGGAAGATGAGTGCAGGACTACATGGAAAAATGAACTAAGTGATATGCAGATAAGAAACTTGGCAAGACAAGTATCTTTACCTTTTTCTAAAGAAATTGATGAAAATACCAAGGAGGCTTATTTGTTCCAAACCTTTTGGTGTCCAATGAGAAATATGTCGTTAGGAGTAGGAGTGGATTTAGAAAGAAGAATAATTACATCCGACAAAACTGTATTCATATACAGCGGAGTTGATGAGTTCCCATGTGAAGAATATGAGAGAGTGATATTCCCTATTTCAGCAGAAATATGTTTGTTCATGTTTGGCAGAGAAGACAAAAAGATTTATGATAAAAATTTTCTATTTCAAATAGATGAAAATAATCGAGAAGAAATAGTAAAATCAATATCGAGTTCTGCGTTTGAAAAGATATATTCAAATCATTTATTTAATGAAGAAGAGACAAGATACATAAACGAAGTAGAAAAAGACAGACAAAAGGATGTGAAGAGTCATGCCGTACTTTAACATTGTAGCAGAAACAAATGAGAATACTGTTGTCACAGAATATGAGGCGGTCAAGAAGCGTTCTGACAGTTACCAGAGCGAAGCAGAACTGGAAAAGGAGTTTATCCGTCTGCTCTGTGAACAGGGATATGAATATCTGCCTATTCACACGGAGAAAGACCTGATTGCCAATCTCCGTATGAAATTGGAGGAATTGAATAACTATCAGTTTTCAGACACCGAGTGGGATGACTTTTTCAAAAATGCCGTTGCCAATCCCAATGAACATATTGTGGAAAAGACTCGGAAGATACAGGAAGATAATGTCCAAGTCCTGACTCGTGATGACGGTTCTTCCAAGAATATTACACTCATAGATAAAAAGAACATCCATAACAACAGGTTGCAGGTCATCAATCAGTATGCGATTAGCATGGACAATGGCGCAAAACATAATAATCGTTATGATGTTACAGTATTGGTTAATGGTCTGCCTCTTGTGCATATCGAATTGAAGCGCCGAGGTGTTTCCATACGTGAGGCATTTAACCAGATCAACCGCTACCAGAGGGAGTCTTTCTGGGCAGGATATGGTCTGTATGAGTATATTCAGATTTTTGTTATTTCAAATGGTACTCATACAAAGTATTATTCCAACAGCACTAGGCGGAATGCAGAGCGGGAACGCGAGAAGCGGGGAGCAAGCAAGACGAAAACCAGCAACAGTTTTGAGTTTACCTGTTTTTGGGCGGATGCGAATAACCGGGTTATTCCGGATCTGATTGACTTTACGAAGACCTTTTTTGCAAGACATACGCTTTTGAATATCCTTACGAAATATTGCATCTTTACGTCTGAGGATATGCTGATGGTTATGCGCCCTTATCAGATTACAGCTACGGAACGCATTCTCAACCGTATTGAAATTGCTAATAATTATAAAAAATATGGCAGTGTTGCGGGCGGTGGCTATATTTGGCACACTACGGGCTCTGGTAAGACATTGACCTCTTTTAAGACAGCAAGACTGGCATCAAAGCTTCCCTATATTGATAAGGTATTGTTTGTCGTTGACCGTAAGGATTTGGATTATCAGACGATGAAGGAATATGATCGATTTGAAAAGGGCGCAGCCAACAGCAATACCTCAACTACCATATTAAAACGACAATTGGAAGACCAGGATGCGCATATCATCATTACTACTATTCAGAAACTGGCTACCTTTATAAAAAAGAATCCCGGGCACGAAGTGTACATGAAGCATGTTGTTATTATTTTTGACGAGTGCCATCGTAGTCAGTTCGGAGATATGCACACGGCTATTGTTAAAAATTTCAAAAAATACCATTTGTTTGGATTTACGGGAACACCAATTTTTTCTGTTAACTCCGGCAGAGCAAAAAATCCGGAGTTCTTCACTACCGGACAGACATTTGGTGATCAATTACATAGTTATACGATTGTGGATGCAATCAATGATAAAAATGTGCTTCCGTTCCGCGTGGATTATATTAAAACCATGGATGTAGAGGAAGAAATCACAGATGAGATGGTTTGGGACATCAATCGAGAAAAGGTTATGATGGCACCCGAACGTATTCGCATTGTGACACAATATATACTGGAGCACTTTGATCAGAAGACTTATCGTGGAGATAGAACATACATGTATAATACCCTCACCAATATTGCGGAAGTAGCTTCTGCTAAAAGGGATGAGGTAGAGGAAATCAAAGAAAAACAGCGTATCAGCGGGTTCAATTCTATTTTTGCGGTATCGAGTGTTCCGATGGCAAAATTGTATTATCAGGAATTTAAGAAACAGATGGCAGCAGATCCCACAAAGAAATTGCGTGTTGCGACTATTTTCAGTTATGGTGCAAATGAAGAAGAGTCAGATGGCATTCTTGGTGAGGAAAATTCGGAGGACACATCAGCTCTTGATCAAACTTCCAGGGACTTTCTGGAAGAAGCCATTGAGGATTATAACAAAATGTTCCATACGAATTATGATACTTCGAGTGATAGATTCCAAAATTACTATAAAGATGTGTCGCTTCGTATGAAGAATAAGGAACTGGATATTTTGATTGTAGTAAACATGTTCCTTACAGGTTTCGATGCTACAACACTGAATACCTTGTGGGTGGACAAGAATTTGAAGATGCATGGTCTGATACAGGCTTTTTCTCGGACGAACCGTATTCTTAATTCTATTAAGACCTTTGGAAATATTGTGTGTTTCAGAAATCTGCAGAAGCGTGTGGATAGTGCAATTTCTCTGTTTGGGGACAAGAATGCCGGAGGCATCGTTTTACTGCAGAGTTTTAAGGACTACTATTATGGTTATGAGTCCGCAGATGGAAAGTCTATGCCGGGCTATGTGGACATGATAGAAGAATTAAGCAATAAGTTCCCTCTGTCAGAACCGCAAATTATTGGAGAACAGAATCAGAAGGACTTTATCGCTTTGTTTGGAGCAATTCTTCGCATGCGAAACCTTTTACTTTCCTTTGATGAATTTAAGGGGAATGAATTGATCTCAGAGCGTGATTTACAGGATTATCTAGGACGTTATCAGGATTTGCGTGATGAATGGAGAAATAAACGGCGAGAAAGGACGGATATTACAGATGATGTAGTATTTGAAATTGAACTGATTCGTCAGATAGAAATCAATATTGACTATATTCTTATGCTTGTAAAGAAGTATCATGATACTCATTGCGAAGACAAAGAAGTTCTAATAAGTATTAATAAAGCTATTGATGCCAGTCCGGAATTGCGTAGCAAGAAGCAGCTTATCGAAAACTTTATTGCTGGAATTAACGATGTGGATGATGTTATGAACGAGTGGCATGAGTATGTGGTAGAACAACGTGACCATGATTTGGATACTATTATTGCCGAAGAGAAGCTGAAACCGGAAGACACGCGAAAATTTATGGAGAATGCATTCCGGGATGGAGAGATTAAGACAGCCGGAACAGATATCGATAAATTAATGCCTCCAATCTCCCGGTTTGGTGGTGGCGGTAGAGACAAGAAAAAGCAAGGTGTCATTGACAAGTTTAAAGAATTTTTCGATAAGTATTTTGGTATTGGAGGCTCTAAATCTTTTACGGATCAGGAAACAAAAACAGCTGTATATAATTTCGAACCCAGAGGAACGAAACAAATGGCGGCTGAGTCTAATGCACCTTATGAAGACAATGACACTGAGTAATGAAGTGTAAAAGGGGAGATATTTGTGAAAGGAAAAAAGCGAAAGGCACAAAAGAAAAACATCCAAATAAATGAAATTACTAAAATAAGTATGCAGGAAGTAGATGAAGAAAAATGGGTATGCATGCAGGCTGAAGCCTATTATCGAGCTATGAAACGGATAGAGGATGAAAAAGATGAGAGACCAGTGGAGGATGCACCCAAAATAAATTGTTTATATCGAATACTCTACGTTTTTAATTTTTTAATTTTTCCTTTCAAAATTTTTGGAAAAGTAAAATTAAAAGAAGGTGCCTATAAATTGCCTGTTGTTTTTGCTATTTCGTTAATTATGTGGTGCGTAGGACTTATAGCTTGGATGACAGGACTTATACTTATACCTTATTTAATGACAATAGGTAGATTACCATTTGATATTTCTTTAGGAGCATTGTCACTTATATTAGTCTTCGTAGGTAGTATGCTGATTATTGGTGCACGAGAATTTGAAAAAGAGGAAGACAACAACCAAATTTATGCTTTTTCAGCTACATTCTTGGCGTTAGTGAGCTTGTGTGTAAGTATAGTTTCATTATTGAGATAAGAAAGGAAGCCATATGACAAAAGAAATCCAATCCGAAGCCCATCTCACGACCTTTGAAGCCATCAGCATGATCGTCGGCAACAGCATCGGTACCGGCATCATCGCCGTTCCGTATCTTGCCACGAAGAACAGCATGCTGGATGTCGTGTGGATGGTATTGATCGCCTATTGTGTGAACGTGATCCTGCACCTGATCATTGCCGAGCTGTCTTACAATAACGGTGGTGTCCAGCTGGTGAAAAGCTTTGAAGGAGAGCTGTTTCATGGGAAAATGAAGCAGATCTTCAGCTGGAGTGTATTTATTGTCTATGGGCTGGCAATTATGATCGGTGTCAGCGGTAACATCAATGGCGGAGCACAGATTTTTGTGAACTGGTTCGGAATGCCTTTCGTGGCGGCGCAGGTTTTGTACTATGTGATCGCCGGAGTTGTAGTGTTTATCGGCATGAAAGCCGTGGGCATCGCGCAGAAATACGCAGTCATTGTCCTCATGGGCATTGTGGCAGTGATGACGGTAGGCACATTTATGCATCCGCTGAATTCTTTGCAACGGGCACAGTTCCACTGGAATAATCTGCTGGCGCTGTACAGCATGGTGGTATTCGCCACATCTGCCAATCAGGCAGTGATCCAGGTGGTGAAAGGTCTGGATGGCAACGCGAAACAGATCCGCCGTTCCATCTTCATCGGTTTTGGGCTTTCCTCAGTGTTTGTTCTGATCGTGACGGGCACGGTTCTCCTGGGAACCAAGGGAGCACTGGAAAAAGAACTGGCATACATGCAGTTGGGAGAGAGCATCGGTACCTGGGCAATGATCCTGGCAGGCGTATTTTCCCTGTTTGCTTTACTTACCACGTTCTGGAGCAATACGGTGGTACACAAAGGATGGATGTGGAGATTAAAAATTAAATTCTATCGTAATCTGCGGTTCTGCGGAGTCCCATCCGGCATGAGACTTTTTAACAGATTTCCCTCTCGTACGTAGGGGACGCTGCCTGGAGTAGGTAATTTTTTTGATAGCTGCTCTCAGGAGTAAATTTTTTTGCTCTAACGGAATGGAGTCATCATAAATACAGATAGCTGCCTGCTGTAAGGAAAAAATAGTGTTGCCCAAGTCAACACGGGCAGTGTCTTTTTTATAAGCTTCGTCCAAAGCTTTTTTAGATGATTCAATATCTTCTTCGCATTTTTTCTTCAAAGATTCGAATATATCACGGGGCATGTCCTCATCTGTGTACTTATCCCACAAGGCAATTCTTTTTTTCTCCAGATTTTCCAACTGCTTTGTTAAGAGAGAGATAGTATTGGCAGGTGCTTCTTTAGGTTCAGTATTTTCAGCGGCCTTTGCTTCAAATCGATTCAATTCATCGGAAAGAGCATCAAATACAATCTTAAGCAGTTCAGTTTCCAAAATAGATCCATTATTGCAATAAGATTGCTGCGAGCAATAAAAACGTGGTGCATAATATGCGTGTGTTTCTTTGGGGGCAATATAACTATGTAACCGCATAGCACGACCGCATTCGCAATACAATATTCCCGAGAGTATATTACGTAATCCGACACTTTCTTTTTTGGGCGGCGCCGGCATAGTCAGATATTGTTGCACAATGTTAAATTTATCATCTGGGATCAGCGTAGGATGCTTTGCGGGAAAGCAAAGGAAGTCATCATTAAAAGGTCGATAAGTGCGGACCTCCATGTTTTCTACGACTTTAACTGTTTTTCTACGATTCCATGTAACCTTTCCGTTATAAATAGGATTCATCAAAATATCAATGACCTGATGGTAAGTCCAGCGTTTGCCGGTAGGGGATTTGATACCCATGGCATTTAACTTTCTACCGATTTTTCCACAGGCACAATAACCTTCAGAAAAGATATTATCGTAAGCCATATCAAACATCATAATAACTACTTTTGACGTTTCATTGAATGCGATAGTAGGACATTTCCGTTTGCCATCCATGACATAGGTCTTATCAGCACCAAAAGGAGCTACGCTGCCAAGATAATTCCCGGAAGCAACAGACTGCAAACGACCGCGCTCCAAGATCTTTTTCGTGTATTCAAGATATTCATTGCCTCGTTTCAGTTCACGTTCGAAGGCATCACGATCATAGTCATCTTCCAGGTCATAGATTTTTTGAGGAGTAATTACTTTCGTTTTAGTGTAACGCAGGAGCTTGATCAGTCGACCGCAGTCCTCTAAGTCACCACGAGACAGACGCTGGACTTCCACCACAAGAATCGCTTTGATGCGGGGATTTTCGATGCGACTTAATATTTTCAGCACTTCAGGGCGTCCATCGATGGTTTCCCCGGAGACAACTTCCCGATAGATGTTTTCTTCAGGGACAGTGCCGTCTACGTTTCGATCCAGCCAGTCACTTAATATGGACCAGTGCTTGGATAATACTTCCTCGACAGACATAAGGGGATCGTCTGACCTGGACTTACGCATATAGACCAGGATTTCATCGGCTAAAAACCTTTCAAAGTAATTGTTATACATAAATAATACCTCCATAAATAATGTTGGGGTAAAAACACCCTGCGGCTTGATTTTTCTGCCCCGGGATGGTACTATTTTAATGCACGCATAGTAGATCCTACGGGACTATTATCGTATCAGCTCTGGTGCTCCAACATCAGAGCTGATTTTTTTGTTTTCACGGGTACAGCAATATGATGGTACCGCATCATTTGAGCTTATTGCTTATATCCTGAAGAAGCTTAATTATTTCACCAAAACCAAGAAACATGATTCCACTTACAAGGCTGAACGCTTCTGGAATGATAAAATTCGTAAATGAAAACGCAGGGCTCCCATGCACTTCATAAAAGGACATTGAAAAACTACCGATTGTTCCCAGTATTATTACAAGAATTCCGATTATCGTTAATGCCTTTCCGACAGTATTATTCTTTGGAAAATCGTAGTTGGATGTTGCGGTGCTTTGAGGCAAACTGCTTTCGAAGGTAGCACCGCAGGTAAAACACTTTCCGCATGCTTTTTCGTCATTGTTTAACATGCTCTTACATTTCGGACACTGATTCATAATAAAATCCCCTTTCTCATAAGTATTGTGTTATTCATATCAACTTCTGAGCAGACATGACATTGTCGGACAGAAGGAGATAACGTAAGTATAAAAGCTACAGGCGTGTAACAAAATATTACCAAGATAGATGGTAGGCATGATTTGATACAATAAAAAGGCACCCTCCCCCGGCAGGGAGCGAGGGGGCGATCATACGACGAAGATCTACATATCTATTGAGGATCCTGATGTATATGCCATATGCTATAAATTTAGTTACACAATGTACGTTAATATAAATTTCCAAGGGAGTACCAGAGTGATACTGTTAATCTTTTAATCATGACACCTGCCGGGATGGGTGTATTAACTGATGGTCTTCCGGTGTTTCTTATTCCGGGATTCTTCAATCGCATTCACCTGTCGGATGGCATCTGCATGAACCTGATAAGCGTCAGGTTGAGAAACATAATCATGAATCTGAGTAAGCTCTCGCATACGAGCAACGGCAGTGTCTCGGCCAATGTCGTTTAATAATTGGTAATAGTCAATAATACTGGAAAGCCTATCGTCTTGATCCGCAGTACTTTTTGTATTCATGGGAGCATCAAATCCCATTAACCACAACGGATTCACATTCAAAACATTTCCCATTCTGGTTGCATTTTCTTCTGAAGGGATATGATCACTGCTAAGATACTGACTGATGGAGGATTTTGGCACTTCGGATGCACGAGCCAGATCAGCAGCAGATATTCCAGCTATGTTTAATGCTTTATCCAGCCTTTTGGCAGCACGCTTACGAGCCTTTGGAGTGTTGATTTCATCTCCAGGCAAATACATTTCATCAGATTTACAAACAAGCCATGCAGGATTAACACCAATAGCGTTAGCAATAGAGTGCAATACAGGGATTTTAGGGTTTACAATAGCACCGTTTTCATACCGCTGTATAGTGGATCTAGCTACGCCAACCTTGAGAGCAATGTCGTCGAGTGTCATGGAGCCTCTGGCTTTTTTTATGCGTCTTCCGATTTCTATAACGTCCATGTGTTGTAATACCTCCGTTTCTTAACGTGTATTATACACTTTAATATTGCATGGTGCAATACAAAATAAAATAAACAATAAAAAAAGTTGCACTACGCTATTGACACAAAAGTTGCGCAGTGCTACAATTCGTAATGAGAGGAGGACAGAGAATGATTAATACACGCAAAATTAAATCAAGAATGTGTGAACTGGGATTGACCCAAAAAGATGTTGCAAATGCATTACATATTGCGCAACCAACAGCAAATCAGAAGATTAATAATATTCGTCCTATGGATTTACAAGAAGCAGAAGATCTGTCCAAAATACTTAAAATAGATGCTATGGATTTTGCAGAGTATTTTTTTGCTTAAAAAGTTGCACAACGCAACTTTTGATAGAAAGGAGGCAGCAGGAATGGAGAAAATCGACAGATTATATGCATTGCTGGAGCGCAACGACGTGGATGAGGACACCAAGGCAGCGCTGCGGTGGGCAATTTTTGAACTGGAGAATGCAAGATAGACAACCAGTAGCACAAGGATAAAAAACGGAAAGGAGAGATAAGTATGTCGGTAACCATCATCAGACCGGCACCGGAAGAACTGGATCCGGTAAAGATAAAGGTGCTGGAAAGGGCCATCGTAGATATCTGCATAGCTGCAGGAGTAAAACCTGAGAGAACAATTCGACCGGGCCATCCGGAAGACGAACCGAAGGATTTCTATCAACAGGTGCTGGAAGATAACATTGCATGGCATGAAAAACATAAGAATAAAATACCGGCGAAAGACAATTTGTAACGATTAAATCCGTGCTCTGTACGTGGTGTATGTACACCACATTTCCCCTTTTACACTTAGTGAGTGTCCAGGCTTCCCCACCTGGGCACCACGTAGAGGGCATGGATGGGACAAGCATAATAGATCACGCTTTGTGCGTGGTGCATCTTGCTGCATCACCATATGACGGCATATCACCCACTGCTATGATGGTATGCTGCCCTCTTTCTGGTGGTACCCGGGTAGATCAGCACCGGGGCCACGCAGAGAGCGTGATCAGAAAGGGATAAACATGGAAATGATTAAGCATTATGCCAAGGAAGTTATGAAAAACAAAGACGGTCACAAATACTGGGAAGCCAGCAATTCGCAACTGGCCGG
>OLSB01003760.1_pt1 | contig 10640 bp, 10 predicted proteins | sample 1672071 | NCBI WGS metagenome assembly OLSB01 (sample SAMEA3136642, study PRJEB25190) | human gut metagenome | biome: human gut; feature: human-associated habitat; material: faeces | place: Austria | collected 2013
GACGGTCACTTCGGAATACTTCACGCCGTCCTTGAAAACATCGAACACATAGGACTCGTCAGCCGCGCCGCCCTGTTTAGTAATGCTCAGCGTGCAGGTCTTGACGTGGAGCCAGAACTTGCCGTTAGCAGGATCGGTACAAGTGTTGTCATCAGCACACTTGGTATGGACAAACGTGGTATGGCCGGTCACATCGGTTTCGCCGATCTTCACAGTCACATCAACCGCAATGTCCTGCTTGGTGTTGACCTTGCCGTCTGCAATCTTGCCATCTTCCGGCGCGTAGGTCAGGTTCAGCGTGGGCTCATTATTCAGCATTTGGACGTCTTGGTCATCATGCTTTTTGGTGCCGTTGACCCAGGTTTTCTCCTGAAGGTTTCCGCTGAAATCGGTCGGCGCATTGTCGCCGTACCAAACCTCGCTGTCCTTGAAGGTCAGCTCCGGCTTGAACACATGGATCTTCCCGGCCATGCTTTCATCGTAGCCGCTGTTTCCCGCCTTGGGCGTTTTGGGCTTGATGGAAACCGAGACTTTATACTCGGTATCTTCCGTCAGTTTTTCGAAATTCGTTACCTCATTGCCGTCTTTATCTGTAACTTTGACTTCAATGGTAACGTACTCCGTCTGCCAAGATTCCAGCCCCCAGTTCTCATTGGGTTTTGTCAAATCCAGTTCAATATCGCCGCCAAATTTAACTTTCGTCCCGTTTTTCAAGTCCTCAGCATTGACGGTTTCGCTGAAATACGCGCCCAGATACACATTTGCGTCAGGAAGCGTAATATCCGGCTCCTTGATGGTCACGTCTACCTGCGGCTGGTCAAAGGTCATGACTGGGTTTTCTGCGCTGCTGTTTTCATACACACCCGCGCTGCTGGTGTTGGTAAAGACATCATTGCCGCCCAGGAAGCCCGCCTTGGGCTGTACCTTGAAGCTGATGACCAGCTTCTTGCCGCGAACGGTGGTATTGCCCTGCGCATCTGTTTCGGTACCACACCAGTTTTCAGAGAAATTAAAGCCAGTTACGCTGACCTGATCGCCGTTGACCGTGGCAGACGCGCCGCCATTGCCGTCGCTGGTACTGCTCCATGTGTAGGTATTTCCATCTTTCCCGGTGCAGTCATAAGTATCGATTCGAATACCGCTTGCCGTCGTTCCGGCAGGCAGCGTGAACTGCGGGGAGATGATATCCTTCACCACAGCCTCGGAAGTCAGCGTAGAGGAAGAACCGCCAGTCTCAATCTGGTCGGAAATCTGCTTGAAGATGTTATTCAGAGAACCAGCGTCAGCAGCAGAGAGGTAGTAGCTGTCACCACCTGCAAACGGATTTGCATTAGGATTCATACTTCCACCCTGATTTAGGCTAGTTGCACCCGGAAAGTTCGAAGAAACATAGTGCATATACCGGTTTGCAGCAACAGCCTCCTGCTGTTCGGTTAAATTGTTTCCACTCTCTCCCCAGCCATCAGACCACCAACCGTCGTCCGTTGCAAAATTCGTTTCAATATCCGCTGTAGGGTCGGCTGTGTTAAATACGCCGACGGTATATACAGTTGCACCGTATGTCTGTTTCGAGACATTAGCGTTTTGTATTGCGTTATTCGCCATGCTGTACTTGAAATCATTTGTGCCAGAGGGTGCCGGATAACCGTCTGTGAAGACCACGACTACGCGCTGACGTCCCGAGGTGTCCTCGGCTGTAATTGGATATTGCGCAAAGATTTTATTCGCCATATCCATACCATATTCAAGGTAAGTGTCGCCACTGGCATCCAAGCGGTCGATTGCTGTTGTCAGTCTTGAGTTTACACCCCCATTTGTACCGCAAGCGGAAACCAGCGCATCGCGGTAGTTGGCAGCATTCGCGCTCCAATAGTCCGTTGCATTCTGCGTGGAAAGAAGCTCAGTGTTTTCGTTCCGTGAGTTGCTTGCAAAACCAACAATGGCAATCCGGTGAGCAACATCATCACCTGTTCCGTACTGGCCATCAGCGCCAAGAGCCTTCTGATTCACTTTATTCACAAAAGAAGTAACGGCACTCTTTAGTGCATTCAACTTACTGCCGCCAGCACTACTACTATAATCCCTGCGATAAAACTGCGTGTTAGGACTGCTCCCATCCCCAAACGACTCTTCTATAACCGTTGTGACTCCATTCAGAGTATAGGAATAGGTATACTTCTTTACGGACTGATAGAGAGGAGCATAGCCATTATCAAATGTTGGTTCATTCCATGAATACTTGCCGCTTCCTATTTTGCTTCCGTCAACATAGTATTCGTATTTGCCCCAGCTGCTAGTTACATTAACTCTTTTATACTCCTCATTAACCAAACAATAAAGATTGTTTTGGTTTTCATAGTATTCCCTGTTGTCCCAGCCGGAAATAGGGGTATGATCCATCTTCTGTTCTACGGAAACGGCAATATACTCGTTATTATTCAGCTCGTACCACAGGTTCTCGCTGCCACCATTGTGCCTAAGCGGATAATACTCCTCATTATAATAGTTGCGACTGTCAAACCATCCACTATCTTTCTGGTATGCCGTGTACGTATAGCCACCTATCGGGTCTTCCATCGAGCCGGACTGGTCGATAACAAGAACAATATCAGTGGGGATATCCGTTTTCTGCTCCGTAATGACCTTAGAGCCGATGGCGAAGGCTTCCAGCGTGATGGTGTAGGAGCCGTCACCGTTGGCTGTCGCCGTCTTGCTGATCTTCATGCCACTGTCGGGCTCATTGTCCGCATAGGCTCTCGTGCCGGGCACGATCAGCGCGCAGAAAAGGGACAGGCACAAAAGCAGCGATAGAATCTTCGTCTTTTTCATTCTCTGCCTCCTTAATTGCCGCCGGTGACGGGTTCGCCAAAGGGCGCAACATTGGTATAGTTCACCGTAGGACGGTAAATCTCACTCTCCACGGGAGGTTCGGATTCCTCAATAACGATGGCGGGCAAGGGCGCGGGCATCAGCTTATCCATGTACGCCTCCACCTGTGCGACCTGCTCCTCCGACAAAGACTTCAGTACATCCTCCGGGGTTGCCTTGATAATAGCCTCGATCTCCTCCAGCGTCTGGCAGGCCATAAGCCGGTCAAACAGGTGGCAGGGACATTTGCAATCCTCGCCGGTGCAGCCCTCTGTGCAGGTATCGATATGCTTGGAAGCATTAGATACGGGCTTCACATACAGCGGGCAGCCCTCCCTATGCGTCTCGCCCTCGGCGGGTTTGGGGTCACAGGTGCAGGTCTTTTCCGCTTCTGCGGGCTGTTCGGGAGCAACATACAGAGGGCATCCCTCTTTGTGCGCTTCGCCCTCGGCAGGCTGCGGATCGCAGGTGCAGGTCTTTTCCGCTTCTGCGGGCTGTTCGGGGGCAACATACAGAGGGCATCCCTCTTTGTGCGCTTCGCCCTCGGCGGGCTTCGGGTCGCAGGTGCAGGTCTTGACCGGTTCCTCAGTCGGAGTCTCAGCCGGCGCTTCCGTCCCTTCCGGAACCGGGGTTTCCGTAGTGTCCGGCGCAGGCGTTGTGGTCTCGGTGGGAACCTCGATTGTGCCGTTGCTGGAGGCCTGATCGGTAGAAAGCGCCAGCGTGCCGGGAAGCACTACACCGATAACCAGCGCAAGGCTGATAACAACTGCAAATAGCTTTTTCTTGTTCATATCGCTACCTCCTTATGCGTTCGGCCAACCCTGGGCATCCATTACGGTTGCGCCGTTGTTGGCGGTCTGCACGGCCTGGGCGGTCACGTCCACCGTCGCTGTTGCGTTCTGGTACTCGTTGCCCATGTCGGGCTTAAATGTTACAGCGGTGAAGATGGGCGCGGTGACTTCTCCGGGCTTCAGGACTTTGGTATAATAATAGTAGCCGTCTTTTTCCGTCCAGTCGGCGGTGTTGAGCGTCAGCTCCACCAGACCGGTATCCGGCGTACCCTCGCCCTGAAGCTTGATGCTCTTTTCCACCTTTACGCGAACCCATGCATCAGACGCGCCGGTGTTCTTGATCTCTGCGATCTTGGTGACGGTGGTGTTGGGCATCACGCCGGTCAGGTCTTCAAAGGGCTTTGTCTTGCCCTCGTCCGCCCATTCCTGCACGGCAATGTCCACACCGCCGGTGGTGATGACGTTGTGGGCGGTACCCTCCGAGGTGAAGTACGCCAGCGTGCCGATAGCCGTGATGGCAAGGCATATCGCCGCCAGCGACAGGATCAGGAGTTTTTTCTTCATAGTCGTGCTCCTCTCAAGCTGATATTGCCATATCTCCCAATCAGGGATATGAAAGCAGGTTTCTATGATCGTATCAGACCATATGAGAACATCCGGTCTTGCCGGGTGCTCTCATATGGCCTGCACCCCGAAGGGTACAGACCACATAGGTGGAGTGGAATAGCACCGCCAATTGCAAAGCTGTGCTAAAGTGAATTACGCATCAAATGCGGCAAAAGCTGCGGCAGCATCAGCAAAACCGTCAGCCTGAATGGCGTCAGCCTCGAAGATAACGTCGAAGGATTCAACATTTGCCAGATCCTCAGCCGTTGCATCCTTATTGATAGCAATGTTGCCCCAAACGTTCCAGAAGGTCAACTCGCCGGCCTTTACAGGCTTTACAAAGGTAAAGTCATACTCATAGTACTTAATGCCATTGCGCTCAACTTGCTTAACAGCTGCCGGACCAGAGGTATTGTAAGTGTTGACAGCATTTGAGGTGACCTGACCCTCATTCATAGCGGTAGTTGTCCAATAGGAAGGGCCATTGTCGATTACATCAAACAGGGACACGGGAATCAGCGTGCGGATGCGGATATACGCATCGCTGGCACCGGTGTTCTTCACATAGGGGTTCTTGCGAACGTTAGCACCGGGAACCATGTTCTGGCTGTGTTCTGCAAAATAACCGTCTTTGTAGGTTTTGGCATCGGCTTCGATTTGAGCATCGGAGAAATACTGCCCATCCCAAACTTCACCGGAGGTAACGTAGTTGGGGGTGTTATCGGGAGTACCCTGCATATCCACGTCAGCCGCCCACAGATAGCCGCCCATTAAAGGTTCCGTTTGACCAATGGCGTTGCCCTTACCGGCATTGACGCGATGGTACTGGGACTCCAGCAGCTCAATCTTTACGTTTCCAACGGTGAATGTGTTCGTAGCAGACTTGGTGTCGGTGAAGTAGGCCAGAGATGCGCCTACGATGGCGATGGCCACGAGAGCGACACACAGGAAGATTGCGGTAATTTTCTTTTTCATGTTTGATTTGCTCCTTTTATGTAGTATGTTATTGTTTCTGTGCCCGCGCACAGAGGGTTACTTGTTTGCGATGTTCTTCCAAGCCTCAGAAGCGCTAAAGGTCTCAGTAGCGTTCTTATGGAGCTGAGAGGCATAAGCCGTGATGGTCAGTTTCGGGAGAGTCGCATCCGTAAAAGCGTTCATCTGCTCCTTGGTGATATCTCCACTGACCGTGACCTTATTGCCTGCCAGAATCGGATAAGCGTTGGTTGCACCGTTGTCACTGCTCATCTGTGCTGAGGTGACAGTACGGTAATACACATTGGTTTCGTCGGGAACCGGTTCCCAGTCATTGGCAATCGCCCAAGTGAGATAGTTCTTAGTCGTCTCACCGGAGGTGTAGGTGTTGTTTGCCCAATCCAGCTTCACAAACAGGTAGCAATCCTCAGAGCCTGCCACAACCCACGCTTTGGGGTCTTTCTCAAGTTCGTAGCCCGGAATCATCTTGAATTCCTTGCCGCCTGTGACGGTAGTGCCTTTCGTCTCCTCAAGCTTCACCTCAATGTCGCTGGTGGTAAATGTATTGACCACCGTATCGGACTTCGCGGTCAGCCAGGCCAACGTACCTGCTACAACGCCAACGACCAGTAGAGTCAGCGCCAGAACCAGCGCCAAACCTTTCTTCTTCATGTTGTTTTCCTCCTTTCCTATGGTTTTTGCGATGGGGTTTTATTTCAACAGACAGCAGAATCCGTACGCTCCCCCTCATCTGTTGGAATCAAATGAATTTACTTCTGTGCGTCGAAAGCAGCCCAGGCAGCTTCTGCGTTGGCGAAGCCGTCAGCCTGAATGGCGTAAGCATTGACGGTGATGGTCATGCCCTCGATGGTCTTGAGCTGGTCGTTCGTGATGGAGCCAGGAACGGTGATAGAATCAAACAGAGCGTCCAGCGCGACATCAGCAGTGGGAGCGCCAACAGCCTCCTTGTACCAGAACTCGTAGGTACGGGTGTTTGCGGCCGCGTCTTTGGTGTTGCCCTTGCCAATCCAGTTTGTTGCATCATAGCCTTTGAAGATGCTGGTCAGGTTCGCACCATTGGGGTCAAAGATGGCATCCAGCTCATTGGCCTTGCTGAAGGTGACAGTCATCTTGACATAGCTGGGTTCGCTGCCTTTAAGAACAGTGACCATCGGATCCTTGTTATAGGTGTGACCCGGCAGCAGCTTGTAGCTGTTGGCCTTGACACGATCAGCGCCTTCAACCAGAGAGCCGTCAGTATTCGCCTTGGCCTCGTCCAGCTTGATTGCTACGGAGCCAACCGTGAATGTGTTCACGACCTCATCGGTAGAGGTCAGATAGGCCATTGTTCCGAACACTGTGGCGATCACGAGGACAACTGCGCACAGTGTCAGAAGCAGAGCTTTGCTTCTTGTTTTCATTGATGTTCCTCCTCGAATGATTTTATATAGGGAGCCTTGCGGCATTGCCCTCAATGTTACTGCTGAGCAGAAACTTCTTCGCTCAGCTGCTCCATGTGCTTGCGGATCGTCTGGTATTCTCCTCTCGTGAGGGGGCCTTCCGCCAGCCGCGCATCCAGCTCCTGAAGTTCTTCTTCCGAAAGTAGCGTTTCCGCCACCTTTCTCAGCCGTTCCGTCCGTTCTGCGGGTACGGGTTCGTCCGGGTCATGCTTGCCAGCGCTCTTTTTCCGTTTCTTCTTTTTCTCTTCGTCCTTGTCGCTGGCAAAGACGTCCGGGAGAAAGACCAGAAGCAGTAGCACCGCGCCGCCGGAGATAGCAATGTACATTCCGGGCGGATGCTGGATGTAATCTGCAACATAGCCGAGATACGGGATGGAGAAGATCGGCGTGCCGATCACGTTCTTATAGTGGACAAGACTGCCGTCCTCGGCTTCGTTGGCGTCGCCCTTGGTGCGGAAGCGGATCACGGTGGGGTCTTCCTCGTCCGGGACGATACCCACGACGCGGTGCGTGGCCACAGTATTCTCGTCCAGCATGAACGTGATGGGCTGTCCATCTGTTATGGTGTAGGGGTCAACCTTTTTCACATAAATCAGCGAACCGGTGTGATAGGTCGGCTCCATGGAGCCGGATAGCACGGTGAATACCTGCAATCCCACGACCCTCGCGCCAACCAGCAGGAGCGCCAGGAGCACCACCAGCGCGACCAGGATGCTGCTGATCACATTCCAGATTTTCTTGAGCGAGTTATTCATAAAGCTTCTTAAGTATCCTCTTTCTCTAAAACTTCAGCCCTGACGTTTGGCACGACAAAGCTATAAATCTGTTCAAAAGCCCATGTGGTCGTTTCCTCACTGTTTTCCATCTCGCCGTTCATAACTCTGGAGGCAAAGAACAGCATTGTGGAGAAGACCTGATGAATGAGCATGTCCATGTATGTGCCGGGCTTGAACGACTTGCTTGCTTTTTCGATCAGCGGCTGGAAACACGCAAGATGTGTTTCATATGCATGTGCGCGGCAGCTTGCGGAATAATAGTACCGAATGTAGAAGATACAATCGGCTGGCTTACTCAAGACAAACTCCCAGCTCTTTTTCCAGAGGATATACGCCCGCTCTTTCCAGGAGAGCCCCGGCATATGCATGATAGGAAGCGTCTTTTGCAGAAGGTTGGCAAAGTTCACATCCTCCATGTGAAGTGCCGCACTGAGCAGGTCATCTTTGCCGGAGAAACACTTATAAATATATGCCTCGTTCAGCTTCGCTTCGGATGCAATGGCTTTGGTGGTGGTTTTCTCCATGCCATCCCGCGCTACGACGCGAACTGCGCTGTCTATGAAGACCTGCCGCATCTCTTGTACTTCCAACTGCACACCTCTTTCTGGAAAATAAGTGGGTACTTATCCTGTCCGGGAAAAGAAAGCAGAACATCAGCACGCGCCGATTGATCTGCTGGTTCTGGCGAAAAATCATCGTGGAGTTCATCACTCCATGACCCTTACGCCCTATAATATTTGTAACAGATTATAGCACTTAGCTCGGTAAAAATCAATAGTAAGAAGTGAATTTACAGCAGTTTTTGAAAAAAGAAATCGGGGCATGGGTGTGAACTTGAAATTATGTGCCCGATTTCTGCTTCTGACACGTTTGGCTGACGGTTTATCGCAGTCAAATGCGCAGTCTGGAACAGCTTGGTGCTGTTGGTAGAATGTGAGTTGCCACAACGTTTTCAAAAAATTAGGAGGTTCTCAAGATGGCAAAAGGCGAAAATATTTTCAAACGCAAGGACGGCAGATGGGAAGCACGCTATATCAAAGGCTATGAGCTTTCCGGCAAAATCAAGTACGGCTTCTGCTACGGCAAGACTTATCGGGAGGCCAAGGAAAAAGTGACCAAGTGCAAAGCGGCACTGGTCAACGGGAAGCCGATTCCAAGCACAAACTCCCGGCACCGTTTTGCGTTCTACTGCGACGAATGGTTGCGTATGTGAAAGCCCAAAGTGAAGGAGTCTACCTATATTAAATATGATACCGCTTTGAGGAAGCACATCAAGCCGAAGCTCGGTGGCTGCTTCCCCATGGGCATGACGACCGGCCTGATCGACGACTTCACCGAGGAACTGCTTTTTGAGGATGAGCTGGCTCCGAAGACTGTGCATGATGTGCTTGTCGTTCTGCACGGTATCCTGAAATACACAGCGACATTTTTCACCGGAGGATTCCCGGCAATCGAGATCAATTATCCAAAGCCCGGAAAAAAGGAAATGCGGGTGCTGTCCCGCGAAGAGCAGACGCGCTTCGTTTCCTACCTGTTGGATGATATGGATACCTGCAAGTTTGGCGTGCTGCTGACGCTGTTCACGGGTGTTCGTATTGGAGAGCTCTGTGCGCTGCAATGGGGCAATATATCCTTAAAAGAACAGACAATCCGCATCGACGCCACGCTTCAACGGCTGCGCGATACCAGTACCGCCGACAATCCCGGTTCACGGACGAGAATTGTGATCGGTACACCCAAAAGCGATACTTCCATCAGGACGATTCCCATAACAGACTACACGGCTGAGCTTTGCGGGAAGATGAATCCCCACAGTTCAGCCGCTTATGTTTTGACTGGCACAGAAAATTATATGGAGCCGCGTGCGCTGCAATACAGGATGGAGAAATATACCCGCGAATGTGGCCTGGAGGGCGTTCATTTTCACACACTTCGTCACACGTTTGCGACGCGAGCCGTCGAGGTTGGGTTTGAGATCAAGTCGCTTTCAGAGGTGCTGGGACACGCGACAACGACCATCACGCTTGACCGGTACGTCCACTCTTCTCTGATTTTGAAGCGGGACAATATGAAAAAATTGAACGCCGTAGGATTCTGAAATACGCAGTCAAACTTTTGTGTCATGCGCACGAAAAAACATAGGTATTCCAGTGTTTTGCCGCCTTGGATGGGGTGATTGGATGGAGTGATGAACTCCACGAAAGATTTGGCAATCCGAAACCAGCGTGTGCGCAGATATCAAAGCACCTACAAGAGTAGCTGACGAAAGTTAGCTACTCTTTTTTTATAATTATATCGCGCACTGTTGATGCAAGTCAACAGTGCGCGCTTAATTTTATCTTGAGTTGTGGATATAATTTAACAGAAAGTGGGGTGAGCAAATGCCGCAGAAAGAAATAATCTTGCAGGAAATCGGAAAACGGATCTTGGACCGTCGGAAGCAGCTCGGTTTGACACAGGAGGCACTTGCAGAAAAGGCCGAAGTAACAACGCAGTTTGTATCATATGCAGAATCAGGCAAACGGGCAATGCGCCCGGAGAATCTGTTGAAAATCTCTGAAGCGCTCGGCGTAAGCGCTGACTATTTGCTCACCGGAGATATGATTGACAAGGATTCATTGCTGCTATCTGAAAAACTGCGGATGCTCACGCCAAAGCAACTGAGGCTCATTGAAGGACTGCTTGATACCTATATTGCCTTTTGTAATGAAACGGCAGCTGATGACTAAGCATGATTGCTCGCTGTAGTTCATTAAAATAGCAAAAAGCGCCTTAGCGACGAGACATCTCGTCTGCTAAGGCGCTTTCTTTGAATGGTCAATCTTCTATGGTGCTATGTTCATGGGAGCTTTTGCAGTATTTCTCGATCCCACCGTTCAGTACAAGGTCAGCGTATTCCAGAGGCTTGTTGTAAGTCAGCCAGTCCAGTTCAGCGCGGTCAAAGCGGTTGTCTGCAATCTCGTTTTCCACTGCAATACAATCAATGGAGATCATGATACCGTCTGCAAAAAGCAGCTCCACGCAGGCAGTGTCGATATTATATTCACAAGAGATTAGTTTGCTCATGATGAAATCCTCCGTTGTGTTGATATGGTTTTCAGCAAAAGCTTTTGTAAGCGTGGGTTTTGGTGGTTGGTATGTCAGTCTCCTTAACTTTGGGAAACTCC
>OLSB01003763.1_pt1 | contig 10629 bp, 6 predicted proteins | sample 1672071 | NCBI WGS metagenome assembly OLSB01 (sample SAMEA3136642, study PRJEB25190) | human gut metagenome | biome: human gut; feature: human-associated habitat; material: faeces | place: Austria | collected 2013
ATCTCCTTCGGGGCTCCGGCTTTTACAAATCGTTCCAGGACTTCATGGTTACGTCCGTTTGGATCCTTGACCAGAGTGTTCAGCTTTCCATCAGAAAAAGTTCCTGCTCCGCCCTCGCCGAACTGCACATTAGAATCCGGGTTGAGAACACCGTCTTTCCAGAAATGATCTACCGTTTCTTTTCGTTTGGACGCCATTTCTCCCCGTTCGAGGACAAGCGGGCAGTATCCTGCCCTTGCCAGATACCACGCACAGAAAAGTCCTGCCGGTCCGCTTCCGACGATGACAGGTGGATGAATCAGCTCCGTACTTCCAGGTTTCGGGAAATGATATCTTTTCTTTTCTGTTGACATAATATTGTTACTGTGAACTTTTTTCAGAATCTGTTTTTCCTTTGGCACCATGACATCTACGGTGTAGGCGAATTTTTTGTCGTCCCTGTGTCTGGCGTCCAGGGACTGTCTTATGATCTCGTATGTGAAGCTGCCCTCCTGACATTTCAGCGTCCGGGCGATCTTCTTTTCCAGCTGTTCTTTTGTATGGTTTATAGGAAGTTTTAACTGTGTGATCCTTATCATCTTATCTCCTTTGCCGCATGAATGCCTGCCACTGCTCCGCTCGACCATGCCCACTGTAGATTATAGCCGCCGCAGGGACCGTCGATGTCGAGAAGTTCCCCTGCAAAATACAGCCCTTTATGGAGCCGGGATTCCAGAGTCTCCGGATCTACTTCACCGGTATCTACACCGCCTGTGCAGACCTGTGCCTGTTCAAATCCGCTGGTTTCTTTGATCTCAAGAGGAAAAGCAATCATTGCTCTGTATGGATCTTTCTGTTTCAGGATAACCTTGATCAGTTTATCCGGCAAAAGCCCCAGCAGGCGTTCTGTCCTGGAAAGTTCCGGATATTCTGTTTCCCTTTTTGTGAGAAGTTCTTGAATGTTCTTCTCTGTATATTCTGGGAAAAAGTTCAATGTAACGGATACTTTGCGTTTCTCTTCCAGGGCTCTGGCTGCCATTCCACTGATCTGAAAGACCGGTATTCCGGAAATCCCATAATCCGTCAGCTGGATCTCCCCTGTCTCGCTGGCAGTTTCCGTTCCATCGATCCACAGAGTGACTTTGCATTCGGTGCGCACACCTGCCCATGCGGAGAAGAAATTGCCTTTTACCTTGAGCCCTGTCAGCGCAGGAAGCGGTTTGAGGATATGATGTCCGAGTTCCCTGGCAAGTACATATCCGCTTCCATCTGCACCCTGTACGGAAGAAGCTTTGGAGCCATTCGCGAGAATGACTGCAGCCCCCTCATAGGTCCACCCTTCTGTCTGGACTTTCCAGAGATCCTGTTCTCTGTAGATCTTCTGGACCTTTTCTCTTGTTTTGATCTTGACTTTAAGGGAGCGTGCCTTAAGAAGCAAAAGCTCCGGAATATATTTCGCCTGGCCGCCTCTTGGATAAAGCCAGCCTTTTTTGTCTGTCACAACAATTCCCAGTTCGTCAAAAAATTTCAAAGTATCTTCCAGCGAAAACTGAGACAGAATGTCCCTGACAAATGCCGGGTTTTGTCCGTGGAACTTTTCCCAGGACATCTCCTGATTGGTCAGATTGCAGCGGCCGTTTCCTGTCACGCAGATCTTACGGCCCGGTTTCTCATTCTGTTCGAGAATCGTGACGGCTGCTCCGTTTCTGGCAGCCATGATTCCGGCAGTCAGTCCGGCAGCTCCGCCGCCGACAACGATCACCTGTGGTTTTTTATCCATAACGACTCCTTATTTTGATGGGAGAGTGACCAGATTCTTCTCTACCAGTTTCTGGAGAGACATCAGGACACCAAGTTTTGCATGTTCCCAGGTAAGTCCGCCTTGGAAATAAACGGCATACGGTGGTTTTACCGGACCATCTGCTGAAAGCTCGATCGAAGATCCCTGTACAAAGGCACCTGCTGCCATGATCACCTGGCTGTCATATCCCGGCATATCCCATGGTTCCGGGTCTACATAGCTGTCAACCGGTGCTGCTGCCTGGATGCCCTTGCAGAATGCGATCAGACCTTCCGATGTGCCAAGAGTTACCGCCTGGATGATATCCTGACGCGGTTCACTTCCGTTCGGTACGTCCGGGAAACCAAGCTTCTCATAGATATTTGCTGCAAAAACTGCTCCTTTGAGTGCACCCTTTGTCACCATCGGTGCAAGGAAAAATCCCTGATAGAAAGAACGGTTTACACCGAGAGACGCACCGACTTCCATTCCAAGTCCCGGACAGGTCATACGGGTAGCAGCGTTTTCTACGCATTCTTTTGTTCCTGCGATGTAACCACCGATCGGTGCCAGACCGCCGCCCGGGTTCTTGATCAGGGAACCGACGATCATGTCTGCTCCGACATCACTCGGCTCGATTGTGTCTACGAATTCTCCGTAGCAGTTATCTACCATACAGATCACATCCGGTTTGATGCTCTTTACAAATGCGATCAGTTCGCCGATCTGCTTTACAGAGTAAGATGGTCTTGTCTGATATCCTTTGGAACGCTGGATCTCTACCAGGCGTGTCTTTTCGTTGATGGCTGCACGGATCGCATCGTAATCAAACGTTCCGTCTTCTTTGAGGTCTACCTGTCTGTAAGTAACGCCATATTCTGCAAGAGAGCCTCTGGACGGACGGATGCCGATGACTTCTTCCAGAGTATCGTATGGTTTGCCGGCAGGAGCCAGAAGTTCATCTCCCGGACGGAGATTTCCAAACAGGGCGATCGCAAGTGCATGTGTTCCGCAGGTGATCTGGGAACGGATCAGGCAGGCCTCTGTATGGAAGGTATCTGCATATACTTTTTCCAGTGTATCACGGCCGAAATCATCGTATCCGTATCCTGAGGAAGACTGGAAACAGTCTGCATTTACTTTGTTTTTCTGCATTGCGAGGAGTACTTTCATCTGATTGTACTCTGCGACTTCATCAAATTTCTGAAAACGTTCTTTTAAAGATGCCTCGATCTGCACTCCAAAGTCATATACTTCTGAGGAGATACCAAGCTGTTCATACATTTCTTTCATGGTTTCTTATCATTCCTTTCTGTATTCGTCGTTTATCCAAGAAGGTCCTGTTCTTTCAGGACGCTCATCATGTATTCCAAGATTTCCGCTTCGTTCCAGTGGAACTGTTCTTTGTCCACCCAGATCACATCCTGTTCTCTCCGAAACCAGGTGAGCTGGCGTTTTGCAAAATGTCTCGTATCTCTTTTGAGGATACGCACTGCTTCTTCAAGAGGATATTCTCCTTCCAGATAGGCAAGGATCTCTTTGTAGCCAAGCCCCTGCATGGAGACCATTCCACGGTGGCATCCGCGTTCTCTCAGAGATTTTACTTCTTCGAGAAGTCCCTCCTCCATCATCTGATCCACACGCCTGTCGATCCTCTCATACAGGATCTCCCTCGGTGCGGTCAGGACAAAATATGCCAGATTATATGGTGACGTCTGCTGTTTCTGTTCTTCATTATGTTCTGAGATCGGGGTGCCGTTCTGATGATAAAATTCCAGCGCGCGGATCACACGTTTGACATTGTTTGCGTGGATGTTCTCTGCACTTTTGGAATCTACTTCGCGAAGTTTCTCGTGGAGATACTCAGCTCCTTTTTCTTTTGCAAACTGCTCCAGTTCCTCCCGGTAAGAAGTTTCCTGTTCTGCCTGTGTGAAATCAATGTCTCTGGTCACTGCCTGAATGTAAAATCCGGTGCCGCCTACCAGGATCGGGATCTTGTCTTTGGCATAGATCTCTTCCAGGGCGGCTTTTGCCAGTTCCTGAAATTTTACGATATGAAATTCTTCTTCCGGTTCCAGGATATCTACAAGGTAATGCGTAACGCCCTGCATCTCCTCCTTACGGATCTTTGCAGAGCCGATATCCATTCCTTTATAGACCTGCATGGAATCTGCCGAGATGATCTCTCCGTTCACTGCTTTTGCAAGGGAGATGGAGAGGCTTGTTTTTCCTACTGCGGTAGGACCTGTCAGCACGATCAATGGCTTTTTCATAACATACTCCTATACGATTCGTTTGAATTTTTTCTCCATCTCTGTCTTTGTCATGGAAATGATGGTTGGCCTTCCATGCGGGCAGTGGTATGGATTTTCAAGTGTCATAAGTTCATCCAAAAGCTTCTCAGCTTCCTCCATCGAAAGGCGGTTGTTTCCCTTGACTGCCGCCTTGCACGCCATCGTGGCGAGCCTGGATGCAAAAATATCCAGTGCATCTTTGCTGTTGTCGCTGTCCAGATGATCCAGCATCTCAAGGAAAAGTTCTTCTTCGGTGAGACCATAAAGATTGGATGGCACAGCACTGATGCAGTATTCACGACCACCGAAATGCTCGATCTCAAAACCAAACTGTTCAAAGTAATCTTTGTTTGCGTTTAAGATTTCCTCTTCCTGCATATTAAGGGAAACGATCAGCGGCGGTGTCAGGTACTGGGAATCTATGGAATTCTCACGGAATTTCTTTACCAGGCGTTCATAGTAGACTTTTTCGTGGGCTGCATGCTGGTCGATGATGTAGAAATTATCGTCAAATTCTGCCAGCCAGTAGGTATCAAATACCTGACCGATCATCCGAATCCTGTTTCGGGATTCCGGAGCAAGGAGCTTTTCTTCGAAGAGTTCCAGCTGTTTGGGGGCTGGCTCTTTTTGTGGTGCGGGAGATGGTTCTGCTGGAGCAGATGGTGTCTCCTGCGCCTGCGGTATGGTCGTCGTGGTTGGTGCTGTTTTTTTCGATAGTGTTTCTGCCATTTTTGCCTGCTGCTCCAACTCGACTTTCTTCTTCACCTCATCCAGCTCCTGATTCTTCCTGAGTGTTCCTGCAAACAGATTCTCCTCAGAAGGTGTCAGTGCCGGGGACGGATTTTTTTCTGATAAAATCCCCTCCGTTTTTGCCGGGTGCATCGTCGAATAAGCTGCCGGATTTTCTCGCACCGGCTGCGGTCTGGATATCGGTGTACCGTAGATCTGCTCCCGGCGTTTCTGCTCGAACGGCTCCGGTACCGCAGAAGACTTGACCACATTTTCTTTCCTGGAAGTTTCTTCCTGACCAAGTGCGACCTTCGGTATCATCTCGCGTCTGGTCAGGGCATTTCGCACCGTATCATAGATCGCATCGTAAACTTCCTGTTCCCTCGCAAAACGTACTTCCCTCTTGGCTGGATGGACATTGACATCCAGATCATTCCCCTCCATCTCCATACGCAGAGAAACGAACGGAAATTTATGCTGCATCAGAAAGCCTTTGTACGCGTTCTCAATGGCTTTGGTGATGATATTGTTCTTGACATAACGACCATTGATGTAATAATTCTCAAAAGAACGGTTTCCCCTCGCGATCTCCGGTTTTCCGACAAAGCCGGTGATCTTCATGAACGAATTCTCCTGCTCGACTTCGAGAAGCGCTTTGGCGATATCCCTGCCATACACACTGTAGATCACATCTTTGACACTGTAGTTGCCGGAAGTATGCAGCTTGACCTGTTTATTCTGGATGTATTTAAAAGAGATCTCCGGATGAGAAAGTGCAAGCTGTTCCATCAGGGTATGGATATAATTCGCCTCTGTTGTATCTGATTTCAGGAATTTACTGCGGGCAGGGGTATTATAAAACAGATTCCGTACAAGAAATGTCGTACCCTCCGGTGCACCAAGTTCTTCCAGCGAATGCTCCACGCCGCCTTCGATCACATAACGGTTTCCACTGATGGCAGACGGAGTCTTGGTGATCAGTTCCACCTGTGAAACTGCCGCGATACTGGAAAGAGCCTCTCCTCGGAAACCAAGGGAAGCAATGTGCTCCAGATCCTCAACTTTCTCGATCTTGCTGGTCGCATGACGGAGAAAAGCCAGCGGGATCTGGTCTTCTTCCATACCAGATCCGTTGTCGGTGATGCGGATCAGCTTTTTGCCGCCGTCAGTGATCTCTACTGTAACGGCTGTCGCACCGGCATCAATTGCATTTTCTACCAGCTCCTTCACCACAGAGGACGGGCGTTCCACCACCTCACCTGCTGCGATCTTGTCGATTGTATTCTGATCTAAGACTGCAATTTTTCTCAAAGTTACCTCCCCATTCCGGATAAACAAAGATCCTTTTTACCAACGGTTTTTGATCTTGTTCTGTAAATTATATAAAATATTCATAGCTTCCATCGGTGTCAGATTCGTCATATCCAGGTTTTTGATCTCCTCTACGATATCATTATCCTGCACGGTATCAAAAAGTGACATCTGTGCCATATCTACCTGGTCATAGACGATCTTCTGTTTTTTCTTCGGTGCGGTCAGGTCCTTGACTGCTGCCGTGATATCCGCATCGCTGAGTTCCTCGACGAGTTCTTTTGCACGGTTGATGACAGAATCCGGCACACCGGCAAGCTTCGCTACCTGGATACCATAGCTCTTATCCGCGCCGCCCTTGACGATCTTACGCAGGAATACGATGTCGTCACCTTTTTCCTTGACAGCGATACAATAGTTATTAACGCCCGGGATCTTGCCTTCCAGTTCGGTCAGCTCATGATAATGCGTTGCAAAAAGTGTCTTGGCTCCACAGAGCTTGGTGTTGCTGATATGCTCGATCACCGCCCATGCGATCGCCAGTCCGTCAAAGGTACTTGTTCCACGTCCGATCTCATCCAGGATCAGAAGGCTTCTGGATGTCGCGTTTCGGAGAATATTGGCAACTTCTGTCATTTCTACCATGAAAGTACTCTGTCCACTTGCGAGATCATCAGACGCGCCGACTCTCGTAAAGATACGATCCACGATTCCGATGTTTGCCTTCTCTGCCGGAACAAAGCTTCCGATCTGTGCCATAAGAACGATGAGGGCCGTCTGACGCATATAAGTAGATTTACCTGCCATATTCGGTCCGGTGATGATGGAGACACGTTTTTTCTGATTGTCCAGATATGTATCATTGGAGATAAACATATCGTTTTCGATCATCTGCTCTACGACCGGATGACGGCCGCCCTTGATATCCAGGTCGCCGCTCTCGTTAATCTTCGGTTTGACAAAGTTATTTTTCTCAGCAACAAGGGCAAGAGAGGCAAAAACATCGAGCGCTGCAACTGCCTTCGCTGTCCGCTGGATACGGACAACATCCTGTCCGACTTTATCCCTGACATCTGCAAACAGTTCATATTCCAGCGCATACAGGCGGTCCTCCGCGCCGAGGATCAGATCTTCGAGTTCTTTGAGTTCCTGTGTGATATAGCGCTCGGCATTGGTCAGTGTCTGCTTGCGGACATAATTATCCGGAACCTGGTCTTTGAATGAATTCGTTACCTCAAGGGCATATCCAAACACACGGCTGTATTTGATCTTGAGTGTCTTAATCCCGGTACGTTCCTTTTCGCGGGCTTCCAGCTCTGCAAGCCATTTCTTGCCGTCGGTCCTGGAACGGCGGTATTTGTCGACATCTGCATGATAACCTTCCCTGATGATGCCTCCGTCTTTCTGTGCGAGCGGCGGTTCATCCACGATCGCGCGTTTGATCAGATCTGTGACATCCTCAAGCGGGTCCATATCTTCATAGATTTTCTTAAGGACCGGAGCCTCAAATTCCTGAAGGACCTGGCGGATATACGGGATCATTGCCAGTGAAGAAGCAAACGCCACCATATCTCTCGGGTTTGCGGACTGATAACTGATGCGGCTGATTAATCTCTCCAGATCGTAGATCGGATTGAGGTATTCACGGATCTCATCGCGCAGCATCGGCCTCTGGGTCAGTTCTTCCACTGCCTCCAGACGGGCACGGATCTCAGATGCATCGATCAGCGGCTGCTCTACATATCCTCGTAACGTTCTGGCTCCCATTGCGGTCTTTGTCTTATCAAGTACCCAGAGAAGAGATCCTCGTTTCTGTTTCTCACGAAGTGTCTCTACCAGTTCCAGGTTTCTGCGGCTGGAACTGTCGATCAGCATAAATTTATCCGCGGAATACGGACGGATCGATGCCATATGAGATAAGGCTGTCTTCTGTGTCTCATTCAGATACTGAAAAAGCGCTCCTGCTGCGATCACGCCGCTGTCATAATCCTGGATACCAAGTCCTTCCAGTGTATTTACATGGAAGTGTTCTCTCAGTGTGCGCTTGCACAGACTGTCATCAAAATACCAGTTATCCAGCGGGAAAATACAGATACGAAGGCGGTCTTTCAGATCTTCTGTATCAATTCCGCTCATAAAAAAAGCGTCATTGCAGATGATTTCCGCAGGGACGAATTTGTTGATCTCATCCAGAAGTTTCTGAGGCTTGTCTACTTCTGTCAGAAAACAGTCACCGGTTGTAATATCTGCGATGGCGCAGCCAAAATGATCCTCCATTGATACAATGGACATCAGATAATTATTCTTGGACTCATCCAGAGAAGTCGCATCCAAAGTCGTTCCAGGTGTGACAACACGGATAACTTCACGCTTTACCAGACCTTTGGCTTTCTTCGGATCCTCCACCTGCTCACAGATTGCCACCTTATGCCCCTTCTCGATCAGACGCTTGATATAAGTCTCCGCAGCATGAAACGGAATCCCACACATCGGCGCACGCTCCTCAAGCCCGCAGTCCTTACCGGTCAGTGTCAGCTCCAGCTCCTTGGACACCAGCAGCGCATCCTCAAAAAACATCTCATAAAAATCGCCCAGGCGGTAGAACAAAATACAGTCTTTGTAGGTTTCCTTTGTCTTGCAGTATTCCTGCATCATAGGGCTCATACCTTTACTACTCATAAAACTCCTTATTTCACACGGCTTTACGCCGCCTTTATCTTAAAGCTGACCATGTTTTGACACAGTAGAATGTTTTATGACTGTGTCAAAAACATGGTCAGACAGTGGTTAGTTACATTTTTGAAACTTATTAAGTTTAACATAAATAATTAATGAGTTCAAGGTATCGTAATGAGAAAAATTTAGGATTTAATTCTGTAATAAAAATGGCGAGATGCTTATCGTAACGCAACGACAGCAGAACTCTGCACAAATTCTTCCTGCTCTGCATACCACTTTCCATCACTGACAGGCATTACAAAATCCACTTCTCCGTTTTTCAGGCAGTCCAGCATTTCCTGCTGGTCATCAAAGCATCTGTAAATGATCTCCGGATCATAATCACCGGAAAGTGCATCAAACAGATCCGGTACGATGTCCGACACAAGGCCGGTCGCAGATCCGTCCTCTGCCTTATCGCAGTATGGCAGATAGTCTGCCAGGTAGCCCACCGTTATCTGAGCATGTTCCTTCATCCACTGCTGTTCCTGCTGTGAAAGAAAAACACTGACCGTTGTTTCTGTATAATATTTGTTTCGCAGCTCATCAACTTCCACCGCATCCTGCTCATTCATAATGGACATTGCCATATTCAGTTCACTGAGCAGATCCTCCCTTTCCTTTGCAGTGCACAGATAAAAAAGCTGCTTGCCGATCTTTTCGACAGGAGTGATACCAGAGTAAGAAGAAACCACATTATCGGCACTTACAAACCCATCGATCTGCTGTTCATTAAATACCCTGGCACATTCCGTAAGATCCGAATAATATTCAATCTCAATATCGGCACGGTGTCTGGCTTTCCATTGTTCCAGTGCTGCAGTCATACGCTGATCACCTTTGAGCGTACCGATCTTCTTGCCACTGTATGAGGCAATGTCGCCGCACTGCATGGAGCTATCATCCGTATCCTTATAAATATAAAAAGTCTCATTCAGCATTTCACTGTCCGGATAGCCGATCTGATCCACTCTGTCCTCAGAATAAGCCACACCTGCCATCAGATCGATCTCGCCGTCCTTCAGCTTCTCGAACAGTTCATCCCATTCGCCATAAACATACTCATATTTCCAGCCTGTATAAGATGCAAGTTTCTGAAGATATTCGTAACTGTATCCGCTTTTTGGAGCCCTGTCATCCATACCTTCCTGAAAATTATTCGAAAAATAATAGCCTACTTTTACGGTTTCCGCACTTTGCGCAGAAACATCTACAGTGAACTACTCGGCAACAAGTTACCAGAGCATCTGAAATCTGGCGGGATACCGCCTTTTTTCAGGGTGCGTCCATGACACCAATACTGCTTGCCTTTCGGCTATACAGCTACTTTTATTATTTCTGGATTTTTTAGTCCGGTTACGGACAATTCTTTTTGCTTCCCGGATACGGAAAGATATTTCCGCAGGATATTAAACGCGCCTACTGCATCTGCGTTAAATCTTACTCCGTCAGTTATATACATACCCCGCTCTTTTCGGTTTGATGATTCTGCATATCTCTTTGATATTTCCGGTGAAAACGGGCTGCACTGACTGGTATAGCTTTCCTCTTGTTTTATCAATTGAATCCCATACAGTTTCAACTTATATTCCAGCATGATATATAGTTTGTTATATGGCAGTCCGTGAAACTTCTGGTTGGTCTTGTGTCCCATATCTTTTTCTTTACGGATATTTCGGATGTCCCCCACAACCACACAGCGGATATCTTCTTTTCTGCAGTATTCTGCAATCCATCTGGTCACTTTGTGAAGATAATCCTTTACTGCATTCTGCTTTTTCCTGTAAAGTCTCTGGATATGTTTCGATGATTTTGGAT
>OLSB01003773.1_pt1 | contig 10608 bp, 10 predicted proteins | sample 1672071 | NCBI WGS metagenome assembly OLSB01 (sample SAMEA3136642, study PRJEB25190) | human gut metagenome | biome: human gut; feature: human-associated habitat; material: faeces | place: Austria | collected 2013
CCATCGCTATTTTGTTGCTTTAGCACAATCTCCGCCTTTTTTCAAACAAGGCCTAATCCTCATATAAATCTCCACTATTTTCTTTATTCAGTGTTCCATCTAATTCAATCATTAAAAATTTAGTCATTGATGTGACTACGGGACGGTGTAAGATGCCTTTGGGTACAATGATAAATTCACCCGCATCTACCCGCGTCAATCCGTCGGTTGTTTCTAACTGAAAACTTCCTTCAATAACATAAAACAACTCGTCCGAATCTTCATGGACATGAAAATCCAATGTTCTATTTTCCACATTGACTACGCTAAGGGTATGACCATTCAGTTTACCAACCTTTTCATAAACATATAGCCTATCAACCCTATTAGCCTCTGCAAGTAAGTTGATTTTTTCTAACATAAATCCAGCCTCCCAATAGTATAATTTGCCTTCTCCGCCAAAGGCATACTGAAACAGCCCTACAAACTGGAAGTTGTCAATTACGCAAACTCAACTATTACGACCTCGTTTCCGTCAATATCGCTTAAGCGAACCTCGTAAGTTCCCCAATCATATCGAATGGCTTTGGACAGCAGAACCCCTTTTTTCTTCAAACCTTCCATCGTTAAATCGAGATTATCTGTTTGAAAAACAAATGATTGATGTCCCGTCGGCTGTGCGTCGAATGCTTTACAATTCCATATACAAAGAGTAGGGGCGTTTTCAATAAAGCCAAGATAAACTCCATTTGATTCGTCCACATCTGTCTTAATAAAGGGTATTCCTAATACCTCTCTATAGAAATCTATAAGTTCTTTCGCTTGCTCAGAAAAAATATTTGTACAATAGTATCCTGTGATCATCTTCTCACCTCATCAAATTCCAATTTTTCTGTCACTACAAAATCATCTTGTATAAAATATCATATCATACCATAGACTAAATGTCTATGCCCCTATTTATCCCCGTTCCACTTCCTTATCCCGTTCCGGCTCTCTGTCCTGCCGCAAAACGCTGTCAATGTTCCTCTTGATAACGTCGTATGGAGCTTTGCATAATCGGCTTGCAGGGCGGCAACATGGGGGAGCTTGCCGGATATGCCCGCTGCTTTCAATGCCTTTGCTGCCGCTTCATGCAGAATGATACTGCCCTCATGGGCGGCGCGGTATTTGCCGAGCGGGCGGACAGCCCCAAAGCGGGGCGTTAGAACAGGAGACGGGCGCACCCATATGGATGCGCCCGTGGTGCTGCGGCCTCTATTTGACTGCGGTGTGCGAATGTGGTTCCGATGCGTCCCCGTTTGCCCCGTGCCGAACTCCGGCGATGAAGCGGTCAAGCTGGTCCATCCACCGGGGGCCGAGTACGCCGAACAGGAGGAAGGCGACAAGTATTGTGAGAATTGCCATACCACCACTTCCTTTCTTACAGGATAGCACGCCTGCTGTTTAAGAAGTGTTTGTGTTTGAGCGGCGGCGTTAAGAACGGGTTAAGAGCCTGCGGGAAAGGACAGCGCCCCCTGCGGCAAAATGTCTGCTGCAAGGGGCGCTTGGTTTTTACAGATGGAGAAATTTCTGCATGTCCCGGTTGCTGCCCAGGGCGAGCAGCGTTTCGTCGCGCTGGAAGGTGTGGTCCGGGCCGGGAAGAGGCTCCAGACGGCCGCTGCGCTTAATGGCCAGGATGCTGATGTGGTATTTCTGCCGTACAGCTAGCTGCACGATAGTCTTGCCCACCCACGGCTCCGGGACCTGGGTCTCATAGATGGCATGCTCCGGCGTGAGTTCGATATAGTCGAACACGTTGTCCGAGCTGTAGCGTACGGCCGACCAGAGCGCCATCTGCTTTTCCGGATAGATCACGTCGTCGGCTCCATTGCGCAGCAGGAACTTGGCGTGGACGTCCCGGGCGGCCCGCGAGAGGACGAAGGGCGCGCCGTATTCCTTTAGAAGAGCGGTGGTCTCCAGAGAGCTCTGAAAATCATCGCCGATGGCCACCACGCACAGGTCGAAGTTTCGCACGCCCAGGGAGGCGATGAACTGCTCGTTGGTACTGTCTCCGATCTGGGCGGTGGTGACGAAGGGGAGAACCTCATTGACCCGCTCCTCACTGCTGTCCACCGCCATGATCTCATGCTTGAGTTCGTGGAGCTTGAGCGCCATATGGCGGCCGAAGCGGCCCAGGCCGATCAGAAGAACTGATTTCATAGGGGAAGACTCCTTTATCCGACTGCAATTTTTTCCATGGGGAGCTGTGCGGGGGCCGGGACGTGGCTGGTAGAGAGCAGGGCGTACATCATGGTGAGCCCGCCCACCCGACCAAAGTACATGAGCAGAATCAAAACCAGACGGGAGAGCCCGCTCAGTTCCGGGGTGATCCCCAGGGAAAGTCCCACAGTGCCGATGGCGGAGGCCGTCTCAAAAAGGGCGCAGGAGAGGGGGACGCCATCCCAGGCCGCAATCAGCACCCCTGCGGTGAGGAAGAGGGCGGCATACAGCGTACAGATGGACACCGCGCTGCGCAGGGTAGCGGGAGGCAGGCGGCGTCCAAAGCATTGGATATTCTCCCGCTTTTGGAATACAGCCCGGACGCTGAGCAGGAAGGTGGCCAGGGTGGTGGTCTTAAAGCCGCCGGCGGTGGAGCCGGGGGAGCCGCCGACGAGCATCAGGAGGATCAGGAGCATCTGGGAGCTGCCGGCCAAACGGGTCAGATCGACGGTGTTAAAGCCGGCGGTGCGCGGAGTGACCGACTGGAAGAGAGAGGCCAGCAGACGCTCGGAGAAGGTGAGGGTCTCCCAGCGGGGCTGGGAGAACTCGAACAGATAGAGGGCAAGTGCCGGGAGGAGGATCAGCGCCGCCGTAATGGTCAAAATGAGCTTGGACTGAAGGCGATAAGCGTGCAAATGCCAGCGGTGGCGGCAAAGGTCCTCCCAGGTGAAAAAGCCGATGCCGCCCGCGACGATCAGGCCCATGATGGTACCGCACACCAGGGGGTCCCCAACATAATTTGTAAGAGAGGAAAAGGGTCCCGCGGCCCCCATCAGGTCGAATCCGGCGTTGCAGAAGGCGGAGACGGAGTGGAAGAGGCTGAACCATAGTCCCGGAAAGAGCCCCATCTCGGGGCAGAAGCGCAACGCGAGGAAAAGAGTCGCGGCCGCCTCCATCAGGAAGGTGGCTTTCAGGATAAAGCCTGCCATTCGAATGATACCGCCCACCTGGGGGGCGGCGATGGCCTCCTGCATGAGGCAGCGCTGCCGCAGGCCGATGCGCTTGCCCGTGAACAGCGAGACTGCGACAGCCGTGGTGACCACGCCCATACCGCCCGTCTGGATGAGCAGAAGGATCACCGCCTGCCCAAACTCAGACCAGTAGGTGACGGTATCGTGCAGGACCAGTCCGGTGACACAGGTAGCGGATGCGGCGGTAAAAAGCGCGTCAAGGAAGGGGGCGCCGCCGGGCGAACGGCTGGAGATGGGAAGCATCAGAAGCCCTGTCCCGGTAAGTATGAGGAGCAGAAAACCCAATATGATGACCTGAGCAGGTGTTACATGTTCATTTTTCCAGAAGGCCAAGCCGTTCCCCCGCGATCCATGCCGAGGAGCAAGGCGCCCCCCGGATTCTTAACGCCATCATAACATAACGCGGGTTAGGTCCCTGTTAAAGAAAAAGCCGCTGTGTTAAGATTACGTTAAAAATGGGTCTTAACATAATCTTAATACAGCGGATCAAAAGAATAACACCGTGAACATGTAGGATATGATATACTCAATTCCATAGGAGGTGAAGCCGATGACGGGTTTTCGGCCGGACCCGGGGGAACCGCTTATGGAGGTGGGGCCCCAGAAAGAACAGACGGGTGGAAAGCTGAAGATTTTCTTCGGCTATGCGGCCGGTGTGGGCAAGACCTACGCCATGCTGGAGGCCGCCCATCACGCCAAGAGCATGGGCGCGGACGTGGTGGCCGGATACATCGAGCCCCACACCCGCCCCGAGACGCAGGCTCTGCTGGAGGGGCTGGAGCGGCTGCCGCCGCGGCGCATCCCATATAAGGGGATTCAACTTCAGGAGTTCGACCTGGATGGGGCCCTGGAACGCCGCCCACAGCTCCTACTGGTGGATGAACTGGCTCATACCAACGCGGCGGGCTGTCGCCATCTCAAACGGTATCAGGATATCGAAGAGCTGCTCCGGGCGGGGATCAACGTATATGCCACTATCAATGTCCAGCATCTGGAAAGTCTGCACGACATTGTAGCCGCCATCTCCGGCGTATCCATCCGAGAGCGGGTGCCGGACAAGGTGTTCGATTCCGCCGACCAGGTAGAACTGGTGGATATCGAACCGGCCGACCTGCTGGAGCGGCTGCGGGCGGGGAAAATCTACCGGCCGGCTCAGGCCCGCCGGGCCGAGGACCACTTCTTTACCCAGAAAAACCTGGCGGCCCTGCGGGAGATCGCCCTGCGCCGCACGGCCGACCGACTGGGCAGGACCTCCGAAGCGGCGGGCCGTCCCAGTGTGGGGGACGAGCATGTGCTTACCTGCCTGTCGGCTTCGCCCTCCAGCGCCAAGGTGATCCGCACCGCGGCCCGAATGGCGGAGGCCTTCCACAGTGAGTTTACGGCCCTTTTCGTGGAGACGCCGGATTTTCAGACCCAAAACGCCGAGGATCGGCGGCGGCTCCGGGCCAATCTGCGTCTGGCGGAGGAGCTGGGAGCCCGTATTGCTACCGCCTATGGCGACGATGCGGCCGTCCAGATTGCCGAATATGCCCGTACCGCCGGGGTCTCCAAGATCGTGTTGGGCCGCAGCAACCGAAAGCGCTCGCTGCGTACCCAGGGTAGGAGTCTGGTGGACCGGCTGACGGAGTGTTCGCCGGATTTGGATATCTATATCATCCCTGACAACCAGCCGCCCTACCGCCCCCGGGAGGAGACGCGGCGTTGGCATCCCCATTTCTCTTGGGCGGATGCGGGAAAAACGGCGCTGTGCCTGGCTCTGGCCACGGTGGTGGGATGGCTTTTTTACCTGCTGGGCTTCAGTGAGGCCAACATTGTTACGGTCTACATCCTGGGGGTGCTGTTCACTTCGGTGTGGACGGGGGGCAGAGGCTATGGGGCTGCGGCTTCTCTGGTCAGCGTTCTGGTCTACAACTTCTTCTTTACGGTGCCGCGTTTTACCCTGCTGGCCTACGACCCGGGCTATCCACTGACCTTCGCCGTCATGCTGGTAGCCAGCCTGGTGACCAGCTCTCTGACCCTGCGCGTCAAAAGCCAGGCCAGGCAGGCAGCTCAAAAGGCTTACCGCACCCAGGTTCTGCTGGAGACCAGCCAAAAGCTCCAGAAGGCAGAGGGGGAGACGGCCATACTGGACACCACGGCGGGGCAACTGCGCAAGCTGCTGGAGCGGACAGTCCTGTTCTACCCAGTAAACGGCGGGCAGATGCCGGAAAGCCCCCGCATCTACCCCGCGCAGTCTGAGGAGGATACGGCCATTTATCTGCGCCCGGAGGAGCGGACGGTGGCCTGCTGGGTGCAGAAAAACAACAAGCACGCGGGCGCGACGACCAATACGCTGCCCAGCGCCCGCTGTTTGTATCTGGCGGTCCGGGGCGAGCGCGGGGTGCTGGCCGTAGCGGGGATTTCCATGGCGGAGAGAGCAGAACCGGATGCCTTTGAAAAGAATCTGATGATCGCTATCCTGGACGAGTGCGGCCTGGTACTGGAAAAGACCATGCTGGATCGGGCGCGCCGGGAGATCGAAGAAAAGGCCAGGCAGGAGGCGCTGCGGGCCAACCTGCTGCGGGCGATTTCCCACGACCTGCGCACGCCGCTGACCAGCATTTCGGGAAATGCCGGCATTCTGGTGGAGAATTCAGCGTTGCTGGATGAATCGAAGCGGCACGAGCTCTACCTTTCCATCTATGACGACAGCATGTGGCTGACCAATCTGGTGGAAAACCTGCTGTCCGTTACCCGCATTGAGAACGGCACCATGGAGCTTCGTATGCAGCCGGAGCTTCTGGAGGAGGTGTTTCAGGAGGCGTTGGCCCATTTGGACCGCCATGCGCCGGAACACCGCATCACGGTGGAACTGGGGGATGACCTGCTGATGGCCAGGATGGACGCCCGGCTGATGGTGCAGGTGGTCATCAATCTGGTGAACAACGCCATCAAGTATACGCCGCCTGGGTCCAATATCGTACTTTCCGCCGCAAGGAGGGGGGATATGGTGGAAGTGCGGGTGGCGGACGACGGACCGGGCGTGGGCCCGGAAGCCAAATCCAAGATCTTTGATATGTTTTATACTGCAAACAACGACCGTGGGGACGGAAGGAGGGGGCTGGGCCTGGGGCTCTCCCTTTGCAGGTCGATTGTGACGGCCCACGGCGGCACCATATCCGTCGAGGACAACGCGCCCCACGGCGCCGTTTTTATGTTTACGCTGCATTCTGCGGAGGTGAATCCCATTGAATAAGCCGCAAATTCTAGTGGTCGAGGATGATGTGCCCATCGGCAATCTGATTACTACGACGTTGGAGACACAGAACTATCAGTACCACAAGGTCCGGACCGGCGCGGCTGCCATTCTGGAGGCGGCCTCCAGCCATCCCGACGTCATCCTGCTGGACTTGGGCCTGCCCGATATGGATGGGGTGGATATCATCAAAAAGGTGCGTTCCTGGAGCAATACCCCCATTATCGTGGTCTCCGCCCGAAGTGAGGATATGGACAAGGTCAGCGCGCTGGACGCCGGAGCCGACGACTATCTGACCAAGCCGTTTTCCGTAGAAGAGCTGCTGGCGCGGCTGCGGGTCGCCCTGCGCCGGGTACGGTATGACACTTTGAAGTCCAGCGAAGGGAACAGCATCTATGAAAACGGAGACCTGAAGATCGACTACGCGGCCGGCTGTGCATACAAATGCGGCAGAGAAGTCCACCTTACGCCGATTGAATACCGGCTGCTGTGCCTGTTGGCCCGAAATACAGGAAAGGTGCTGACCCATAACTACATCATGAAGGAGATCTGGGGGAATACCCTGCCGTCGGATACCCCCTCCCTCCGGGTGTTCATGGCGACCCTGCGTAAAAAGGTCGAGACAGATCCCTCCCGGCCCCGGTATATCCAGACGCACATCGGCGTGGGCTACCGGATGATCCGGATGCAGGAGGAGGGACCCGGCGACTGAACCGGCCCCGTCTGTCAGGGCCGGTCCAGTGCCCAGGCCTTGCGGAGCAGTGAGAAGGCGGGCGCCATGTCCTCCCCGCGCATCCGGGCATAGCCCATGACCAGCGTGGGGAGGGCAGAGCGGGCCCCGGGCGCCAGATAGTAGCTGGAGAGGGGATAGACGCCCACGCCGGCCTCCGCCGCCCGGCGGACCAGCTCCGGCTCTGTCATGCCGTTGTTCATTTGCAGCAGCAGGTGGAGGCCGGCCTCCGCGCCGGAGAAGGTCCCGCGGGAGGTGATTCCCTCTTCCCGGGCGGCGAACAGAAGGGAGTCCCGGATTCCCTTATAAAGCGTGCGCATGCGGGCGATATGGCGCTCAAAGTGCCCCCGCTCCATGAATCGGGCCAGCGCATACTGCTCGAAGGAGGGGACCGTGGAAGAATAGAACTGCAGCTCCTGACGGTAACGGGCCAGCAGATGGGGCGGCAGCACCATGTAGCTGATGCGCAGGGAGGGGGCCAGGCTCTTGGCAAAGGTGTTGAGATAGACGACCCGTTCCCCGGTGTCCAGGCTCTGGAGAGCGGGGATAGGGCGGCCGGAAAAACGGAACTCGCTGTCGTAGTCGTCCTCAATGATATAGCGGTCCTCCGACTGTCCCGCCCAGGACAGGAGGGCCCTGCGCCGGGTCACGGGCATGACCATACCGAGGGGAAAGTGGTGGGAGGGGGTGACGTGGGCCACACGTGCGCGGCTCCGCTCCAGCAGATCCACCCGCAGTCCCTGGACGTCCAGCGGGATGGGCAGCACCTGCGCGCCGTTGTTGGCCAGGATGCGGGCGGGCTTCCGGTATCCGGGGTCCTCCACGGCGTAGCCCCCCTCCCGGCCCAGGAGCTGGGTCAGCAGGCCGGTCAGGTATTCAGACCCGGCGCCCACCACAATCTGCTCCGGCTCGGCCTGGATACCGCGGAAGTCTCCCAGGTAGCGGACGATGGCCTGCCGCAGCTCCTCCACCCCCTGGGGGTGACTGGCGGCCAGAAGACCGCTGTCCTCCTGCGTCAGAACCTCCCGCATGAGTCTGGCCCAGGTGGAGAAGGGGAAGCGGGCGGTGTCTACCGCATTGGTGGTAAAATCATATTGAATGCTTTTTTCTTTTACAGACGCAGCGGCGGAAGGCCGGGCTGGGATGGCGGCTGGGGCGGACTGCGCTTCGAAGGGCTGGACAAAAAAGCCGCGTTTGGGCTCAGAGCGCAGATAGCCCTCCGCCAGGAGCTGGCCATAGGCCCCCTCTACGGTCACTACGCTGACCTTCAGATGGGAGGCCAGGGCCCGCTTGGAGGGGAGCCGTTCGCCGGCAGCCAGGGCCCCCTGTTCGATTTTGTGCCGAATACCGCGGTAGAGCTGTTCATAAAGAGGCTGGGCGCCGTGTGGTTCCAGCGTGATGGTGAGCATGAGAGTCCTCCGATCTGACCTGATTTTGAAAACAGGTCAGATTCATTATAGTGAAAGATAAGCTTGGATGCAACTGGGCAGACTGGGTATTGCCTGATTGCTGAGATTTGCTATCGTGAGGGGGAGAAGATGCGGGCTTATGTCAGCGCAGTCGCGCAGTATTTTTTGCCTATACGTCATCTGTTCCAACACAAGCTTGCTCGTCATTCTTTCCAGGTCCCTTGTCCTGTGTAGACAGCCGCGCCTTTGGCTCGGGATTTTTCTTGCGGTAGAGCGTTGTCCGATGGATATCAAGGACTTTGGCCGCCTCATTCAGTGCTCCATGGTTCTCCTCCAAAACCGCATTGATATAGTAATTCTCAAACGATTCTAAGGCATCTTTGAGTGGAAGATCAAAGCGGATATGAAAGCCTTCGCCATAATTGAGGACATCCATCCCGTTGGTACCAAAAAGGGAGGCCTGCAGAAAATCCCCTACGTTTTCCTGCTGGCACATAACCACAGTGCGCTCAATAATGTTCTTAAGTTCCCGTACATTGCCTGGCCAAGGATAGGCCTTCAGAAGCTCCATCTCCTGCTCAGCAAAAAGGATAGCTTGTTTATATTTCTGGTTGTATGTGGCAAGAAAGGCCTCTGATAGCACCTTGATATCCTCAATCCGTTCCCGTAAGGGGGGGATACGGATGGGGATCACATTAAGCCGATAATAGAGGTCTGTCCGGAAGGTTTTCTCCCTCGTCATCTGTAACAAATCCTGGTTAGTGGCAGTTATAATGCGCACATCCACCTCTTCTGGCTTGTTGCTGCCCACAGGGATGAACATTTTTGTGGAAAGAAATCGGAGCAGTTTGGTCTGCATATCCAGCGGCAGCTCCGCTACCTCATCCAAGAACAGAGTACCGTTATGGGCCAGCTTGATAAGGCCATTCTTCCCCTTGGATGAGGCTCCTGTAAAGGCGTGGGGTGCATAGCCGAACAATTCGGATTCAAACAGTCCTTTTGAGATTGCGGCACAATTGATCGGGATAAAGGCATTTTTCCTCCTGGGGCTGTTATTGTGGATGTGATGAGCGATGACCTCTTTTCCCACACCGGACTCCCCCAGCAGCATAACGGTGCTGTCAGCCCCGGATATGATATTGCAGATAGACATGATGTCCTTCATTTGATTACTGCAATAAATCACCTTATCCGTACGTATGTCAGTCAGATAAGCGGCGATCTCTTGATACTTCTCATGCAACCCCTGTTCATAGGCTAGCTGTTTGGAAAATTCATTCAGTATATCTTCAGCGCGGGAGTTGGTGATGACCATGGAGAGGTCTCCCTCAGTATTGAACATGGGCACACTGGTAGATAGTCGGCGGGCGCCATTAGGAAAGTGAATAATTTCGGTCACCGTATCTCTCGTCTCAATCGCTTTAGTAATGCAATATCCAGCTTTGGGGTCTTATAGACCAGATACTCCTCTCCGCAGATATCGGTCAACTCCACCAGATCCTCTGTGGTGATCTCGTTCATCTTGCCGCCACCCAAACGAGGGTCGCAGAAGGTGTGCAAGCCAATCTTGGTGATCTCACCAATCTTTCCGCCAGCCGCGGCACGGTACATGTGGTCGACGACACCCTGTGGTAGGTTGTAGGACTGGATCTTGTTCTCAATGACCATTTGGATCATTTTCTGGTTACCAGCGTAGTGTCCAGTGATATACCGCGAAAATAACCCTTCTTCTGTCATGTCCTGCACACCCGTATTGCCGGCACCCTGCATGAGTGTCAGGCCACAGGGATGGCCGGTGGTACGAAACCGCTCAGCCAATGCCAAGTAAAGCTCCCGCGACACAGTACAAGACTGGAAGCCAGAGATGGCAATTCCATCCCCATCATGAATCATGTCGATGGCTTGGTCAATGCTAACTTTTTTGCTCATAAAATCCCTCCTAAGTGGTTGTAGAACAACGGTTTGCGCATATTAATCAACCATTCGACCGCTATGCGTCCGCACAAATAGAGATGAAAGTGT
>OLSB01003779.1_pt1 | contig 10590 bp, 9 predicted proteins | sample 1672071 | NCBI WGS metagenome assembly OLSB01 (sample SAMEA3136642, study PRJEB25190) | human gut metagenome | biome: human gut; feature: human-associated habitat; material: faeces | place: Austria | collected 2013
GTAGTCCTCGATCTTGACCAGATAGCCCTCCTGCTTAAGCTGCTCCACCACCGCCTCGCGGCATTCCAGCGCGGTCATGCCCTGGAAGCGCCCGGCGTTCTCGTTCATGGTGCCGTCGTCGTTGGTCACGCGGATGACCTCCAGGTTGTGCCGCTTGCCTACCTCAAAGTCGTTGGGGTCGTGGGCGGGGGTCATCTTCACCGCGCCGGTGCCGAACTCCATGTCCACATAGCTGTCGGCCACCACGGGAATTTCCTTGTTCATGATGGGCAAAATCACCTTCTTGCCCACCAGATCCGTATAGCGCGCGTCGTCGGGGTTGACGGCCACGCCGGTATCGCCCAGCATGGTTTCGGGGCGCGTGGTGGCCACCACCACGCCCTCGCCGCCGTCCGCGCCGGGATAGCGGATGTGCCACAGGTGGCTGGCCTGCTCCTCGTACTCCACCTCGGCATCGGAAAGCGCGGTCTGGCACTCCGGGCACCAGTTGATGATGCGGTTGCCGCGGTAGATGAGGCCCTTTTCGTAGAGCTTGACAAACACCTCGCGCACGGCGCGGTTGCAGCCCTCGTCCATGGTGAAGCGCTCGCGGCTCCAGTCGCAGCTGGCGCCCAGGCGGCGCTGCTGGCGGTTGATGCGGCCGCCATATTCCTTTTTCCAGGCCCAGGCGCGCTCAAGGAAGCCTTCGCGGCCCAGCATCTCCTTGGTCAGGCCCTCCTTGGCCATCTGCTCCACCACCTTGACCTCGGTGGCGATGGAGGCGTGGTCCGTGCCGTGGGGTCGCCCTTCATGCGATGATAGCGGATGGGCGCGTCCTGCAGGAGGCAGTCCATCGCGTGGCCCATATGCAGCTGGCCGGTGATGTTGGGCGGGGGCATGACGATGGTGAAGGGCTTTTTGCCTTCCACCCGGTGCGCCACAAACGCACCGCTCTCCTCCCACATCTGGTAGAGCTTATCTTCAATGGCCTGGGGGTTATACACCTTTTCCATTTCAAAATCCATGGGGTTTCCTCCCTTCCTGATCCGGCTCACAGGCCGGGAAACACATCCAGCAAGATCAGCGCGCCCAGCAGCGCCAGCGCAAGCCCCGCGATTCTCACCGGAAGCACGGCGCGCTCGCCCCGGTCGTGGAGCACAAACCTGCACAGCCGGGTTGCCTGCACGCATAGCACCGCACCCACCAGCAGCAGTGTAATGCCCGGCACGCTCAGCCGCGAAAGCACCTTTTCCCAATCCACGGCAATCGCATCCTTTCCTGGCAAACCTGAAACCAAAAAAGCCGCTCGCGTCCAAAGGACGGAGCAGCTCCGTGGTACCACCTTACTTCGCGGCCCGATGGGCCGCCTCAATGCGCTGTAACGTGCGCACACGGCGAGGCTATGACCAGTGCCATTCACCCCACGCCCTCCCAGGCGACCTTCCCCTTCCCGTGCATCCGGACCGCGTTTCAGCCGGCGAGCGGTCCTCTCTTGGGCGACGGGGGAGGGTACTCCTCCTGTTCTTAGGGCGATGACGGCGCAAGGCCGCCCGAACTGTCAGGCAGCCTTGCAGCCATGGAAGAGATGCTTACGCATTCTCCTTCTTCTCGGTCATGTCGATGACCTGAACGCCGTTGTAATATCCGCAATGCTTGCACACGCGGTGGGACAGCTTCTTTTCGTGGCACTGCGGGCACTCGACGATGCCGGGCAGGCTGAGCTTCCAATTTGCGCGGCGCTTGCGGCCACGGGCCTTGGATACTTTTCCCTTGGGAAGAGCCATGGTTACACCTCCTCATTCCGCGCCCTGACGGGGCTTTCCAAATCGTTCGCCTGGGGAGGCGAACCAGCCTTCCGGGGAATGACGAGGCAGATGCGTTTGCCGCTTCCTGCGCCCGATCCCGGCCATCATAGACAAGGTATTCATCCTTTGCAACGCTGCGGCGGCGCTTCCTTGCGCAAACGCCTGTCCACAACGTGACCAATTTGTATTATATGATGGAGCAATTTCTTTGTCAAGCCCTTTTTTGAACGTCTCTGCACGATCCGCCTTCCCCGATGCCGCTGAGCACTCTCAGCGCAGAAGAGGCGGCAAACACCGTCACCGAAAGCTGCTTGTAGGTCATCCAGAAATGCAGCCGCGAATGATTCTGCAAAACGCAATACCACACAACCGGCCACAGGGCGACCGCCGCCAGCGCAAGCGCCTGCGGCCAGCATTTCAGGCTGCCTTTGCGAACCGCATAAATGCCTTCCACCAGCAGCATCAGCGCAAATGCGCCGGCGTTGGCCCCCATGAAGAAGGTTTCCAGATTGATGAGCACTGCGCTGCGAATGCTCACGTCAACAGCGCCCGTTTCCGTATAGAAGGCCCCCGTGGTTCGGAAAGCGGCCTGAGACAGGATCTCTCCCAGCACATTTTCGCCTGTCAGCAGCGTGCCGACTACGCCCTTTCCAAACCAGGTCAGCCCGTATCCCAGGACCCACGCTGCGGACAGCAGGAACGTCTTTTTCCAGACCGGAGTCGCCCCCTCACCGTCCCCAACCATCTGCAAGAGGCAGCATACCAGCGGATAGCCCAGCGCAAGGACGGGAAACGTCAGGAAATCAAAAAAGCACACCAGCGACCCCAGAAGAAGGAAAAACTCGTACACACGGCTGCGAACGGCCTTCCATCCGCACAGCACGGCGGCGCTGCCCGCCAGGGCAAGGAAACTTACGGACATGTACTGCTGGCAAAACGGCGCAATCAGCAGAAACGACATCAGCAGCCCGCCGCAGAAATGCGCCGCGGTTCTCCAGCCGAACCGCTCGCGGCACTTCCATCCGCAGACAAGGAACAGCGCCATCAGGCCCATCATGTTCAAATACCGGATGTTGACAATGCTCAGCACGATCATCAGCGGCCGAAGCACCACGGCATAGCCGTGCCAGTACCGCGCATAATCCGTGCGCATCGCCGCCTCCGTCACGCTTCGGCCGCCGCGCAGCAGTCCCTCATAGATCCGTATATCCGTCAGATTGTCCGTGATGCTGAAGCCCGTATGCCAAAAGTAGTTGGCATACCCGCCCACCATGTTCCCCTCTTCCGTAAGCATGCCGACTGCCGCCCCGACATTATCGCTGATCCATTCGTCGGGAAAGGAATAGGCAACCAGCATCAAGCCGGTATACAGACAAATGGCGGCCAGCAGCAGCGCTGCCAGGCGCATCCCCCTGCCCAGGACCCTTTGCATATTTCCCCTCCGCCCTAATGCATCTGCTTCTGCGAATCCAGCAGCTCATCCAGTCCCTCAAAGGGACGGTAGGTTCCTTCGTCCTCCGGCTCCTCGTTCCATACTTTTCCGGCCTCGTTCCAGGCCTTCAGCTCCGTGGCGGCATGACAATCCGCACTGCCGCATACAAAGCGCATCGGCAGGCTGAGCATCACCAGCGTCAGCGCCATGTGGTCCAGCGGCACAGACTTGCCCTCGTAGCGAAAGCATTCATCCTCGGTTTCGTTGGCGTCCTTGCGGAAAGTTTCGTCGAAGTCAATCTCTATGGCTTTTTCCGCCGGTGCCAGGCATACGGCGCAAGCGGCGTGTGCCGTGGTCGTCAGCCTTCCCTCCAGCCGAACGGTGTCATCCGCCACAAAATAGGTTCCCTCCAGCGTCACTGCGTCAAAGGTCACCGCTTCGCCGCCCACGTCCTGCGCCTCCAGCATCAGCCTCGCCTCAAAGGGAAACGGCGTCGCCGGGTGGACAAAGCCGCGGGATACATCCAGTTCCATACTGCCACCTCCGTTTTAAAAGCGCGGTTTTGACCGTGCCTCTCATTATAGGGACGGCTGTGCTGCCTTGTCAAGCTGCGCGGAGCGCGGCAGCCATCAGGCCCGCACAGCCCAGCATTCCCGCCCGCCTGATCCATCCCCTTATCATAGGCGCACCTCACCGCGTTTTGTCCAAGACCAAATCCGGCGCGGATGCCTACGCACCCGCGCCGAATTGGTATTTCGGAAGCTTATTCGATCGGCTTGCCGGTCACGATGCACAGGGTGTCCCGCGCGATGACGATTTCCTCGTCCGTGGGGATGACGCAGATTTTGACCTTGCTGTCGTCGGCAGAGATGACGCTTTCCTTGCGGTTGCCCTCAACGTTCTTGACGGGATCGAGCTTGGCGCCCATAAACTCGAAGCCCTCCATGACCTTCTCGCGCAGCTCCGCGCCGTTTTCGCCGATGCCGGCGGTAAAGACGATCACGTCCACGCCGTTCATCACCGCGGCATAGCTGCCGATATACTTGCGGATGCCGTGGATGAGCATGTCGCGGGCGATGATGGCGCGCTCGTGGCCGCTGTCCGCGGCGGCGTCGATGTCGCGCATATCGCTGCTCAGGCCGCTGATGCCAAGCAAACCGCTCTTTTTGTTGCACATGTTGAGGACCTCGTCCACGGTCATGTGATCGTTATTGGCGATGTACTGCACCACGGCGGGGTCCATGCTGCCCGAGCGGGTGCCCATGATGACGCCCTCCAGTGGCGTGATGCCCATGCTGGTGTCCACGCACTTGCCGCCGTCCACGGCGGCCATGGAGCTGCCGTTGCCCAGGTGGCAGGTGATGACGCGGGTCTTGCTGCGGTCCAGGCCCAAAAACTCGCACACGCGCTTGCTCACATAGCGGTGGCTGGTTCCATGGAAGCCGTAGCGGCGCACGTGCAGGCGCTCGTAGTACTCATAGGGCACGCCGTAGAGATACGCCTTGGGCGGCATGGTCTGATGGAAAGCGGTATCGAACACGGCCACGTTGGGCGTGCCGGGCATGACCTTCTCGCACGCCTCGATGCCCATGAGGTTGGCGGGGTTATGCAGCGGGCCCAGCGGGATATTGGCGCGGATGGCGTCCTTGACCTCCTCGTTGATAAGCACGCTGGCGGTGAACGCCTCGCCGCCGTGGAGCACGCGATGGCCCACCGCGCCGATTTCGTCCATATGCTTGACCGCGCCCTTCTCCGGGTCGGTCAGGGCCTTGATCATGAGGGAGCAGGCCTCGGTGTGGTCCTTGATGGGCTGCTCAAAGACGATCTCCTGGCCGTTGACCTTCTGGGTCAGCTTGCTGCCCTCGATGCCGATGCGCTCCACCAGGCCCTTGGCCATGAGCTTTTCGCCGTCCATGTCCACCAGCTGGTATTTCAAAGAGGAAGAACCCGCGTTGACGATCAGAATTTTCATTGGTCGCTCTCCTTATTCTGTTGCTTAAGCCTGCGCCTTCACGGCGGTGATCGCCACGACGCTGACGATATCATCCACGGAGCAGCCGCGGCTCAGGTCGCTCACGGGCTTGGCCAGGCCCTGGATGATGGGACCGATGGCCTCCGCGCCCGCCAGGCGCTGCACCAGCTTGTAGCCGATGTTGCCGGCCTGCAGGTCGGGGAACACCAGGACGTTTGCATGGCCCGCCACGGTGCTGCCGGGGGACTTGAGCTGGCCGACGCTTTCCACCAGCGCGGCGTCCGCCTGAAGCTCGCCGTCGAGCTGGAGGTCGGGGGCGAGCTCGTGGGCCATCTTCGTGGCCTCCTGCACCTTGGTTACGTTGTCGTGCTTGGCGCTGCCCTTGGTGGAGAAGGAAAGCATGGCCACGCGCGGATCGATGTCCACCAACTGCTTGCCGGAGGCGGCGCTGGCGATGGCGATGGCGGCCAGCTCCTCGGCCGTGGGGTTGGGGATCACGGCGCAGTCGCCGAAGATCATCACGCCGTCGTCGCCCCACTTGTGATCGGGCAGCTCCATGATGAAGCAGCTGGACACCACCTTGATGCCGGGGGCCGTCTTGATGATCTGCAGCGCCGGACGCAGGACGTTTCCGGTGGAGTTGATGGCGCCGGCCACCATGCCGTCGGCGTCACCCGCCTTGAGCATCACCGCGCCGTAGTACAGCGGGTTCTTGGTCACCAGCTCCGTGGCCTGTTCGGGGGTCATGCCTTTGGCCTTGCGCAGCTCGTAAAGCAGATCGGCATAGGCGGCGCTCTTTTCGCTGGTCGCGGGGTCGATGATGGCGACGCCCGTGAGGTCGGTGCCGGTTTCGGCGGCTACCTTGCGCACCTCGTCGGGGTTGCCCAGCAGCGTCACGCGGGCCACGCCCTCCTTCAGGATTTTCGCGCTGGCCTGCACGGTGCGGGGCTCGGTGCCCTCCGGCAGTACGATGTGCTTTACGTCAGCCCTGGCCTTGGCTTTGATTTTCTCAATCGCGGACATGTTCTTTTCCTCCCTGATGTGCTAAAATACAGAGGGTGTATCTGTTTTCAACCCATATAGTATACAACTTTTTCTACTTAAAGGGAAGGGGGAAAGCCCAAAAAAGCGCGCCGGGCAAGCCCTTGGCGCGCATGGGCACGAGCTGTGGACGCCGTTGTGGGCATCATTTGTGAATACGACCCCTTCCACCGCGGGCACCGAAGGCAGTTTGAGCTGATCCGGGCGCAGCTGCCCGGCGCGCGCATCGTGTGTCTGATGAGCGGGCCTTTCACGCAGCGCGGCATGCCCGCGCTTCATTCCCCCGCCGACCGCGCCCGCGCCGCGCTGGAGGGCGGATGCGACCTGGTGCTGGAGCTTCCCTGCGCCTTCAGCGTGCGCGACGCCGAGCATTTTGCGCTGGGCGGCGTAAGCATCCTCACCCGTCTTGGATTTGTCACGCATCTCTCCTTCGGCGCGGAGGACGGACTGGACGCGCTTCTGCCCGCGGCCGCGCTGCTGGATGCGCCCACACCCGCGTTTCAGGAGGCGCTCCGGGCCGCGCTGGCGCGGGGGGCCAGCTTTGCCACCGCACAGGGCGAGGCACTTGCGGCCTGCCTCCCGGCTCCCCGCCCCGCGCCCTGGGAAAAGCCCAACAACATCCTCGCCCTGTGCTACCTGCGCGCCCTTCGCCGGCTGCAAAGCCCGCTCCTTCCCCTGCCGGTCCGGCGCGAGGGAGACTATCACGCCCCCGTGCTGGAAGGCCGGCGCTGGCCCTCCGCCACGGCGGTGCGCGCGGCCTTTCTCAGCGGCGATCTGGCGGCGGCGCGCGCGGCCTGCGGCTACGATCTGCCCGCCGCGCCCATCTGCCGCCCGGACACGCTGGATTCCGTGCTGCTCTACAAGCTGCGCACGCAGAGTGCGCAGGCGCTTGCCCGTCTGCCCGACTGCACCGAGGGGCTGGAAAACCGCCTCAAAGCCTGCGCGGCCCACGCGGCCACGCGCGACGAGCTGCTTTCCCTGCTCAAAACCCGGCGGTACGCTCATGCGCGCCTGAGCCGACTGTGCTGCCATGCGCTGCTGGACATCACCGGCGATCTGCTGAGCGCGTATCCCCTGCCCACCTATGCGCGCCTGCTGGGGATCCGGCGCGGGGCGCTCAGCGGAGAGCTGCGCCGCAGCGCCCTTCCGCTGCCCGCCCGAGCCGCCGATCTGAGTCCGGACGACCCGCTGGTGGCGCTGGACCTGCGCGCCTATGACCTGTGGGCGCTGGGCGCAGGCCTTGCGCTGGGGATGATGCAAAGGCAGAAGGTGTGCGCCCTGTAGGAGCTTACCAGGCCGCCACGAGCAGGCGGTTTTCCCTGTCCACGCGGTAGATCTGTACCCCGTCCTCCTGCGGCAGCTGGGCAAAGAGCAAGCCGTAGGTCTCCGCAAACGCCTCCGTGCTCCCAAAGACCAGCACCAGGTCGCTTTCCAGAAGCTCCTCCATCAATTCCTCAGGGGACAGACAGGCCGTGAAACGGTCCTCGGCGGCAGGGTCATCCACCGGGTTCCAGGGCGCGTCCAGCACCACAAGGGGACGCAGACGGTACCGCATCACCTGATATTCAAACCCGCCCGATCCCGGTGCCAGTACATAGATCCGCTCCCGGCCCGTTTCACACAATTTGCGCACACGCGCCTCCGCGTCCAGGTAGACCGCCTGCTTCTGCATGGCGGCCTGCGCGTCCAGACGAGTCACTGCGTTGAGCGCGCTCTCCATCGGCGAAACCGCCAAAAGCGCCGCGAGTGCCAGCGCTGATGCGCGCCGTCCCATGCCGCCTTGCGTCTGGGGCCGCCGCAGGCAGGCGGCGCAGGCAAACAGCACAAATCCTGCCGCCAGCACCGCGATGCTCAAATACCGCTCATAGGAGGCCATGCGAACCGCCTCGTCCTCATAGAACTTGAATACATATGTAAGTCCCGTCCCAACGATGTACAGGGCCGCCGCGGCAAAGACCACCCAGGCCGTGCGTCTGAGGCGCAGGGCCTGCTTGCTCTCTCGCACCGCGCCATACAGAAGCGCAAACCCTGCGCCGATGAGCACAAAGGCCAGAAAATAGCTGATGCTCATATCCGAGTCGCCCACGGGCACGATGGCTTCAAAAAATTTGTAGAGAAAATTGCGCAGTGTGGTACGCCGCCATGCGCCCTCCGGCGAGAGCAACACGCTCAAACTGACCGGATCGGAGAAGGTGGCCTGCGCCGCCGCGCCCATGACCGTTGCATATGCGCTCCATGTGAGGCGCGCCGCCGCCACGCAGACAAGCGGCCACAACGCACGCCGGGCCGCATTTCCGCGCGCAAGAGCCGGTTCGCTTCCCTGCGTGCGCAGGCATGCGTAAGCCGCCGCAGCTCCGGCCAACGCGTAGAGGAGTCCCGCATCCTTGCACAGCGTCAGTACCGCCAGCGACGCGCACAGCGTCAGCAGCGAAAAGCGATCCCGCACGGAAAACAGCAGCGGCCACGCGCAGGCAAAGCCACCCAGCACACCCACCATCATATCCGCATGCAAAAGGTCCAGCCCGCGCGGAAAGGCAGCGAGCACGCACAGCGGCACGCCTGCTGCCAGGGCTAGCCATTCCAGCGGACGCCTCAGCCGCGCCCCGCGCAGGAAGGGCATGAAGAACGCGAGCATCAGGCACTGGTAGCTGGTGAACAACAATCCCTCGTCAAACCCGCCGCCCAGCAGCCCGTTGACCGTCTGGGCGAGGTACTGCCACAGGGGCAGCGCCGGCGGATAGGACGCAAAGAGCGACCGCGCGGCCGCATCGGCGGGCAACACGCCCTGCAGCGTCATGATTTTGACCGCGTCAGCCCAATAGGTGAACTCATCCCAGGTATGCACGGGCTTGCCCGCGTTCGCTACCAGCGACGCCAGGCACAAAAGCACGTAGATCAGCGCCGCCGGGGTAAGCAGCCGCCCCAGAAGCGCACGCAGGCCGCGTCTTTTCGCCGCCAGGACCAGCGCGGCCGGCAGGCACGCGGCACACAGCCCCAGCGCCGCCAGCGCCCCCGCGCGCAGCAGGCCCGCCAGCGCAAAGGCATACATCATCAGCACAATCGCGCACGCGGCCAGCGGCACCACTTCCTCCAGCCTTCTTTGAAACAGCTCACAAAAGAGCGAGCAAGCGCACACCAGCAAAACCAGCATCACCAGCGCAGCCATAAAACCCCTCCCCGTTTTCCTTATCCTACCATCCCGCGCACTGCCCGTCAACCGCTTGCACATTCCAAAAGCTGTGCTACAATGAAGGAACGTTCTAACTTTTGCCACAAGGAGATCCTGCCATGCGAACGCTGCTTCCCTTTCTAAACCCCTACCGCAAGGAATGCGTGCTCGCCCCGCTGTTCAAGCTTCTGGAAGCGGTGCTGGAGCTGTTTGTGCCCCTCATCATGGCGGCGATCATCGACAACGGCATCCAGGCGCGCGACACGGGCTACGTGCTGCGCATGGGCCTTGGGCTGGTGGGGCTGGGGCTGCTGGGCCTTGTCAGCTCCGTCACCGCGCAGTTTTTTGCCGCCAAGGCGGCGGTGGGGTTTGCCGCGAAGCTCAAAAGCGCGCTCTTTCGGCACATCCAGGGGCTGTCCTATACCGAGCTGGATACGCTGGGCACGCCCACGCTGATCAACCGCATGACCACCGACATGAACCAGGTGCAGACGGGCGTGAACATGACGCTGCGCCTGCTTTTGCGCTCGCCCTTCGTGGTGCTGGGCGCGATGGTGATGGCCTTCACCGTGGACGCCCGGACCGCGCTGATCTTCCTGGCGCTGATCCCGCTGCTTGCGCTTGCGGTGGCGGGCATCATGCGCCTCACGCTGCCCGGCCACCGCAAGGTCCAGGGCCAGCTGGACCGGGTGCTTGTCCATACCCGCGAAAACCTGACCGGCGTGCGCGTGCTGCGCGCCTTTGGCAAGCAGGACAGCGAGCAGGCCGCCTTTGACGGGGACAACCAGCTCCTGTGCCGCATGCAACGCCGCGTGGGGGCCCTGTCGGCGCTGATGAACCCGTTGACCTATGTGCTGGTCAACGGCGCGCTGGCGGCGCTTCTGTGGAGCGGCGCGATTGAGGTGCAGGCGGGTCTGCTCACGCAGGGCGCGGTGGTGGCGCTGGTCAACTATCTTTCGCAGATTCTGGTGGAGCTGGTCAAGTTCGCAAACCTGATCGTGACCATCACCAAATCCATCGCCTGCGCGGGCCGCATCGAAAGCGTGCTGAATACGCGCGCCTCCATGCCCATGCCCGCCTCCCCCACCGCCGCCGACCAAAGCGCGGAAACCTGCGTGCGCTTTGAGGACGTATCGGCCCGCTATCAGGGCGCGGGCGCGGATTCGCTGTCGCACATCAGCTTTGCGGCGGG
>OLSB01003781.1_pt1 | contig 10580 bp, 8 predicted proteins | sample 1672071 | NCBI WGS metagenome assembly OLSB01 (sample SAMEA3136642, study PRJEB25190) | human gut metagenome | biome: human gut; feature: human-associated habitat; material: faeces | place: Austria | collected 2013
GTGACACCAGCCATACGGAAACCGAGAATTGCCACGGCGGCACGGCGACCTGCACCGCCAAGGCTGTCTGCACGGTCTGCGGCGGCGACATTCAAATCATCAATCCGGCGATGAAGCGGTATGTCGTTTCCAAAGAACGGGACATTCACAAACTTTTGCAGTATGCACAGCAGTTAAGAGTACAGCCAAAGGTACAGCGGTATCTGGAAATTCTGCTGTAATGCAATTCAAAAAAGGAGGCGTTTGTATGGGTTATCTGGCAGCGCAGGGCGCAATTTTGGCAATCGGTATTGTGATCGGGTTGATCTGCTCAGTCATCGGGCTTTTCTTCGGACATATCATTTTGTTTGACAGCATTGCCCTCGGCATTGTTGCCGGGGTGTGCTGCAACTCCTTTACGCCCATTCACCCAGCGCTCTGCCTTGTGATTGGGATTGCGGTATTTTTGCTACTGTTATGGCTTCAACGTACCAGTGTCGGTTTCTGGGTGATCGGCGGACTGCTTACGCTGATTTATGCGGCGGCAGCCGGGCTGCTGGCGTGTTTGCTTACAGAAAAAGATCTTGTTTGGGGCTGGGTGACTTTCGGTATCGTGTTCCTCGTGATCGGCGGACTGCACCTTCACGCAAGGGACAACTGAAAATTCCGATCGGTGACTGAAAAAGCTGAAAACGGGCATAATAGAAAGGATACGCATTATGAATGAGATAGCGAAGTATGGCGATATGATCAATGAAATCAAAGAGGTTTTGCAGTCTGCGCGGCAGAACGTAGCGCAGCAGGTGAACACAGAGCTGTTAACTACTTACTGGAATATCGGGCGCATTATCGTAGAGCATGAGCAACAAAGCAAGGAACGTGCTGAATACGGACAGCAGACGTTAAAAGAACTGTCCAGAGTGCTGACAAAGGAATTTGGCAAGGGCTTTTCCCGTTCCAATCTGCAAAATATGAGAGCGTTTTACCTCACCTATCAAAAATGCCAGACACCGTCTGGCAAATTGAGCTGGTCACACTATAGTCTTACTCGTTACTTCTTCCTGCAAAATGTAACTCCTTTGGGGTATGCGAAAAGGGATGCTGCCTTGCGGTAACATCCCTTTTGTCGCTTGGTTATTCAATTTTTGAGCTAACCTGTTTGCCCACGGCCCTTAAAAGCGTTGATTTTATTGGATTCTTGCTTGTTTTCTTATGTCAACGCTCTTAAAGGGTGTGTCTTTATTTATTTCTCTTCTTTTTTGTCTTTTGCAAGTTCTGCATAGCGCTTGATTTTCAAGGTGCTGGTCTTTTCAAACTGATCTGTCTTTATTTCCAGCTTTTTAACCGTCTTGTAGTTGGACAGTTTGCGGTTAACCTGCTTGATTTTCTCCCACAGTATCTTATATATCTCATCTTCGCCGAGGCCTTCACCATGGGAGCTTTCAATCTCTTCCATATTAGGAATTACCCTTGCGGTTATGATAAGTTCTTTTTCTCCGGCAACTTCTTTGCCGTAAACCATGCACTCCTGGATTTCAGGAACCTTTCCCAGAAGGCCCTCAATCTCTTCCGGATATATGTTCTTTCCGTTCTGGGTTACTATTACATTCTTGCTTCTTCCGGTGATATATACGAAGCCATCTTCATCCATATATCCTATATCTCCGGAATTAAACCAGCCGTCCTTTATGGCGTCTGATGTTGCTTCAGGATCTTCATAATATCCCAGCATAACGGTTTTACCTTTTATCCATATTTCACCTTCGCCCTTTTCGTTAGGCTCATGTATCTTTATTTCATCGCATACAACCGCTTTACCTGCCGATCCGATTCTCGTATCGTAATCAGGCGTCAGTGCAGCGATAGGCGCGGTTTCCGTAAGCCCGTAGCCCTGAAGGAACAGTATACCTATATCCTCAAACCATTTGCCTACTTTGGCATCTATCGGAGCAGCCGCAGAAACCACTATTCTGAGCCTTCCGCCCAGGTTTTCATAAATTTCCTTAAATACTTTTTTCTTGACATCTATACCCAGGTTCTTAAGGCCATTAGTCAGCGTTATCATTGATTTTACTGCTGAGGCTTTGCCGCTCTTTTCAATGGACTGAGTTATCTTTTTGTGAAGAGTTTCAATAAGCAGAGGAACTGCCAGAATTGCAGTAGGTGAAGTTTCTTTCATGTCATTTGCAATGTGCTTCAGTCCCTGGCATACTGCCACCGACGCACCCATAGCCATAGGATACAGAAATCCTATTGTGGATTCATAGGTATGATGCAAAGGCAGCACCGAAAACAGTCTGTCCTCCGGTGTCAGATATACATATGGAGTTACCGCGTTTATGTTGTAGGCCAGATTTGTATTGGAAATCATAACTCCTTTAGCCGCGGAAGTGGTGCCGCTGGTAAAAATAAGCACTGCAAAGGCATCCGGATCTATCTCGGTATCAATATAACCTGTATAGCCCATATCCACCAAGAATTTTCCTTCTTCCATGACATAATCCAGTCCGGCAAATCTTCCGCTGAGTTTCTCGTCGGAGTACATTTCAAAGAAGAATTTAACTCCCGGGCAATGGTTTGCTACCTTCTTTATAAGATCTTTTTTTCTCGGTGAGAAGATCACCGCAGCAGCCTCTGATCTTTTAATTATGTTTTCCAGTTCGTTTTCCGGAAGTTCTTTGTCTGTAGGCACTGCAATGCCGGCTCCGCAGAGCATGGCCATGTATGATACATACCATTGGTATGTGGTTTCCCCGATTATGAGGACCTTTTCGCCTTTGAGTTTGAAGGCTTTGGACAGCCCGGTTCCCAGATTGATTACATCCTCTCTGAATTTTCCGTATGATATTTCCTCGAAAGATCCCTTTCTGTTGAACTTTTCCAGAATAAAAGTTCTGTCCTTGAAGAGAATTGTGGAGCGTTCAAACACTTCTTTTATTGTGGAATAAGAAGTTCCCGGATAGCCCTCACTGCCTGCTGTCTTGCGGCTCTTCTGCAGTTTTTCCAGTTCCTCGGGAGTATATTCAATCTTAAGTTCTTCTATGTCTTCGATGTCCCTCATGGTATACTTCGGAAGTTTGAAGTTCGGGACTTTTTTTAATATCCTTGCCATATCTATCCCCCTTACCTTAAAGATAATAAAGTATTATATCACTTTTTCCTGCGAAAAATCAATCTCTTTAACACTTTACCATTAAAGGGAATGAGAGGATAAAGGTACGAACCACCTGTCAGGGTCCTGGTAGATGCCAATACCGCTATGGAAATCACCGCTCCGGCGATAAATCCGCCTGCGTCCAGGAATCCTGCTCCAAGTATCATGAGAATCCTTGAAAATTTTATTCCGTAGCTCAGTTCGATGCTTGGCTGGGTAAAGCTGGCCAGTGCCACCACAGCCATGCATAGAATTGTCTGCGGTATGAACCATCCTGATTCCACGCTGAATTCTCCCAGTATCAGAGCTCCAATGACCGACAGCGACATACCCAGAGATTCGGGTGTGTTTAATGAAGCCAGCTTCAAACCATCAATAGCTATTTCCAGCAGCAGGAACTGCAGAAGGATGGGAACTGCAAAATTTTCCTCCGGTATAAAAAAGGCAAGAACTTCAGGTGTAAATTCCTCATACTGTATTATCAGCATGTATATCGGAGTAAGAAACAGTATCACAAAAAAATTCAGAGTCCGCAGCATTCTGAAATAATTACCCGTTATCTGAGGAAAGTAGAAATCATCTATATCCTGCAGAAAATCAAAGACCCCTACAGGAAGGAGCATTACCGTCGGTGAATTGTCAACTATGACTGCTATTTTGCCTTCTGTTATATGTGCAGATATAATGTCAGGCCTCTGGGAATATCTTACCTTCGGAAAAGGATTAAATCCATGGTGCGCTCCTATGGATCGCATCAGAGACTCCAGCAGGCTCTGATCTCCGGCTGTAAGACTTTCTATTTTCAGTTCTTTTATTTGTTTCTTCAGTTTCTCAAGCATGCCTTTGTCTGCCCTGTCCTTCATGTAGCACAGCACAACATCTGTCTTGCTTGCTTTTCCGACGGAATTATGCTCAAAAATCAGATTGTTGTCTCGTATTCTTCTCCTTATAAGGCCTATGTTGTCCATCATGTTTTCGGTAAATCCATCCTTGGAACCCCTGAGAGATTTTTCCTTCTCCGGTTCCTCTGCTGATCGTCCGGGATAATCTCGGGTGTCCATAATCATTATCTTGTCAAGTCCCTCGATAATCAGCGGCGTCAGCCCGGCATACATCTTCTCTTCGGCCTGGGCACAGCAGTCTCTGACGGCCTCCTGGCTCCAGTATATGGCTTTTTTGCTGTCATCTCCCTTTACTCGTGTATTTACCACGCTGCTGTCGAGGAAAGGCAGTTTTTCCTCCAGAAACTGACGACTGGTGTGCACTTCATCCATGCTCTCAGGCAGTATTTTCATCAGGCTGATCAGAATACGCTGCGTCTTTTCTCCATCAGTAAGTCCGTCGGTAAAAAACATCGCAGCTCTTCTTCCGCCTATTTTCAGCCGGCGTTCCAATATGTCAAAGCTCTCACCGATAGGGAGATCTTCTCTCAGGATTTTCAGGTATTTGTTGTACATTTAATGTCTCCTTTCGTTCCTTTTTATTCTTCCAAAATCTTGCCATTTCATACTTTTGCATATATAATTAGTAAGTCAGAAAAATACCGGGAGGTTTTTATAAATGGATTATCAGCGACTGGCGGAGATTCTTTTTCCTGATGTGGACAAGACTCCGGAATATTATGAAGAAGTTTTCCCAAAGAGAGAACTGCCGGAGGGTGCTAAAGTCACACGACTGGGGCCAAGCCCTACAGGCTTCATACATCTTGGCAATCTTTTCGGGGCTTTTGCCGATGAGAGGCTGGCTCATCAGTCATCAGGCATTTTCTATCTCAGAATAGAGGATACTGACGACAAAAGATTTGTAGACGGAGCAGTAGATGTTATCATCAATTCCTTGCGTTTCTTTGACATCAGATTTGACGAAGGTGCTTCGGCAGAAGGGGAAACCGGCTCCTACGGCAGTTATACCCAAAGCAAGAGAGGACCTATATACCGGTGCTTTGCAAAAAAACTGATCTCTGAGGGCAAAGCTTACCCTTGCTTCCTTACCGAAGAAGAAATCGCATCCATTAGAGCAGAACAGGAGGCAATTAAAGCAAATCCCGGAATATACGGAAAATGGGCAAAGAGCCGAAACCTGACTATTGAAGAAATTGAAGAAAAACTTTCTGCAGGTCTTCCGTATGTAATAAGACTCAAATCCGATGGTGATATGAGTCTTCCTGAAGATCAGATAAAGCGTTTCCGGGTTGAGGACGCTATACGCGGTACCCTTGATATGCCTGTAAACGACCAGGATACAGTCCTCCTTAAGGCCAACGGCATTCCTACCTACCATTTTGCTCATGTGGTCGACGATCATCTCATGAGAACAACCCACGTGGTAAGGGGCGCCGAATGGCTGCCTTCTCTTCCCATTCACGTGGAATTGTTTGAGAAGCTTGGATGGGAACTTCCGGTATATTGCCATACAGCCCAGCTTATGAAAATAGGAGAGGACGGCAACAAGCGCAAGCTTTCCAAGAGAAAGGATCCTGAGCTGTCTCTGGACTACTACAGGAAACTGGGTTATCATCCGGCTGCAGTGAGGGAATATTTGATGACTATCCTCAACTCCAACTTTGAAGAATGGAGAATTGCAAATCCTGATGCGGACATGAATGAATTCAATTTTACCACGGAAAAGATGAGCAATTCCGGTGCACTCTTTGACCTTAACAAGCTCAATGATGTCAGCAAAGATGTGCTTCTCAAGGTAACCGCTTCTGATCTGGCTGATTTTCTTCAAAACTGGTCAGAAGAATTCAGACCGGAACTGTCCTACATGTTTGAAGACCGCAAATATCTGGAGAGAATTCTTGACATAGGAAGACACGAGTCAAAGCCGAGGAAAGACCACATATATGCAGATCAGATGGTGGAAAATCTCAGCTATTTCTTCGACAGCACCTTCCGCATACAGGAAGACTTCCCTGCGGAAGCCGCAGATGATGCGGATACAATCCTTGAAAAATACCTTGAAAGCTACAATCACAGCGACAGTCAGGATCAGTGGTTTGACAAAATCCGCCGGATTGCTTCGGATCTGGGATATGCTGCAAAGCCTAAGGATTTCAAGAAGCATCCTGAAGAATATAAGGGTCATGTAGGCCATGTAAGCACCATCATAAGAATTGCGGTGATGGGGCGCAGCCAGTCTCCTGATGTATGGGAGATTCAGCAGATTCTGGGAGAATTCCGGACCCGTGAGAGAATTAAAGCCTGCCTGAACAGATAAAAATCAAAATGCCACATAAAGCGTTGTTTACGCCTGCTGTGGCATTTTATATTGGCCGTTACAATCTGTTGTGCAGAGGCTTTATATCCATGCCTCCAATAATTTCCGCCGCCTGAAGCCTTCCTGCTGCTCCAAGTTTTCTATACAGCTTGGAAGTATGCACCTTAACCGTGTTCACAGACAGAAAAAGCTGGTCGGCCATTTCTTTATTACTCTTGCCCTGACATATAAGCCGAGCTATTTCTTTTTCTCTTTCACTTAATCCATACTTTACTGCTATGCTGTCAAAGTGCGTCTCTACAGACGTGGTTATCTTCTCCGGCCCGGACTTTTTACAGCAGTTAAGCATGAAAACCGTGTTGAAAACATTGAATATCAGCCAGAAAATCATGTAAATTTCCTTGTCGTTTTTGAAATAATCCCAAGTTGTTCGTGAATCTATAATTCCTGCTGTAACCACCATGCATAAAAACGCGAATACAGCATTGTAAACAACCATATACAGCCTTGCCTCTTTGCTGCTTTTTTCATAAATTAAAGCAGCGTACCTTGCTCCGCAGTATATCATTGCCGCAAGAGGAATGCAGTTAAGCGCTGCCATTGCAGCTGCGTATTTGTCTTCACCAATATGTATAAATTCTGTGGTGTACAGTATATCAAACCACAATATAATAACGGCTGCAGATGCGAAAAACAGTCCCTTCATCAGTTCCTTATCTTTCCCCGCCCACTTTCTTTCTATCTCTGTAAAAAAATAAACCAGTCCTACTTCCAGTACATTTTCAAAAATGTATATACAGCTTACGCTTTCCTTTCCCCATTGACTTCCAAGAAAAATAATCAGAAAGTCACATAAGTTGAAAATGACTATTGCACTTAGAAACACCAGGGTTTCCCCGCTTTTTACAGGCTCCATCCTCACCGCCAGATTTTTCCTACGTGTCATCAGCTCCATGGCAAAAGGCATCATTCCTGCCATCATAGTGAAAATATAGCCTATCTGTATCACCTGCCTCATGGTCTTTCTCCTTCCCCTACTTCATCTACATTATATTTCTCCTTTCTTCCATTTCATTTTATTTTTTTTCTTCAAAGTTCGACATCCTTCATCTAAAAGTGTAAAACCCAAAAGCCCGGTGAATATCCACCGGGCTTTTGGGTTTTGTGATTCCCGAAATAAATTATGAGAACTTTTTGATTTAGGCTTCCAGAGCTTTCAGTGCGGCTTCCTTTTCTTCTTCTCTTTCTCTTAAAATCTTCTGGTACTCTTCATCTGTCATCTTCGTCATTGTTATTCCTGTGTAACCGAAGATTACCGATACAATAGGATTTACCCAGTTAAGTACTGCATAAGGCACGTAGGCGCTGTTTACTCCAAGGAACTGTCTCATGGTTGCACCGCAGGTATTCCATGGGAAGAAGTTGGAAGTGAGAGTTCCGCAGTCTTCGAGACATCTGGAGAGATTCTTCGGTGCCAGTTTTCTGTCTTCGAAGGCCTCTTTAAACATCCTGCCCGGCAGCACCAGCGACAGATACTGGTCGCAGCATACAGCATTTACAATAAGACATGACAGCTCGGTGGCGAGGACAAGGCCTCCGGTTCCCTTGGCAACTTTCAGCATAAGTCCTGCAATAGCTCCCATCATTCCCGTGCAGTCCATAATTCCACCGAAGCACATTGCGCATATTATGATGGAAATGGTCCACATGAAGCCCTGCATTCCGTCGCATGACAGCAGATCAGACAGCTTTGAGATTACCGGGGATGCATCCTCGCCCACATTCCCCAGTTCAATACCGTTATTGAGGATATTAAATATATTTTCCGTCAGATTTCCGTCAATGGCTGTTTCAATGTGTTTTTTGTTGAGGAACATCAGAGGAACAGCTATAAAAACTCCACCTATGAGGCCCGGAATTGCAGGCAGTTTAAAGGCTACCATAGCAATTACCACCAGCGGAGGTATCAGCGCCCAGAGGCTTATGTTGGAAGAATCTGCAATGAAGTTCGTTACTTCTTTTACTACTCCCAGATCAACCACATTATCAGAAGCAAACATGAATCCCATAACTGCATAAGCAATCAATGCGATGGCCATGGAAGTTCCCGTAGTGTAGACCATGTGCTTGATGTGGTCAAACAGAGTTGAACCTGCCATAGCCGGTGCCAGGTTTGTAGTGTCGGAAAGCGGTGACATCTTGTCGCCAAAATAAGCTCCGGATACTACAGCTCCTGCAGTCATGTATGTAGGGAAGCCTAAAGCGGTTCCTACACCGATAAGCGCCACACCCATTGAACCGGCCGTTGACCAGGACGAACCTGTAGCCAGCGATACGATGGAACATAGAATACATGCTGTAAACAGGAATACCTTAGGACTGATTACTTTTATTCCGTAATACATCATTGAAGGGATAGTTCCGGCTGCCATCCAGGAAGCGATCAGGCATCCGAGGATAGCCAGAATAAGTATGGCCTGCATAGACCTGTTGATGGATGCCAGCATACCCTGCTCCAGATATGCCCACTTCCAGCCGTTGGCTACAGCCACAATTCCGGCTACTATGGCTGCAAGAATAAGTGCTATATGCGGCTCTCCGCCTGAATCTTTTACTATGGACCAGATCAGGAACGCGACCATGGCCAGCATGACAACAAAACATTGCCACATAGGAATTTTTCTACCCATAAATAATTCCTCCTATAAAATCAAATAAAATAACTTCGGCAGGGTATCCCGCCATGGATAGAATATATGCACTTGATCAATGTTTTGCAATTACACCGGAGGGTGATTTCTTATAAACCCTTATGCTAACCTGAAAGTAAATTAATGCTCCGTAAAGACTTTATCCTGCTGACGTGTAAAGTCTTCTGCAAAAATAAAAACAGCACCATCCTTTGCTGGAATGATGCTGTTTTAAATATCTCTTATCAATAGGAATCAGGCGCCTTTTGTTTTTTCATGTTCTTCTGAATCTCCGCCTGCTGCCTCTCCTCTTATCAGGCGGACAGCCTGCACTCTGTTGCTGACACCGAGTTTCCTGTATAGATTAGACGCGTGAACCTTTACTGTGTTTGTAGAAAGAAAAAGGGCATCGGCTATCTCATTATTATTTTTCCCCTGATAAAGAAGCATTGCTATTTCCTGCTCTCGGCTGCTGAGGCCTTTCTCTGATGCTATTTTGTCAAGGCGCATCTCAATAGTTTCCGGAGTCTCCTCATCCGAGACAATCCTGCATGAGTTCATCACGAAAACTGCATTGAGAATATTAAATATCAGCCAGAATATAAGATATATTTCCTTGTCATTTTTGAAATAGTCCCATGTGGTTCTGGAATCTATTATGCTCATGGTAACCACAATGCACAAAAAAATAAATACAATATTGTATATGATCAGATAGGCATCTACTATACGACTTTCTGTTTTTCTCATTATTTTGTGCATGTACTTTACACTGAAATATGCATCTGCGCCCAAGGGGAGTATATTGAGAAAGGTCATGAGCATCATATACACTTTTTCAGACATCCATATCAGATCAGTGGTATAAAGAGTATCCGTCCAAAGTATCACAGTGGCCACCGACATAAAGAATACTATAATCCAACTGCTTTTCTTTTCACCTGCATAGTCTCTCTCCATGGCTATCAGAAAATAGGCCAGTGCAACCTCCAGTACATTCTCTAATATATATATCCACTCCACATTGTCAGGGCCTATCTCATAACGAAGAAACACGATAAGGAAATCACACATGTTGAAAACGACAATCAAGGCAAGAAAAACACCTGTATTTCTGCTCTTGACCATGTCGTTGTTTACAGAAAGATTTTTGATGCTTATCATGGTCTGCATGGCAAAAGGTATAACACCAACCATTATGGTAACTATGTATGCCAGTTGAATAATCTGCATCATATTAAAATCACCGCTTTTCTTTCTATAATATATATATTATACATAAAAAAACGGCGCCGATTTCATTTTTTCTTTCCATGTTTCAAAATCTAAACACTTTTTTAGCGCCCAAAAAGCCGGTGGTATAACCAGCCGGCTTTAAGGGGTTTTATTTATTTAATTCACCTATAATATTAAGGAGAACTTAATATTATGCTTCCAGAGCTTTCATAGCAGCTTCTTTTTCTGCTTTTCTTTCTTCTAATATTCTTGCGTATTCTTCATCAGTCATCTTGGTCATGGTGATTCCTGTGAATCCGAAG
>OLSB01003782.1_pt1 | contig 10579 bp, 10 predicted proteins | sample 1672071 | NCBI WGS metagenome assembly OLSB01 (sample SAMEA3136642, study PRJEB25190) | human gut metagenome | biome: human gut; feature: human-associated habitat; material: faeces | place: Austria | collected 2013
ATACTCTTTTTTTAGGACAGGAGGCCGCGAGTCGGGCCACCAGCCGCCAATCAATCGCACTCGCCAAGCGAGCGGCGCAGCGTGCGCACAGCGCCAAGCAAATTGGCATCGTTGCCGTTCTGTGCTGGCTTGATGCAGGGCCTCGGTATGATGGGAAGAACGTGAGCCTGATCCATCATGCGCTCAAATGCCTCAAACAGCTCGGGACGGGCGCTGATTCCGCCGCCGACCACGATGACCTCAGGGTCGATGACCGACTGCAACCCCATCAGCATGTTGTCGAAGACCAACGCGTATGCATCCAGACCGCGACGAGCGTCCTCATCCCCCTCTTCAATCCAGGAGAAAATCCGATATCCGTCGATATCATCGGTCGGATCAATCCCCTTCGCCGCACACACCTGGTCTCGGAGCGCCCGCCAGCTGGTGACATCACCGTACACCGACCCAAATGTCACGGGCTTGCGCACATCGTTGCTCACAAAGCACACGGTGCCGGCGAGATTGTGCGCGCCTCGCAAGATGTGACCGTCAACAACGATGGCACCGCCGAGACCCGTACCGATCACCACCATCAACCCCAGGGAGACCCCCTTCAGCGCGCCGACGGCATATTCTCCCAGTGCCGCGCACATCGCATCGTTCTCGATGGTTACGGGAAGCCCCGTGCTCTCGCGCAAGATGCGACCGAGCGGATATCCGTCCAAACAGTGAAGGGCGCCGCCTCCCCCAACCACGCCATCGGAATCGCCTTCGGAAAAGACTCCGGGCATACTTATTCCCACACCCCTCACCCGGGCGCGATGGGGCTCGATCACCGAGCGGAACGTTTCGATAACCTGGTCGGCGGGCGAGGTGCATGTTGGGATACTTCCGTGCTCCTCAATGTGGTAGTCGGCGTTCACCACCGCCCATTTCACCTGAGTGCCGCCCGCATCTATACCGAAATAGCAGTCCATAATCTTATCCCCTGTCCCATAGGGTTAGTCCAGGTCCTCGCCGTTGCTCTCGATGACCTTCTTGTACCAATAGAAGCTGTCCTTGCGGCTGCGCGCGAGCGTGCCCTTGCCCTCGTCGTCGCGGTCGACGTAGACGAAGCCGTAGCGCTTGCGCATCTCGCCCGTGCCGGCGCTGACCAGGTCGATGCAGCCCCACATGGTGTAGCCCATGAGGTCCACGCCGTCGAGTTCCACGGCATCCTCCATGCTCTGGATGTTCTTGCGCAGGTAGTCGATGCGGTAGCCGTCATGGATGGAGCCGTCGGCCTTCACCTCGTCGCTCCAGCCGATACCGTTCTCCACGATCCAAAGCGGCTTGTGATAGCGGTCGTAGAGCTCGTTCAAGGCGATGCGCAGGCAGTACGGATCGGTCGCCCAGCCCCAGGCGTTGGTCTCGAGGTAGGGGTTTTTCACCATGCCGAAAGCGAGATTGCCGGACGCGACCTCGAGCTCCTTCTGGCGCAACGATACCGTCGAGCCTCCGTAGCACGAGAACGACAGGAAATCTGCCGGATAGGTTGCGAGAAGCTCGAGGTCGTTCTCGCCCATTTTCAGCTTGATGCCCGCGCGCTCCATCTCCCTCAAGCGATAGGCGGGATAGTGGCCGCCCACCTGCACGTCGGCATACCACAGCGCGTCACGCTTGCGTTCCATGGCGAGCAGATGATCGGCGGGGTCGGCGGAATAGGAGTAGATGGGGTTGTACGCGAGCATCTGACCCACCATGATCTTAGGGGAGATTTGGTGCGCCGACCGAACCGTAAGGGCAGACGCCACGAACTGGTTGTGCGCCGCCTGGGCCTTCGCATGGGGGCTCCCATCCGTAAGCCCGCCCGCCATGAAGCTCCCCATGCTCATCATGTTGATCTCGTTGAAGGTGAGCCAGTACTTCACCTTGCCCTGATAGTGCTTCATGACGCAGGTGGCGTAGCGCACGAACAGGTCGATGAGCTCGCGGCTCTTCCAACCGCCGTACTTGTTCACGAGCGCGAGCGGGGTCTCGTAGTGCGAGAGCGTCACGAGCGGTTCGATGCCGTACTTAGCGCACTCGTCAAACACGGCGTCGTAGAACGCTAGACCCTCGGTGTTGGGCTCAGCCTCCTCGCCCGTGGGGAAGATGCGCGCCCAGTTCATGGACAGGCGGAAGCACTTGAAGCCCATCTCGCCCATGAGGGCGATGTCCTCGGCGTAGTGGTGGTAGAAGTCGGTGGCCGTGTGGCTGGGATAGTAGTAGCCATCAACCACCGCCACCTCCAGCCCTTCAGGAAGTCCCTCCTCGCAAACCGCATACACGGGAAGCGCGCCGGTTTCCCCTGTCGCGGTATTACGCCACGTTATCTGCCGTGACACCGTATGGCTACCGCTGGTCATGGCGTCCGAGGTGTTCGGTCCTTTGCCGCCCTCTTCCCAGCCGCCCTCATACTGGTTGGCGGCGGTGGCGCCACCCCACAGGAAACCTTCCGGAAATGCCATTGGGTACCTCCTCGATCGTGAAAACATCTTCATGAAACGGGAAGACGGGCTGCATGGCAGTCCCGGCTTCCCGTCAGATAATCAGTTAGGCGCTTGCACCCATGCGTTGATAGACCGTGATGAAGCGCTCGGCAAGGATACGGAAGCCCTCAGCGCTCATGAGCTGATCCTCCGCATGCAGCAAGATGATACGAAACGGCAGCTCCTCGCCGCTGGCCTCTTGCTGAAGCAGTTTCATGTGAGCGTCGTGGCCTGCGTTGAACACCACGTTGCCCTCGTCGATAAGTTTCCGGGCGGCCTCAAAATCACCATTCTCGGCACAGGTTATCGCTTCGAGGTAGCAGCTGCGCGCGCTCCCCACCTGAGCGACGATAGAGAAGCACGTCATTTCAAACTGATCGATCGCTTCTTGTTTGATCTCTGACATGGCTATGCCCCCAGCAACTTTCGAGCCTGTTTGAGCACGGCCTCGCCGTTCATTGTCCCATACGCTGTCATATCAATCGGCTCCACCGGACAGTTCACTTGATTCTTCACCTTGTTGAGTTCAAAGCGAACCTGCGGTCCCAGCAGGATAACGTCGCTATCCGCATATTCCGCCGCTTGGTTGACAGGGTGCGCCTCGATGGTGCACACGAAACCGTCTTTTTCAGCCGCCTGTTGCATGCGCCGTACCAGCATGCTCGTCGAAGCGCCCGCGGCGCACATAAGTACGATATGTTTCATCCTACGCTCCCAACCTCATGGAAAATGATGGTGTGAATATGAAAATCCCTATGCGGCCGATTCCTCGAGAGCGGCCTGCTCCTCTCGCAACGCCTGGCGATCAGCCATAAGGGTGAAGGGGGTATACATGAGCACCGACACCGCCAAAACCGCAACCGAGATCACCAGGCACCCGATGCCGCCCTGCATGAATGCGATGACCGGCTGGGGAAGCACCCAGGGAAGCTGAATCGTGGGATTGAACGCAGCCCCAAGACCGAGGGCGTAAAGCGCCTGGACCACGATGGCGCAGACCGGGATGTTCAGCACGAACGGGATGAAGTACGTGGGATTCAGCACGACCGGCAGACCGAACATGAGCGGCTCGGAGATATTGAAAAGCGACGGAACAAGCGCGATGCCGCGAATCGCCTTGAAGCGCTCGGACTTGGTGAAGAGCAGCGAGATGCTGATGCCCAGGGCGTTAGCCTGGCCACCGATGGCGGTGCCGAGCGCGACGACGGCCCAAGCGCCATAGGGCAGTGCCTCGCCCGCGATGATGGCCTCGGTGTTAGCAGCGCTGCAAGCCATGATTACCGGAGCGTAGAAGTTGAGCATCACGTTGGGGTGGACACCGAAGAACCAGAAGATCGACTGCAGCGAGCACACGATGATATAGGCCAAAGGAGAGGCACCGACCATCGTGACCGGCGTGCCGATCAAGGTGTTGATCATATCGAACAGGTTGCCCCACGGGGTGAAAGAAAGACCCCACTTGGCGAACCACACCGCAGTGAATAGCACGATGGCGGCAAACATCGGCGACAGCGAGTCTGCAACCATGGGCGGAACCATATCGGGGAGCTTGATTTCAAGCTTGCTCATCAAAATGGCTGTCACCTTCGGCACGATCAGGCCAAGCAGAATGGCGACGAAGACGCCGTTCGATCCCATGTACGACGTGTTGATGAAACTCGCCATGGGAATATCCTCGAACGATTGCTGCGGCATGAATGCCAAAAACACCGCGCCGCTCACGATGCCACCGGTATAACCGCTAAGGCCGCATACCTTACCCCACCTCAAACCGATGAAGAAGGAGATGTATATACCCATCATGTTCATGGTAACGGTGAGGATGGAGTTGCCGGTCGCCATGAGACCGCTCGAAACCACCCAATCGGAGAACCCCGGAATGGGGAAGTTGATGAGAATCGCGATAACCGAGACGCCAAGGGTCATGGGCAGCGTGCACATCATGCCGCCCATGAGGGCGTCGAGCATTTTGCTGTCAGCAACCTTGCTTGCCACAGGTGCGATTGTCTTATCCATTATGTTTTGGATCTTGTCGAATACCGCCATGTTTCAGCTCCAATCTTTACAGTGAACTCTATCGATGCCCGTGTGCGGCATCTTCCCCTCTAGATAGCGCATCCACCTCTCTTCAAAATCACAACGACGTGCTTCAGGCAGTACGCCATTCAGCGTGAATTGGCGAGATTGCCCCAGCGGACGCTTACGTCAGGTCCGCGTACGTCACGAGCCCCACGTCCTGCTCTGCAAGCCATGCGGCGACATCAGGGTCGACAAGCATCGCGGCTTCCCGGATGCGGGCCTCGAGCATGGTCGAGTTATCTCGCAAGTACGCGTCGATATAACCTGGGTGAAACACCATGAGACGGCATATCCCTTCCGGTGTCGTTTCAAGCGCCTCTCGAAGCGCCGCAAAGGGATCCGCTTCATATGACGAGAAATCCTTGGGAACATAGGAAAGCACCGGCGTCGAGCGAAAGGTGACTGGCTCGCCCGGAGCACCCATCGCGAAATAGGGCAGGCCGTGACGCTCGGCAACGATCTCAAGGCCGCGGAAGAACATGGGGCTTGCGACCGCATGTCCCTCGAAGTAATCGGGCTCACGCCCGACGAGCTCAAGGAATCGCCGATACTGCGCCTCGATTTCGATAATGACCTCGTCAAGCACCACGAAGTCCTCCCCAGCCCGCGCGGCGGCGCGATATGCTGAGCTCCGCTTGAAATTGCCATCATCGTCAACGATGCTCGAGATGAGCGAGGAATCGCTGAGGGGCCTACCCGTGCAGATATTGGTGTGCTGACCCAAGCAGAGATCCTTGATTTGCAGGCGCGCCAAACCGCTTTCTGCAAGCGGCATGTTGGTCATGACGCCCACCGAGCGAATGAGCCCCGCTTGGACCGCGGCCGCTATCCCGCAATTAACACCGTCGCTGTAACCTAAATCGTCGGCGCGCAGCAATAACCGCTTCATCCGATCCTCCTCAACCGATATCTCGTCGAGCGGCAAAGCAACGAAGCGATGCCCTGTGTAGAGCCGATGCCGTGTTCCGGCGGGGCGGCAAGCTTCGTCGTCTCTTCTTGCATTAAGTATGACGCCGGCTATATCCAAAATCGGTTACATGCTGTGCCACAAGGTTGCGAGATGGCTACGCGAGTTTCATAACGTGAAACTCCGCAGGAATACCGGCATGTTTGAGCTATAGTTTGGTCAAATGAGGCCCTCTTATTCGGGCCACTGAGCATAAAGGGGACAGCCATCATGGAAAAATCCATCTCGATGGGATCGGTTGCCGAACGGTTGCTTGACTACATCGACACCGCAATGCAGCACGACACCAACTACGAGATAGCGACCACGCTGGTGAAAAACTACAGCAAGCTGAGCGAGCTCTCGATTGGAGAAATCGCCGACATGTGCTTCGTCTCGAAGGCTTCAGTGTCGCGATTCTGCCGGTTTATGGGTTTCGCTGATTTCAAGGACCTGCGCAACCAGCTTGAACATGACGTCCTCAAAACCGGGTTGTTTCCACATGCCTTTGTAGAACAGCTGTCAAACGACACGGAAGGCGCTCTGGCATCCTACCGGGAGGCGATCCTGCTCAATATCGAAACGACCATCTCGGCGGCAAACATCGCGAAACTGCCCGCCATTGTCGATGATTTGCACGACAGCGGGCATGTCGCGTTCTTCTCCCACCACTTCCTCTGGGACGTGGGCCGCTACTTCCAAAGCAGGCTCACCATCATGAACCGCCCCATCGAGCTTTACCTCGATTATTCATCGCAGCTCGCCTGCGCGCAATCGCTCACCAAATCCAGCCTCGCCATCATTTGCAGCATAGGGGGAACATACCCCATTCGTTATCCAGAAATCGTCAACGCACTCGCCGCCTCCGGCTGTCGTCTTCTCGCCATCACACAAAACACCTCAAGCGCCTACTGGAACCATGCCTCCTGCATACTGAGCTGCGGAGTGACCAACAACATCGACACGGGCAAGTTCGGTGCGCTTGCCGCCATCGACTTGATAGTCATGGAATACCTGAGGCGTTATGGAGCCGATTCCGGTACTGGCGAGTAATCTCGTCGGACCACCGACGCTCAGCAGGGCAAGCCGTTTTCTCTAATCACGTCCTGATACCAGAAGAAGCTGTCCTTCCTGAAACGAGCGCATTGCTTCGCATCGGTTTCCGTGCGATCGACATACAGAAGGCCGTAGCGCTTAGTGAACCCCTGATGACTTGAGCATAGATCCATGAGGCTCCAAACGCAGTAGCCGAAGACGGGATAGCCTTCGCGAATGAGCTCCTCGACCTCGCCCAAATGTCGTGAAAGGTATTCGATGCGCACGGCATCATGCACCCTGTTCTCCTCGTCAAGTGACTCGGAAAGTGCCATGCCGTTCTCCGTGACGATCATCGGAAGCTGGTAGCGATCGTAGAGCTTGCGCATGCCCACGCGAAGCCCAAGGGGGTCGATGCCGTTCGACATCCAATCGGTCGGCGCGATCGCAGGGTTATCGCAGAGTTCGAAATCCCCGCCCGACCACGGAGGGAACCGGTCGAAGCGGATGGGCTCCGTGCGCTCATGCGCACAATTGCTGAAATAGTAGTTCACCCCAAGAAAATCGGGCCTCGTCGCGACCAGGATGTCGTGGTCCCCGCACTCAACAACAGGGTAGAAACCTTCGCGCTCCAGGTAATAGCGCGCATAAGGCGAGATGTCGCCGCGCACGCTCAGGTCGAGCAGGTAGTTCTGCATCATCTCCTCGGCGTTCATGGCCGCAAGCACATCCGCCGAAGCGCTCGTCCGCGGGTTGACCACCTGCATGGCGACAACGGGGCCGATCTGCGCATCGGGGTCGATCTGTCGCAGGCACGCGATGGCGCGATGCTCGGCAAGAGCGACATGATAGCTCATCTGGTAGGCGTTCTTCTGCCGTTGGCGCGGATCGGTTTCGGTGTCACCCGTGTTGCTGGGCGCGGAGGTCGCAATTAGCTGTTCATTCACGGTAACCCAGCGCTTGACGCGCCCCTTGAAGTGCGTGAAGCAGATTTCGGCATAGCGCACATAGAAGTCGATCATCTTACGGCTCTTCCAGCCGCCGAAGGCCTCGACCAACGCACTCGGACATTCGAAGTGATACAGGGTGACCAAGGGCTCGATCCCTCGCTCCAGCAGATAGTCAATCAGCTGGTCATAAAACGCCAAGCCCTCAGGATTGGGATCCCCCGAGGCATCGGGCATGATGCGGCTCCAAGCGAAACCCATCCGGTAGACCTTGATGCCGAGCTCGGCCATGAAGTCGACATCCTCACGCCAGTGATGATAGTGGTCCGAGGCGATCTTGTTATCGGCGATGCCGGGACGCCCCGGGCCGCGATCGGTGGTTGCCGGACCTTTGCCTCCTTCATCATACCCACCCTCAACCTGAAAAGCGCTGGTGGAAGCACCCCAGAGGAAACCTTCGGGAAACCGGTGCTGAGTCATGAGTTCAACCTCTCGTCACGGATGTCACTTCTTGCAACTCCCGTTATAACGGATGTACGAACCAAAGCCTGTTACTCATTCCCGGGCAATGTTTCACGATTTGAAAACGGCCGTGCCATCATGCACCGCAAACTCTAAAGAACATGCCGTCGCGAAGGCCAAGCCTCATGCCCGCCACCATGGATGCCGGAAAGCGCACGGTAACTGCAACAAGCGGCTCATCAGCAACAACGCCAGGCCTGACATGGATGCGCTCAAGACGACCCGTCCAAGTCTCTTGCTCAAACTCTACGCTCTCGCGCTCGATATCTTCGTCTGTCAGGACCGATCCATCAGCTAGTTTGTACTCAGTCATTATCTAGAACCTCCCTCTCAGACAAACCATGCTTGAGAGCATTGCGGTGGACAATTGCCATGGAAGTATCCTCTCCTCCAGGCAGAGTTTGTCATACTCATTGCATGACAAACTCTGCCTTGATACGTTCCCCACCCCATGCTCATCGGCAAAGCTCAAGGCCATAAGCGAAATAAGCTTCTAACACCGAACAATTCCTACCGCTACCCATCAGACCTCTCCAGCAACATCCGTAAGTCATCGATGGGCGGCAGAGCATCGAGCAACTCTCGTGGCATATCCTTCGACGTCTTATAGGTGGCCACACCCATGGGTTTTGTGAAGTCTTGGATCACATAGTCAACAAATCCCTTGTCCATGTCTTTGCAAAGCACAAGGCCTATGGAGGGATTCTCGTGCTCGCGACGCTCAAAGTCGTCCAGGATGCGTAGATAGCCAGAGAGCTGGCCGAGATAGGCCGGCTTGAAGGGGCCGTTCTTGAGCTCGACTGCAACTAAACAGTTGAGGTCGCGGTTGAAGAACAGGAGGTCGATGTACTGATCGATGCCAAAGGCGTCGAGATGGTACTGGTTTCCCACAAACGCGAAGGCTCGACCGAACGTCATGATGAACTGCTTGATATTCTGCACGATGCCTTGCTCTAACACGCGCTCGTCGACATCCTCCGCATCGCGCACCCCGAGTTCCTCAACATTGATAAAGTCGAGCAGATACTCGTCCTTGAACGTGGCGATAGCGCGCAGCGCCTGCTGACCCTTTGGCAGCGTTGAGAGGAAGTTGTTGGAGACCTCTCCTTGATGATGAAAGTCGTCCGCCTTCAGCGAGCGTTTGAGCGCCTCCACACTTAAGTGCTCAAATGCGCACTTGTGAATGTAGAAGAGCCGCTCGTCAAGGGTCTTAGCACCTGCAAGGATATACCGATGATGGGTAAACCCAATCGCTAAAAAATCATCGAGAGAACATGTGTTTGAATTCGGCACTTGCAAGTGACGAATTTGCAGAAGGCCACCGTCTGAAGATTCGTCACTCACGAGTGACGAATCGAGAAACGCCTGTTCATCGCCCGGAGCAGACCAAGCTTCAAAGAAGATTCGCATATATTTGAGACTTGTTGCGGAGAAGCCCCTGAGTCCTGGCAGCTCCTTGCGCAATTGTTCGCTGATGGTTTTGAGCGCGTTGGTTCCCCACGTGCCATTGCGCGTGTTGGCGGAGACGTAGCCTCCCACGGCGAAATAGAGCTGCAGCTGCTGAGCGTTGGCGCTCTTCGCCGCAGCATACTGCGCACGCAATATCGCCGTCTTGATGGTCTGAACTTCCTCACGATAGCCCGTAATCTCTGACATCATGGCGTCCTCCTCTTCTTACGAACTTGTGTTCCATGACGCGTTCTATGCTATCGACGCGTGCGGACACAAAATTGCGCGTACCATAGAGGCGTTTTCTGCTTCGCCTCGTTTGGGAGATGTATGTCCAAACCCTCATCCGCACTCGACGCCAGCTCTTGCGATGTTTACGCCGACTCCGCGCGCCACCCTCTCACGCGCACATGGTGCGTAGCTGCGCTCGCCCTCATCTGCTGCGCGCTCTGGGGCAGTGCGATCCCCTGCATCAAGATCGGCTACGAGCTTCTCGGCATCCAAAACGGCGACGCACCATCGGAGTTTCTCTTCGCTGGCGTGCGCTTTATGCTTGCCGGCGCTATCGCACTTGCCGCTGCAGTCATAACAAGACGTCGCTTGCCTCGCGTCTCACGCACGGGATGGCCACTCGTTATCAGACTCTCGCTTGCCCAAACTATCGTGCAGTACGCCTTCTTTTATATCGGCGTTTCAAACGCTTCGGGTGTGCGCGGCTCAATCGTCAACGCTATGAACACGTTTCCCTGCGTGTTGATGGCAGCGCTCGTGTTCCGGCAAGAACGGCTCACTGCGCGCAAAGTCCTCGGCTGCGCTATAGGTTTTGCCGGAGTCGTTATCGTCAACCTCACCGGTGGCGATAGCGGCGGCGCCGTCACGCTCACAGGCGAGGGCTTCATCCTTATTGCCGCTGTCTCCTACGCTGTCTCGTCTGCCCTCATCCACACCTACTCCCAGCGCGAGGACCCCGTGGCGCTCAGCGGCTACCAGTTTATCAGCCCTAGTCATCGCGCAAAGCCCCTTCGGCAGCACACGGTGCAGCAAAGTCACCGCAGTCCGGGGCGGGAGGGGCCGAGTTTCCTCCTGAGCGACTCTGCTTGCAGCCGGAG